>OGJR01001200.1_pt1 | contig 18028 bp, 16 predicted proteins | sample 1572301 | NCBI WGS metagenome assembly OGJR01 (sample SAMEA2582083, study PRJEB24529) | metagenome | biome: Human gut stool | place: China | collected 2011 | reverse complement strand
AGATGGATTATGAAAGTAAAAAATATGTATTTTTAGAGACCATTCCCGATTATTCCGATTTATTGACATTATGAGAGCATCGGGGCCAGTCCGGAAGTTTTTAAACAGAGTTTCCCCAGCCTTCAAAATTTGCGAATTTCCGCCCAACCGGCCATCCGTTTTAGAATTCGCGAATTTTGGAGGCCTTTTTCTGCCTCCTTTTCCTCTCCCTTTTTGAGTACTCCTTTTCCTCCCCCTTTTTGAGCACTCCTTTTCTACTCCCTTTTTGAGCACTCCTTTTCCTCCCATCCCCCTTATCGAGTTATTTTTTAATAAAAAAAACATTTTTCATTTCCTTTTGTCGATCAAGTAAAGTGGGAAGGGTATGTAAAGCCGCCGTAGACCTCGTCTTATTTAACAATTGAGGCAAATACTTGGCGCCAATTGCAGATGCAATATCGTACACATATTCTCTAATCTTCGCACTCTTCAGAGGAACTGTTTCATTATGTCCTAAAACTCTAATAACATAATCAAAAGTTAAACGGCTATTAACAAAAGCCTCGATAGTCATACTTTTTATTAGTTGAAAATCTTCTTCATCTGCTCTATTTTTGAATCTAGCAACTCGAGCCGTCCATGTTGTAGTATCTCCTTGAGGTATATAATAAACCAAATGATATGCCTCTTCCAAACCAGCAGCCTTATACTGCAAATGCTTATTTGATAACGTTTTCAGCTCCATAGTATTTAAATTTATGTCTATTAATTACAAATATAAACATATAAAAACAAATCAAAATATCATTAAGCATTATTAACTTTACACATAAAAAACGCCCTACCCTCACGAGCAAGACCGCCACACAAGTATTAATATCAAACAAACTCACCAAATTCTATAGTATACTCCTGCTCCGACATAGTGCGATACCCAGTCTCACCAACAAGTATGAATTATTTCTGATTTTTTTCTTTATAGTCGTTTGATCAAAATAAAACTACTATCTTTGACTTTCATTTTCAAAAAAAATAATATGGGAAGACAAAAAAAGTATCCAATGCCAAATGGCGCAGTTTATTCAGATGTAAAAAGTGATGACCAGAGGAGAAAAGTTCGAATCAAATTTAGTAATCAGACAGAAGTTAATTTATTTTTGGATTGGGCCAAACAAAATGGTATTGAGGCTCGCCAATATGTGAGTGGAGAGAATGAAGTACATGCTTATGGCGTTGGTTACAATGGAGCAGAAAACGCCATTGTAGTCATGCGTGATTAAAATAGCACGTAAATTACGGATTTAGAATTACCCAGATATATAAAAGATCTGGGTAATTTTAAACTATGAGCTTTTTTCGTCTAATAAGCCAGATCGCTAATACAAAAAGCGCTCCTACCCCTATCCACATTAATGTCTCTTGATACCATCTCGACCGATTCACCTCGACGATCTTATCTACTGGGTAGGGAATCCTGATCGTGTCCTTTATAAAGATCGAGTCATGGATGAAGCGATCTTTATAAAGTGTCTTGTACTTCTCGAGATACACTGTATCACCTTTAACCACAAAATAAACCGAGTCATACCGATAGATTGAATCACGTAAATAGCGATCCTGATACTCGACACGGACGGATTCAACCGGGACATAGACTGTCTTAGTACAGCCTACCAGCCAAAATACTATACATATATATAATAGAACTCTCATAGTAACCCCCATCCCGCTATCACGTTCGACATATCCGCTTCTCTCCCATTCTCAAAACGGCTCATCCCTGCCACGATCCGGATCATCTGTTCTCGGTCGTTGATGTTTATCGGATCGTCAGCCGGGATTCCAGCGTAGTCAGATACAAATTGAATATACTTTTCCGTATGGTTCTCTTTCGGTGGTGCCCATCTTCCTATCATCTTGCGGATCGTATCCAGCTTATAGTTCCGGTAATAGTTAGACAGGATCTTGAAGATCGCCCTGTAACCGTATGCCATCGATTTAAATTGCTTGAACTCTTTGTCTGAGCTTGTCTTCTCTCCTTGGAAGACATCGCTATTCTTTCTGATGTTCCCGGGGTTGTTGTTTCTCAACCCTCTGGGCAGACTACTATTTCTCATTCCTTATCCTCCCTCATTAATAACCGTTCTGCGGCTCACGATCGCCGCATTTCTTTTTCTCGCACCTTTTTAAAGCCAGTTCTATCTTCACGTCCGAGTAGCTCTCTTTTAAGGTGAAAAGCTCGTCCTGCACCTGCCGGAGCCGTCCGGTCTGCTCAACGAACCGTTCCTCCTTCTCAGACAACTGCTTTTGCAAGAACTCATTATACTCACGCAGGGCCTTGAACTCCTCCACGTCAGCTTGAGCGTCCGCTATACGGGCGTTAGTCTTACGGTTCGCCCACGCACGGATGCCCCATTTTATCCCCTCGATCCCGCCCATCGCACCGATTATCGCCAATATCGTATTCAAATCAACTCCCATAACTCGTTTTCTTTTAATATATACGGGGACTTTTATTTGCCCGCCCCCGATAAAGGCTTATATCCCGTTAAGCGATAGGATCTATTCCCTTTAGCTCATTCCATCTATCTTGGTATTCCTCCCCGGAAAAAGGCTGGTCGAGTATCTTGGAATAAGAGTCGATCGTCTCGGCGGAGAACATCCCCTGCCGATCAAGGTAATCCACCCGCTGTTTCAGGTACCATAACTCATCGTCCGTGAAATCAAAGGACTTGACCCCTGTCATGGCGTCCACGGTCTTGAATGAGATCTCGTATTCCCCGTTACCAACAGGGGTCATAACCACTTCCTTCCGCTCCGAATCCAATAGCTGGACCTTGCCGGAGATAGATATTTTCAAGCCGATATTTTTGCGATTGTCGTACATCGGCAGCACGTTATTGAGTATTAATACCCTGTCTTTCAATGTCAATTTCATATCTATTATTTTTTTAAATTAGTATTTCATACATAAATAACCTGTTTTGTTATCATAATAAACAGGATATAGCTCGGGCGAAGAGCTTAACGCCCCCAATTGCGCGTGTGTCATCATGGAGCCGACATTAATGACAGTTCTCTCCATGGCACCATCGTCATTAAAATACCGGGACTCGACCCGGAAAGCGGAACCCCAACCAGCCTTATGCACGCAGTTAATCCATATCCTCGGATAATTGGTATAAGCGGAACGCCCACACCTCAATGTCAAGATAGGCGGGACACTCATCGCCGTAGCGGAGTCTAATATATCGGTCAGATCAAGTACCGAGTTCACGTAATTCGGATACGTCTGCATTATGACATTACGCAGGTGGTTACCACCATTATCGGTATCTACCGATCTTAGCGTGACTTGTCCGTCGTTGTGGATGGCCAACGCCCCGTTATACATATAATGTCGCTTGGAGAGCATCAATCCGCTAGCGGCCACCAAACCGCTTAGCCCGACCCGGAAAGGGGCTTCATCCCTTCGCTCGTAAGTGCTGCCGACCCATATACGGACAGATCCCGGATCAAGGTTCGAGATATCGCCACCGCTATTACCGTCACTGGCGAAACCGCATGAGACCTCGTAATTACGGTTCATGCACATGATGGAGTTGCTGCCATATACCTTGCCGTCACTGAGCACCTTGAATGTCGGGGAAGCGGGAGGCTCCCCGTTCGCCCCGGAGTTCCCGCCGGACCATATCCTTACGGTACCGCTAGCGGCCATGCCCCCGGTATTACCGAACGCTATCGCCCCCGTGGACACGAGGCCGCCATTGATCTCGGTAATCGTGCAGTCGTACTCGGAGGCGAAAACCCACCCTTCACCATTATAGCGATAGATATTCACGCCGTCTACCCAAAGATCGTTCTTCCGCATTCCCGATCTCGGGGCCGTGGATTGGTAGAACACCTTCGCCTTGTCATTGGCCATGCTCTGGGCATCGTTAGCCGATCCTTGGGCGTTATTGGCAGCGTTACTGGCATTTTCCGCCTCGCTAAGAGCGTCCTGCGCCTTTTTCATGGCTGTATCTGAATACCCTTTCAGCGTATCTTGAATAGCCTTGTTTGCGGCCTCTACGGCTGTGTTAAAAGAGGACATGGCGGTATTGAAGGCCGTGAACTTGGCGTCAACGTCTTTTTTCTCGGCCTCTGTCGCCTTGCCGTCAACGATAGCGGTATTGATGGAGGACAATAGGTTGTCAATCGCCCCGAACAATGTCACCTTCGCGTTCAAAAGCCCGGTCTTGGCCGGGCCGGAGAGATAGGTATTCTCATATAATTTTTTATAAGTGGCCTCGACCTGGGCCTTGGAAACATTGACCGTATTCAGGTATTTCTCGATCGCTACGGCCTCCGTCTCCGTGACTATACCATCCTTGAACGCCCCGTCCACGTAATAGTTCAGGTCCTCCACGGATTTCTTGGCCTCCTTGATAGACTGATCCAATTCCGGCCACTCATCAAGGTTTTTCAGCCCCGAACCGGCGGTAAAGACCATACGCCCATGAAACTCGCCAGAGCCATCCCCCTTATTCAGTATGAAATAGGTATTACCATCCGTCGAGACAATCCTATCCACCGTCACCCGGCCGGGGAGTATCTCCGTGAAACCGTACACGGTAACGAAGGAACGGGCCCCGTCAAACTGGCTCCCCAATAAACCGGTCAAGAAATAATAGTACCCATCCTCCTCGAACTTATGAGGGCTCCCGGACATCTCGAACGTCCCCTTCCCACCGCTCTTGCCGCACTTCGCATAGAGATAGAGTTTCCCGTAATCCCCCAAGTAGGGACTCGTATACGCCCCCATATCCCAATACTGGTATTCGGAAGGCTTATGGGACTCCTTGATATCACTGATGCCCAGCGTCATGTGCTGCAAGATCAAAGCTGGGGCGGTAAACACCCCGGTGTTGTCATCATACCTGAAATCGGGCATGACGGTCACAGGAGCGGTCTTGCTGTTGACGAAACGGAATTGCAGGGACTCATCACCCACCAAGAGCGACATGGTACGTACCCATATCGGGTCTATGCCCTTGGAGTAATTATCGAAGGCCACTTCCAGCATCTCTTGCGCCTCGATAGCGTCACGGTAACGGCGCTTGGTAAACTGTAACGCTTCCTTATACCTCTTGTCATTAACGACCTCCTCGCTCTCCAGCTTGCCCAACTCATCGGACAGGAAACCGCCTACCGGCGTGTTGGATAGCTCAAGCTCCGGACTGTGGGGCCTATTAATGTGATCCCTCACCCCGGTGATCCGGATCAGGATACCGTCCGGCTGGAACTGGGGATCGCTGAAATCAACATAACCGCCGGGTACCAGCTTGGCGCCGATCGCCAACCAATTCTTCTTGGCCCATATGCCGTCCAGCTCTCCGATGAACGTGAATTGCCGCTCCTCACGCTCGTAAAGGTAGCGTACCGCCTCCCGGAACATGTCCCAGCTCGCCCCGGTCTTGGTGGCGTTGTCGCACACGTAGGCGGCGGGAAGGGATATGTTAAAAACGGCGTACTTGTCGCCGACCTCCGGATACAGGGAAGCGTTCGGCAGCGTCATGCCATCCTGCTCGGACGAGACGATCTCGAACTTACGGCCGTCATGTACATACTTTACATCGAACTCACGGCCCGCCAGACGGCCTGTCTGGAAGATAACCGTCATGGTCTGGCCGGCGATCAGGCAATCCTCGAAATTGAGGTTGGCGGGAACCGATGAGTCATAGAAGTTGTAGAACGTGACATCGTTCCCGTCCGTGTCCTCGCCCGGCTCCGTGTCGGTCTCGCTCACCGTGCCGACCCGGGATGGATATATATCGCTGGCGTCGTAGCTGTCCTCATTATAAGAGGAAAGGGGCCTGTCCGCGCGAGTGACATACATCCCGTCCTTGTCGGTCTTGTACCGTCGGCCTTGGTACTCCAGCTCCTGTGACTTGGGAAGCAACAATGTCTGGCTACCGTAGACCGAGTAATCGATATTCCGCTCGCCGCCTTGCACGTAAAGGATCTCCACGGGGAGGTTGTTGCCTTGGTTCGCACGACCTACACCGGGAAGGAATCCGTTACCTTTTCCGTAGGATAGCTTTAGAGGAGCGTCCCTGTAATACTCCACCTTGCGGAGGTTGATAGTTTTGCCCACGATCTCGAACTCCGTGTCGAACTCCTCGGCCAAACGCCCCAATACAGCCCAGCATTTCTCATGGTTGAACGACAACAGTTTCTCCGGGGCCTCGATCACCGTGCCGACCGTCCAGCCGGAATCATAAAGATTCAAGTTGTCCACCAGTAGCTCCACGAACATCCTCGGCGTGGCCGTCATGACGAACTTGAGCTTGTACGGCTTGTCGGACAACAGCTTGTACTTATATTTTTTCAGGATCTCCTCGTTACCGCCGAAGGTGACGGTATAGTCGAATACCCTCGTGCCCTCCTTCTTGAAATCCGAAGGGTACCACAGCGTGTACCTTTCCCCCTGGTACTCGATATACGCCCCGGTGGGCAGCTCCACGTGATCCACTAGGGAGTAACGCAGCTCCACCTTCTTCGCTTGCGCTATCGCCCGGTAACGATAGCTGTCATCGTCCACCGGGATGTCAAGCAATACCTCGCCCGTCTTGTCGTAGATACGCATCTCGAACGGTATTTAAAGGGTGTTCGAGACGCTTTCGGGCATACCCAGCAAGGCACGTACCCTCGTCTTACAATCGCTTCTGTAACGCTCCAGCTCCGCGAACTCCGCCTCGAACTCGGCCATCCTTGCCGTATCCGAACCTAATTTATTGAGGGTGATCGCCTCCACCCTGTCAGCGGAATATCTCGCACGTACGAGCCCGGACACGAACCGCTCGTACGTGGCATCCGCGGCCTCTATCAGCGTGCCGCCATCCTCGCACGTGCCGGTATAGGCGTAAGCCACGCGGGGCTCCGGTTCCGGTTCGCCCCCGTGGCCCTCCGGAACGTGGTTCTCCAAGACCTCCTCGTTCAGGTATAGCAGGTAATGGTTGTCATCGTATTTTACGAATGTCTTTCTCTCCGTGTAAATCGCTCTTGTCTCCATATATTTAAATGTTTTTTAGCCGACCCGGAAGGATCGGCCAAGAGCGATCCCTACGGGTCAAGTGAACCTGAAAAATTTCTTACCGAACTTGTTGGTGAGCACCTTTATCACGGTATCCACCGGCAAGTCCTCGTGAGAGAAGTCCGTGAGCGCCTGATCAATCAAGACGGCGGAACCGGTGAAAGCGTAACGCTCCTCGCCTTTCCATCGGAAACGTATGGCGAGGCACTTCTTTGGCGTGCCGTCCTCGTTTCTCTCGATCTTGCTATCCTCAATCTTATAATCGATCAACTCGATCAGCCTGTCCTCCTCGGGGCCTCTCCGGTCCTCCGGTATCCGGGTATCATAAAGTATATCCTCGAATCTCATTTTCCGGTCGGCCGGGAGATCCTCCCACGGACTTTTTTTATTCCTTATCACCTGTCCCAGTCTTTTCCTTGGTGTTTCCATTCCTAATTTATTTAATAGATTACTCGTATCAGCGTGTTGGATGAAGCCTATACGGGAAGAGGCCCTCTTCCTTATCTCCTCGTCCGGCAAACCCTTCTTTCTCAATCTAGCTATCTGGCGGCAGAGAGCCACCTTGTTACGTTTCCGGACACGGACGTGATCCGGGAAATGCACGTATCCCCCCGTATCGACACCGTCCGTCACGTGCCCGATCTTCCATCTCGGGTTAAGACCGATCCTAAGCTCGTTAGCGTAATAAAGACCGATCCACTCGATGACAAGGTGCAAGAATACGGTGTCCTCATGCAGTATCAGGACATCATCGGCGAGACGGTAGCAGAAATCCAGACGGTTCAGATATCCCTTGAACCTGTCCGAGAGATATTGGATCCCTTTGGATAACTCCTCATAATCATGTTCTGTTTTGGCCGTTGCGATACTTTCCTCGATATACCTTTTCGTGTAGTACTCAACCAAAGCAGGGCATTCCCCGACATGGAAGCACCGCTTCAAATCGTGATCGAAAAGATAAAGATAGACAAGCGAGAAGAACTGCGCCAGCTTCGTGCCGGGAAACATACCGGTATCCCCCTCGACGCTGTCAATGATCTCATCAAGCCTTCGCAATAAATGATTATCCTTGATGCGTGTCCTGAGCTGGCTTTTCAGTACCGGGTGATTGACGGTCGGATAGAAGTGGTGGATATCGCACAGGAGATAGTCGGTGGTACGTTCCGGATATTTTCTCAGGACCTTCCGGATCATCCTCATGTAGGCGTGGGGACCGCGTCCTTTCACCCCTCCGTAGGTATACGCGGAGAAGGATCTCGTAAAATAATCCTCCACCTCATTGAGCATCGCCCAATGCTGGACATGATCCGGGAAAGGGAGCATCCCGATAAGACGTTTTTTCGGCTCATGGACGGTCATGAAACGATACGGGGAGGTTACGAACGTCCCGTTTTCAAAAGAGTATAGGAGATCGGAAAGGTTCTTTTCCAAGTCCGCCTCGAACTTTGTTATGGCCTTTTTGCCATGCTTGTTCTTGCTGGCATGATCAAAAGCCTTGTAATAGTTTTCTTTCCGGGCTATATCCCCGGAAAAGTCACCTTTTCTCCTCATGGTGTCCCAAGTGTCTTTTAGTGTCCAGTGTCTGCAATCGCCATCAGGTCATGAGCCGTCGGTTTATCAACCTACCGGGACTATACCCTTAGCCTTGATTTTTTGTCCAGTGACAGGGTCTCTCCTCCACTTCTTCTTACTGAATAAATCAGCGGCGTATCCTAGGGGCGACGACCAGTTCACGTTAGCGTTCGAGACCGCATTGTTACCATTGAGGTACGCTAAGCCAGCATTAGCACCGTTGTTCGCATGACCACGACGGAACGGACAGCGAAGGCCGGAACAGGACGTCAGAGAAGACAACCCGCCCAATCAATAGGCGGCACAAATGTAATATTTAATTTTTCAAGTGCGACCGCCTTACGGCGGGAAAAATAAAACAGGAACGGAAACAACATGTCAAAGAACTAAGATGCGGCACTTACGTGCCTTGGGTGCTCGGGCGCTTCGCACCCTAATGGACACGATGGACACCCGAACACAATGAACGCTAGTACTGCACGGGCACGGGGCTTACGTCCTCTGCAAAATAGCAGAGGGGCGACGACCAGTACACGCTAGCGCTCGAGACCGCAATGTTACCATAGAGGTACGCTAAGCCAACATAAGCACCGTTGTTCGCATGACCACGACGGAACGGACAGCGAAGGCCGGAAATAGCGTTGTCGTTATACCAACCGTCGCAATAATAGGTGCTGGAGCTGCCGGAGGCGACAGTCGGGGCGGAGCATAGATTCTGCATACTGAGCTCAGTGATATATTTCCAGCCACTGGGATCGTTCTTAGGAACCTTCGCAGCCTTTATCAGACCCTCGATCGAGTTTATGTTGAAAGCCGAGTAAAGGGACGGGGCGACATAATAATCTCCGCTACCGTCGGACAGCTTGTTTATCAAGGAGCCACGCTCGATCAGACCGATATGGCCGTAGAAGTTCTTCAAGCCGAGGAAACAAGGGACGTGCGCTTGGTGGACGGTACCACCGTCCGAGCCCTTCACGGCGTAGTCGCTCACGCCGACCGAGTCCCCCAACTCGATCCCTACGCTCGTCGGAATAATCGGATAACCACCGTTATGGCTTGACCAAGGATCCCAAGACCATTCCGTAACCCCCTTACCGGTACCGCCCTGATATAGGCCATTGGAGTCCTTTACCGGGTTCAACGCGGACTGACAATCACGGGTACCCATGATAAGGCGGTAAAGATAACCGACGACGCTGTTCGCGACGAACCAGCCGGATTCCCAGCCCTCACCCTTCTTGCGGGCGGCCGTGCCGAAAGCCGCGGCGTTCATGTTCGTGGCAACCATGCCTAGCTGCGTGTTGTGCTTCCCATCCCTCGTCGCGTCGTTGTTCCCGCCACGATAACGGGGATCGTCGCTGACGACGGAGACCAACGTGCCGCTCGTACGATCCATGACGCCGGCTCCCAAGGCCGACGTACCCCCGGCCGGGATATAATAGTTCAAATGACCCTCGATCGGGGTCGGGCTCACGGCCTCGTAATAATAGGTGGAGTCTACCCACCAAGAGTAGTAGTGGGCGTTCCAGCACCACAGGTAATCGCCCATCGTGCCGTCCAAGGCGGCGGGACTGCCGTCGGCGAAACGATGGTGGTTCGTCGGGTCAAGCTTACGCCGGCTACGGTCAACGGACACGAGGTAGCAGCCCAGACCGATCACGGAGGGAAGATCCCGCAGGAAATCGATATTACCGTAGGACTCGCCGACTGGCGTGCCCTGACCACGTTTCCAGCGACGGATAGCGACGTGCTTGTTCACGATCGATACCGCGTCGGCGAAAGGGATCCTCACTGACTCGCCCGTTTCCTTGGACACTCCCTCGATCAAATACTTGGAGGGCTGGTTCGTGTCGGCCAAGGGCAGCTGGTCGATTGTTTTGCCGTTATCGAAGGCCGTGATGATAGCGCGTACCTTCTCCTCCTCTGCTGTTGTTAATGACATGATTCTGTATATTAAAATGTTAGACAATTATACCTTTCGTATCCGGCTACCGGATAAAAATCTCATCACGCTACCGGCCTTGCGGATAACCGGGGCCGTGACCTCGATCTCTATCGTTTGGGCGAGCGAGGTATTCTGCGCCGGGATAACGTGGATCGTGGCCGTGCCGGTCTTACGCACGGTCAAGTTCCCATGTTGGTCCACATACAGGGCATCCCCGGAATAAAACGCTTGCTGAAAGATCACGTTCGGAAGGACATAGGCCGGAAATAAACTCACGGCTATCCTCTGGGCAACCGTATTCCCTAACGTTATCCTCTTGACATATTTCAGCTCCATACGGGTAGGGGCAAGAAGCGCTTGACTCATCAACGATTGCTCGGCCGCTTTCATGGAAGCGATCTGCGCATTGCCCTCGGAAATCATCGCCTCAGCCTCGACAGCGGCAGCCAAAGCCTCATCAGATGCTCGACCGGCCAAATCAGCCTGTTTCCCAGCCTCCAACGCTTTAGCGTTAGCCAAACCCGCAGCAGAGATAGCGTTCCTCGTGGCCTCGATAGCCTTATTCGCCTCCGCAAGGGCGGTCTTGGCCGCTTCCGTTGCCTGCGTACCACGGGCGATACATTTCCACCAAGCCGTATCGGTCAAGGGGTGGTTCTTGTTTCCGTCCTTGACACAGAGGTAGCAGCTATCATCCGTGACGACGAAATCGAAGGTGTTGTACGTACTCGCCGTGGCATAAACGCCCTTATCGACGAACGCCACCTTCCCCAATACTATCTGACTCATTATAATTCCTCCTTCCTTTTTTTGGTCATACGTTCAAATACAGCTCACCGGTCTCTTGGTTGAGCTTGACAAGGTTTGGTGACACCTCGTCCTCGTAGGACATCACCAGCGTCATGTCGGCGGGGTTGATCGTGAAGGTCGGGTACAAGACGCCTCCCTTAGCGAGGATGCCCGTATCGACATACCTGTCCCCATCCAGATCCCATTTCCACCAGTTGCCGTTATCGCCAACCTTCCACGGGTGGTCGGCCAGCTCTTGCGCACGGTCACCCTGTGTCTTGGCGAAGTTACCCTGCGTGTTGGCGTAAGAAGCTTTCTCATTCGCCAATTTCGCCGCATCATTTGCGTTTTTAGTTGCGATCTCGGTATCTTCCTTGATCTTCTCTAGCCCATCGTGGGCGGTATTAGCGTTAGCCGCAGCTTTATTGGCTAGATCAGCCGCGGTATTAGCCTTACCGGTTGCGGTATTGGCGTTCCCTGTCGCAGTGATGGCGTTCGCCGTGGCCGTATTAGCCTTTGACGTGGCCGCCTCGGCGTTCAGCTTAGCGGTGTTGGCGTTGGAGGCCGCCGTATTAGCCGCCTTGGTAGCGGCACGGGCGTTGGAGATCTCCGTGAGCATGTTCTCGTAAGCCGTCTGGATGGTTCCGAGGCTCACCTTCACGCTGGTTTGTATGCCGTCTATGATCTTACAACCGATCGTGTACAGACCGGTAAGGCTGTCAGCCAGCGTGAGTTCTGATATTTTCTTTTTCTTAATCGGCATATATGTTCAAGTCTATGTAATACTCCCCGTCCTCCGTGACCACCAGTTCCCCGGCCTCGGTAGCCAGCAGGTAATCGATACCATCCATCCGGAACACCGTGAACTCCAGCGTGAGGTTGAATGTCACCACCACACGCCCCCGGAGGCTCTCAAGCTTCCAGCCGGACGTCCTCTTGTAGTAGCAGGGGTATTCCTCCACGTTGTAATCCACGTACAGCGAACGCTCGCCCGGCTGGATCAAGGCATCCAACAGAGCGTCGTAACAACTCCAGAATGTCGTCATTGAGCCGGCGATGAGACAGCATTCAAGAGTGACCTCCTTGCTATTATACACCACCTTGCCGGCATCGTAGATCCTACCGTCAACGTCCAGTACCGTACGGGACAGGTTAGTCTTCACGGTCGGGGATCTCATGATCTCGTCCCGGCCCTCCGTCACCATCACGCCGTATCGATCCAAGGGTACGCCGTCCAGCTCGTACTCGGATGGAGGAACATACGCTCTACCCTCCGGGATCACCACGGACAAGGGTCTTACGGGCTGATCCTCGGCGAACCGTAACGTGAAGGCCTCCAACGTGTCCCAATCCTCATACGCCGGGCTCTGGATGAGTCGCAAGCTCCACTCCCTGCCCAGCGAGGGGATACGGAAGAGGTGATACCCGGACTTCGATAGGTGCTCGACGAGAGCACCGGCGGATCTTCCGTCCACGCTGCGGACGAACGTGATGTTGAGCTCCCGTGGTTTCAAGGTGGGCTTTTCCAAGTCCGGCTCTATGCCGTCCTCGTCCGGCCAGTCGTTCCTAGCCGGTTCCACCAGCTCGGGGAACGGGAGAAGGCCGTCGTAACCTCCCTCCGTGATCCATACGCCGAAATCGGTGTAGGCGTCCTTGCCGTCTATGTATAACTCACCCCTCATAAGATCACCACGGTATTATCCTTGTTTATCTCAACCTCTCCCCCGATATTCACCAGCAGGATCACGGCGTAATCGCTCGCCACAACCCTAGCCTTGCCGCCGTGCATGAGGATCACCTTGTGAACACGCTCGTTATCGTCTATCGTTATCACCGCATCCGTATCACCTATCACGGCAATATTGCCGGGATTGGTTACGTACACGTGGCCGGAGTCAACGTACACCCCGTAGGGCATCACGTGACCGGCCATGCCACGGAACATGTCTAACGACGGGAAATCATTCTCCGCACAAAACTCACGCCCCTGCGGGCTGAAGAACAGCCACACGAGGCTTCTCCAGTCCGTCACCCCGTTAGAACCACTGCATGCCCCGAGCGAGAGGGCCGATTTGATTATGTCGTTAACCGTCTCCATCATTATCTTGATCTCATTAATATACCCTTGTCGTTAATAGTCTTTATACCGGAGGCCGCCGACTTGGTATTCGCCTCTATCTTCTCGGATAGGGCCTCTATACGTCCGGAGATCTCCGCTACCTTGGCCGTGTTCTCCGACACCTTCCCGGACAGGTCCTTGATCGCCTCCACGTTCTTCCAGCCCCTTGTCTGGAGGTCGTAGATGAAGCGCATCTGGTCGGCTATACCCGTCACTTGCACCAACGTCCTATCTAAAAATATAAGTTGGGTCGACATCTTACCGTCTATAACATCCGCGGAGTCCTGGGAGATGGAACCAACACCTTTGGACGAGGCCGTACGCCCGTCGTCCTCCTCTACCGCGTTACCGGTATTGAAATATTTGTCGGCCCAACCAAACTTACGGTCGAGGTCGTCGGCCAGCTCCTGCGCCTTCCGATCCAGATAATCCTGTTCCCAGTCGCTGATATAATCGTCGGACCAGAACTCGAGCAGCTTCTCCCGGATCTCTTTCATGGGATCGGATGCGGCGGCCTTGATCGACTCCGTGACCATGTTCCTTATCATCTTCCTCACGAGATCCTTGGCCGATCGCGCCTTGTCCTCCCCGGCGGCCCACGCGTCGGCGTAAGCGTTGGCGAAATCGTCGATCGCCGATTTTATGTCACTACCGAAAATGGCGTCCTTGCCGGCCTCCTTATTATCCGCTATGGTGTTATTGATCTCGTCTATCTGGTCCCGCCACTCCTTGATGCGGTCATTGTCGGTTTTCTTCTTGTCCTCCTCCTCCTTGATTTGGTTTTGGATAAGCACTTTTTGCTGTTCCAATAGCTTATTCTGCTGGTCGATAAGCTTGGAGGCATCCTTGGAATAGGCTTTCTCGATGGACCTGCCCAGCTTATCGTACGACTTGTCCAACGTGTCGATCTGATCCTGCAAACGCTGGATACGACTCTCGTTCTTCTTGTCATGGATCTTGGCGATAGAGGAGGCAAGGGATGTGACCACCCCGATAGCGGCACCGGCAGACGCACCGATCGGCCCGAACATCGCACCGGCTTTCGCCCCGTCCATGGCGGAATTGACCGCGTCCATGGCCACATTCAAGCCTTCGGCTATCTCACCGAACGCACCACCGAACGAATCCCCGAGTTTCGAGAAAGTATCAGAGAGGAATTGCCCGGACCGCATGATTTCGCCAAGCCCTTCCTCTATATCGTCAATTGCCTGTCGCAGCTTTTTCGTATCGTTACCAGCCTCAAATACGCCTTTCAGACCTTTGGCGACCTTCTCGTATGCCGGGCGCAACTTGTCCGCGGCTTCCTTGTTCTCCTTGAGCGCGTCCGAGATATCTTTTAGTTTATCGGGTGATTTACTCCACAGTTCAAACGTCTCTTTCGTGATACCGAAATCCTTGCCCTTGCTCTCATCCCAGACACCGCTTTTCAAGAACTCCAAGGCTTCACGCCCCTTCCGGTTGATGGCCTCCAACTCGGAGAGGGTCTTGTCTTTCATGTCACCGAACAACCAACTGATAGCGGAAGTCGTCTTGCTCGCCTCTATGTCGAGATCAGACAGTTCCCTTTTCATGGCCTCGGAAAGGGACTTACGCTCGCCTTCCGTCGTAGCCTTGGCTATCTTCTCGTTATAAAGAGCCGTGATAGCATCTCTCTTATCAAGATAAGAACCGTATTCTTTCAGATACTCGTTCATGGCACGTTTCTCTTCCTCCAGTTGTTCCTTATTCACATTAGAGGTCGATCGCTCCCGTTTGACGTATGAGTTCACCAAGGCTGTACGAATCTCCACGGTCTGTTCCTTAGTCAGTTTGCCGCCTTGAGCGTCTTTCCACTCTTTTTCCTTGGTAAGTATGGCGGCGATCTCATTGTCATAGTCTAGGTTTATCTGGGCGATCTTCTTTGCGGAGCCTTCTTTCATCAGATCGATCTCGGATTGCTGGTTCTGCCGGCGGAGGGATAGGAGTTCGTCTTGAAGCTTTTTTCGCTTTTCTAGTTCCTTTTTATCAATAGGTGTAGCTATTTTCGCCTTTTCCTCCTCTTGTTGGCTACTAGCTAACGCCTCCGCCTTCGTACGAGCCTTCAATCCTTGTACGACTATCTCAACCGCTTTATCATGCTCAATCTTCAACTGCTCGTTCCGTTTTCGTAAACGACGTAACTCAAATGCCTCCGAAAAGCTGGTATCAATCCAACTTTTCTTGTCTAGCTGGGAGATTCGATGGTTATTTTTTGCAATTTCATCCTCTATGGAGTTTACGGTAGCACGCTGTTGGGCCATGGTTCGCTCATCTATCGATTTAGAAAGCATCTTATTAGCCTCCGTCATATCCATCAACATGAACTTTTGCAAGGATAGATTTTTCAGTTCATCCGGATAGAGGGCTTGTAATTTCTCGTATGCCTCCACTTTCTGTAACATGGACTTGTTATCGTCGCGCAAAGCATTCAATAGTTCATCCGTTTGAGATCTCATGCCTTCTATCCAGTCCTTCATCTCTGCGACCCTCTTGTTATGGGAATCCAACGCCTTCTCTGATGCCGTCGCCTGTGTCGCGAGCTTGAAGATCGCATACCCAAGGGCCGTAACACCCGCCACGGCCAAGACATACGGATTCGCAAGGGCAGCTTTTCCGGCGGCCAACATTGCGACAGCCTGTTTTTTCAAAGCACCTGTAAGCAGCGCGGTTGCGGTCGTATGCTGAATCGTCGCCAGTCTGCTCAAAGCTGATGTCTTGATATAAGATCGTTGCGCCACTTGAACCAACAAAATAGCTGTTTTATAAGAAAGAAACGCTCCCGCCGCATTTTTCACCAATGCCTCAACCCTCGATATCGTCCCCTCGATATCATTGTTCTCAAAAGCCTCATTAAACGCCTTGGCGATATCTGACACCTCTTTCAATATCCTCTCTCCCATTGGGCGCAAATAAGCCTGTACATTATTCGCCAACAACGTGAGCTGATTATCGGCGGCGTCAGCCATCTTCTCAAACGCAGCCTCTGTCGCACCCAAGGAGCCCTGCAACTCTCCCAAATCATTTGCTGCCGCCTTTGCATTCTTTCCAGTCAAAGCCAGTGTAGCGGCCAGGCCTTCATCCGTGCCAAGCATTTCCTTCATCTTGGAAGCGGAACCACCAGCCTTCTCATAAATCAATTGTAATGCCTCTTGGAAAGTACGACCTTGGAAAGCGGCGTCTCCAAGTTCTCCGGCGGTTCCTTGGATAGCGGCACGGATCTGTGTCATAGCCTGCGCCGTCGGCGTTCCTTGCTTGGTCAATGAAGCGACAGCACCCAACACTTGGTCGATACTAATCCCATACGCAGCCGCAATAGGAGCAACTTGGGCTATGGAGGCTCCCAATTCGCCAAATGTAGTCTTACCCAACCGGACGGTTGTAAAAAGCTGGTCCGAGACCGTACCGGCTTCCTCCGCAGACATCTTATAAGCATTCAGGATCGTTGTAATAGCATCAGCTGCCGTCTCGGTTTCCGTAAGCCCTCCCACGGCAGCTTTAGCCGAAACTTCTAGGATCTTCATGCCATCCGCCCCGTCATGTCCGGCGGAAACAATGCTATATAACGCCTTGGCGGCCTCCGGAGCCTTGATCGGTATCTCTTGGGTTATGGACATGACCTGATTCATGAAACCGGTCATATCATCCGTTACTTGAGTGGAAATGGTCGCCACTTCCAGCATGTTCTTGCGAAATTCCTTCTCAAACTCATACGAGCTCTTGGCCGCTTGCGCAAACGCCGTCGCCGCACTGATACCGATACCGCCAAATATATCAAAAGAGGTGATATCGCTTGCCAGAGTCTTGATAATTCCCATAGCCTCGCGTTTTCCTTCGTACAAGCCGGAGTTGTCGATCCCGGTAGCCATGTACAGACTGCCCTCTCTATTTCTGATTCCCATAATGCGTTTATGGTAAAATATAGGATAGCCTTTCATGTGAGACTGTCAACCGTTAAAAATTCACTTATAAGTTATCTTTTTCGACATTTTCTTTTGCCTTGTCGCTTTTTCTTCGTTCTTTTGTAAAAAGAAAAAAATTCATCGTGGAACTTGAGATTGTCAAAATAAAGCAACTGTCAGGAAAGAAGACTCAAATATATTCTGTCATTCTCAATCAAGAGGATCAGAGCGTTTTTGAACAATTTCTTCAGAACAACTATTCTGAATACCCAACCGAAATAGAAGATATCGTATCTAAATTGAAAATTATGGCTACAAAAACTGGGGCAGCCGAACATTTTTTCAAGCTAAACGAAGGGAAACCCGGTGATGGTGTCTGCGCCCTATTTGATAGTCCTGATAAAAAATTAAGAATCTATTGTATTCGATTTGCTAACGTTGCTATCATTGTTGGAGGTGGAGGATATAAGCCCAAAAACATTAGAGCTTATCAAGAAAGTCCCGCCTTAAAAAAAGAAGCTGAAATGGTGATTCAAATATCCAAAATCACATCAAAAGCTATTAAAAACAAAGATATACATCTCTAAATACGTAGGATTAACGTATAAAAACATTTATGGTTATTCTAATCTTTG
>OGJR01001199.1_pt1 | contig 18032 bp, 19 predicted proteins | sample 1572301 | NCBI WGS metagenome assembly OGJR01 (sample SAMEA2582083, study PRJEB24529) | metagenome | biome: Human gut stool | place: China | collected 2011 | reverse complement strand
CTGTTGACCTGCCGGGCTGCAAGAAGGAAGACGTTCAGATGGAACTGAACGACGGCTACCTGACCATTCAGGCCGTGCGCAGCCACTCGAACGATGAGAAGGACAACAACGGCCGCTACATCCGCCGCGAGACCTTCTCCGGCACCTGCGCCCGCAGCTTTTATGTGGGCGATGCCGTGAAGAAAGAGGACATCCACGCAAAGTTCGAGGATGGCATCCTGCACATCCAGCTGCCTGCACCCCAGCAGCAGAAGGCTCTGCCTGCAAACCCCAATCTGATTGAAATTGAATAACTGCCGTGTGCTGGTGCGAGGAGCATCAGTCCATCGCATAGCGAAGCCCCTGCGAGCTGATTGCCCGCAGGGGCTTTTTGCGTCAGATCTGGATAAAATCCATCTTGAAAATCCGGTCGGTTTCGAGCATAATACACATCGTCAAGAATCAAAACACAAGCCGGCTTACAAAGCGTGAAATCCTGAGGAAGTGCTGTTCCTCAACGATTTCGCGCTTTTTTGTTTGCACGGAAAAGGAGAAAAGAAACTTATGGACCCGAAAAATAAACTGGGCGCGATGCCCGTCCGCCCACTGCTGTATACAATGGCGGTACCGCTGATGCTCTCACTGCTCATCCAGTCGCTGTATAACATCGTAGACAGCATTTTGTGGCGCGCCTGTCGGAAACGGCACTGACCGCCGCCTCACTGGTGTATGCCATCCAGTTTCTGATGATCGCCATCGGCGTGGGCACCGCGGTGGGGCTGAACGCCTTGCTTTCCCGCAAGCTGGGCCAGAAAAAGCCGGAGGAAGCCTGCCGTGCCGCCACCACCGGCCTGTTCCTAATGCCGGTCAACGGTTTGGGACAGGCCGCCATCCCGGTGGTTGGCTACAATTACGGCAGCAAGCAGTCCGACCGCGTGAAGCAGGCATGGAAGGTGTTGTTGCCCACCGGCATCGTGTTTGCCCTGTGCAGGACACCCTGTCCACGGTGGACATCTCGGTGCGCGGAAAGGTGAAGAACATCGGCACACAGTGGAGAAGCTGAGCGTATGAAACGGAGGACCTTTCTGATGGGCTGTGCTGAGTGCGCGGCGGCAGGCGTGCTGGGCGCGGCAGTGTTCCGGAAGCGTACAGAGGCTCCGGCGACTCTGCCGCTGGAACGACCGTTGAAGCTGGCCGTCATGGCAGATATCCATTCAGTTCATGGACAATGGAGCGCGGTGTACTGCGGGGTCACAGTGCCCCGCCGGGCAAGGCGGCCGTGCGATTTTCCGGCGGTGGGCAGCAGCTTTCCCGTACGATGAGCTGATGCGGCACGATGATCTTGGTGGCCAGCAGGTTGGGGTTCTCGATGTGGTTGATGGTCTGGCTTGCCGCCTCAATGCCAAGCTGATAGGGATTGACGTCCACGGTCGTCAGCGGCGGGTTGGTGATGCGGGAGAACAGCGAGTTGTTAAAGGATACGATGGACAGATCTTTCGGGATGCGCAGGCCCAGCTTGCTGCAGAACTGTTCCAGTACCACCGCAAGAATGTCATCGCTGACCAGAACCGCTGTAGGGCGGTCAGGAGCGGTAAGCAGCGCTTTCAGGGCGGGTTCATAGGAATCATTCAGGGTATCGATCTCCACACAGTCCCCTTCCCGCGGGGTGATGCCGTGCTTGAGCAGAGACATCTGATAGCCGCGTTTCCGCTCGGCAGAAAACAGCATGGCATTGCTGACCCCAAAATAGGCGATGCGGCGATGTCCCATCTCGTAGAGATAGTCGGTGGCTTCCTCGCCCGCCAGTGCGTTGTCGTTGTCGATATAGATGGTCTGGTTGGCCGACTGCGCTGCCTTGCCCACGATAACGTGAAGCAGACCCTCGCTGCGCAGATAGGCAGCCACCGGACAATCTTTTTTGGAGTAGAGCAGGATGAATCCATCGGCCTGCGTGTTGGCTACCATGCTCTGGATGGCATCCAGCACTTCGGCATCGTCCTCGCCGGTGATGACGGTGTTTACATAACGGCGCTGGTTGCAGAACTGCCCGATGCCCCGGATGATCTCCAGATGAAAGGCATTTTCATATACGTCCCGCTGGGAGGAAGGCAGGATGATGCCGATGGTCTTGGAAAATGCTTCGGACGGTTTAGCCTCAAAATTTGGTTCATAGCCCATCTGCGCCATGATGCGGCGGATGCGTTCTTTTGTGTCCCGGCTGATGGATGGGCTGTCCTTGCAGGTGCGGGAGACCGTGGACGGCGAAACGCCCGCAGCGGCCGCAATATCTTTGATCGTGACTGCCATGCTCTGAATCTCCTTTCTGATATCTCTATTGTAAAGGGCTTTGCACGCAAAGTCAACGTTTGCGTGCTCGTTTGCGTAAATCGCGCAACGGTGTTGCTGCAAAGGTTCGACATTTTCAACAAAAATCGCTTTCGACAATGTACAAGATGCAGAAAAACACTCTGCAGCTCAAAAAACTCTTGTAAAATTTGCGAAAGTGAGCTATTCTTATTGCGCAATCCAATGCAAGCGTAATGCAATACTTACATAATCAAATGCAAAAGAACAAGGAGGAACATCATGGCAACCACACAGACAGTTCCCAAGAAGAAGGGGCTCATCAATTTCGACTTTTTGCAAAAACTGGGCAAAGTTCTGATGACCGTCATCGCCGTCATGCCATCGGCGGCAGCTGGGCAAAAGAACGCGCAGGCGGTGCCTTTGCGGCTGTGCTGGCCTTTGCGCTCATCAACGTGATCACCGGCAACATCTTCGGCGTTACCAGCGCCATGCTGGCAGACCCCAACGCCGTGACCCACACCCTGTTCGGGCAGGAGATCGCCGTCAACGGCTACTTCACCTCTGTGCTGGGTGCCCCTGCGCTGAACATGGGCGTGTTTGTGGGCATCATTGCCGGTTTTGTGGGCGGCGTAGCTTACAATAAATACTACAACTTCCGCAAGCTGCCGGATGCGCTGGCTTTCTTCAACGGCAAGCGCTTCGTGCCCATGGTGGTCATTGCCTACTCGGTGGTCATCTCCATGGTGCTGGCGCTGTTCTGGCCTGTGGTGCAGACCGGCATCAACAACTTTGGCATCTGGATCGCCAACTCTTCCGAGACTTCTCCGGTGCTGGCTCCGTTCATCTATGGTACGCTGGAACGTCTGCTGCTGCCCTTTGGTCTGCACCATATGCTGACCATCCCCATGAACTATACCTCCTTCGGCGGCACCTATACCATCGCCACCGGCGTCAATGCAGGCAGTCAGGTGTTTGGTCAGGACCCGCTGTGGCTGGCATGGGCCAACGACCTCATCAACTTCAAGAAGGCAGGCGACATGGCCGCCTATAACAACCTGCTGGCTACCGTCACTCCCGCCCGCTTCAAGGTTGGTCAGATGATCGGTGCCACCGGCCTGCTGCTGGGCATCGCACTGGCCATGTACCGCCGCGTGGATGCCGACAAGCGCAAGAATTACAAATCCATGTTCATTTCCACCGCGCTGGCTGTGTTCCTCACCGGTGTGACCGAGCCGCTGGAGTTCATGTTTATGTTCTGCGCCATGCCGCTGTACATTGTATACGCCATCCTGCAGGGCTGTGCCTTTGCCATGGCCGGTATCATCCATCTGCGGCTCCACTCCTTCGGCAATCTGGAATTCATCACCCGTATCCCCATGTCCCTGCAGGCCGGTCTGGGCGGTGATATCATCAACTTTGTGCTCTGCGTGGTGGCGTTCTTCCTCATCGGCTATTTCGTGGCCTATTTCATGATCGGCAAACTCAATCTGGCTACCCCGGGCCGTCTGGGCAACTACACCGATGACAACGCAAACGATGCCGCAGCTGACACCAAGACCGAGAAGAAGGCCGACAAAAAGGCGGACAACGGTCAGGCCGAGCGCATCATCGCCCTGCTGGGCGGCCGGGAGAACATCGTGCTGGTGGACGCCTGCATGACCCGTCTGCGCGTTACCGTCAAGGACCCCGCCAAGGTAGCCGACCTTGCCGCATGGAAGGCAGAGGGTGCCCTGAGCCTGCTGGTGAAGGGCGACGGCATCCAGGCGGTGTACGGCCCCAAGGCAGACGTTCTGAAATCTGATATTAACGATATTCTGTAAAAAACTATGAAACTGCTGACATTGAATACCCACAGTCTCATCGAACCGGCATATGAGGCCAAGCGGGATGCTTTTGTGGAGTTTATCCGAAGGGAACAGCCGGATGTGTTCGCCCTGCAGGAGGTGAACCAGACCGCCGCCGCTCCGCTGCTGGCGGATGTCCCGGCGGGGTACTATCCCTGCCCCGGCAATATGGTGCTGCTGAAAGCGGATAACCATGCCGCTGCGGTGGCCCGGATGCTGGAAGAAGCGGGCTGTGCCTACCATTGGAGCTGGCTCCCGGCCAAGATCGGCTACGACAGATACGACGAGGGCATGGCGGTGTTCAGCCGTGCGCCCATCACCGCCGCCGAGAACCTGCTGCTGAGCCAAATCAACGATTACAACAACTGGAAGACCCGCCGGGCGCTGGGCATCTGTGCAGGAGATGTCTGGTATTATGCAGTGCATCTGGGCTGGTGGAAGGACGAGGAAGAGCCCTTTGCCGACCAGTGGAACATTCTGGCGGCGGCAGCCGGTGCAAAACCGCTGGCGTTCCTGCTGGGCGACTTCAACAGTGAAGCCGATGTGCGGGGTGAGGGCTACGACCTCATTCTGCGCAGCGGCTGGCAGGATACCTACCGGCTGGCCCGGCAGCGGGACGAGGGCTACACGGTGGTGGAAGCCATTGACGGCTGGCGGGCTGCTCCGGACGCGGCTGCCCAAAAACGCATTGACCAGATCTGGTGCTCCCAGGCGGTGCCGGTGCACAGCAGCCGGGTGGTATTCGGCGGAAAACAGGAGCCCCGGGTCTCCGACCATGCGGGCGTTCTGATCGAAGTAGAACGATAAGAAGGGAATCAAGAAACATGCAGAGAAGTGCAGGCATTTTACTGCCCGTCAGCAGTCTGCCGTCCCCCTACGGCATCGGCTGCTTTTCGCAGGAAGCATACGATTTTGTAGACTGGCTGAAGGACGCCGGGCAGACCTACTGGCAGATCCTGCCGCTGGGTGTGACCAGCTACGGCGACAGCCCGTATCAGAGCTTTTCTGCCTTTGCTGGCAACCCCTATTTCATCAGTCTGGATGAGCTGGTCAAAGAGGGTGTGCTCACGGCAGAAGAGTGCAAAAAGGCAAAGTTCGGCCGCAAGGCGGACGATATCGACTACAGCCAGCTCTACAAGGAGCGGGGCCGCCTGCTCCGGCTGGCCTACTCCCGCAGCGACATCGGCCACAATGCGGAGTTTGCGGCCTTCTGTGAACAGAACAAGTGGTGGCTGGATGACTTTGCCCTATTCATGGCGGTGAAGGATCGCTTTGAGGGCAAGCCGTGGATCGAGTGGGCGGAGGATATCCGCCTGCGCTGGCAGAATGCCATGGACTACTACCGCCGGGAATTGTATTTTGAGGTGGAGTACTACAAATATCTCCAGTTCAAATTCGACCAGCAGTGGCGTGCACTAAAGGCTTACGCCAACGAAAAGGGCATCCGCATCATCGGCGATATCCCCATCTATGTGGCACTGGATTCTGCCGATGCATGGGCGAACCCGCAGATGTTCCAGCTGGATGAGGACAACATTCCCACCGCTGTGGCAGGTGTTCCGCCGGATGGTTTTTCGCCCACCGGCCAGCTCTGGGGCAATCCGCTCTACCGCTGGGAAAAGCACCGGGAAACGGGCTATCAGTGGTGGATCACCCGCTTGTGGTATTGCTTTGAACTGTACGATGTGGTTCGCATCGACCACTTCCGCGGTTTCGACGAGTATTTTTCCATTCCCTACGGCAGTGAAACTGCGGCACCCGGCCACTGGGAAAAAGGCCCTGGCATCGAGCTGTTCCGTGCGGTGGAGCAGGCACTGGGCAAGCGGGAGATCATTGCCGAGGATCTGGGCTATATGAGCGAGACTGTCCGGCAGCTGGTGCGGGACAGCGGCTTCCCCGGCATGAAGGTGCTGGAATTTGCCTTCGATTCCCGCGACACCGGCAGTGCCAGCGATTACCTGCCCCATAATTACCCGGTGAACAGCGTGACCTACACCGGCACCCACGACAACGAAACACTGGTGTCATGGTATCAGACCATCACCTCTGCCGAACGTGCACTGGTGCGAGAGTATCTGTGCGATTATGCCACGCCGGAAGCGCAGCTCTATAAGAGCATGATCGCCCTTATCTTCCGCAGTGCCGCCGCCACCTGCATCATCCCCATGCAGGACTGGCTGGGACTGAACAATTCCGCCCGGATCAATAAGCCCTCCACCGTAGGCGAGAACTGGCGCTGGCGGCTAAAAAAGAGCCAGCTGACCCCAAAGCTGCAAAAAGAGATTTGCAGTATCACCACCCGCTATGGCCGAATGAACTGGGCATAACGAGAAGTTCTGTAAAATCTGAAACGAGCAAAACAAAAGTCCCTGTGAACCTTTGCGTTCACAGGGACTTTCGTTTTGTCCTGAAATCAGCAGCCCGGGCGGGGGCGTTACAGTTTTTTGATGCCCTCCGGCTCATCGGCTTTAGCACGGCGCTCCATCAGGTAGGTGTCCAGCCAGCGGCCGTGGCAGTCACGCGCAATACGCTCCCGCCGCCCTACCAGACGGAACCCGCATTTAGTATGCAGGGCGCGGCTGGCCGTGTTGTCCTGCAGCACGGTGGACTGCAGGGTCCAGTAGCCCTCTTTTTCGGCATCGGCGCACAGAGCGTTCAGGAGCTGGGAGCCCAGTCCCTTCCCACGGAAGCGCTCGCCCACATAAATGCTCACCTCGGCCACGCCCCGGTAGCACCAGCGGGGATCTACCCGGTGCAGGGCAGCCCACCCGGCCAGCACGCCGTCGGCCAGAATGACCAGCCGACACTCTTTGGTGTGGGAGGCGTCCCACGCGGCATAGGGCGGACAGTCGGTCTGGAAGGTGGCGTGCTCGGTGGCAATGCCTTCCAGATAGATCCGGGCCACATCGTCCCAGTCCTCCGGCACCATGGGCCGGATCGTTATTTCACTCATGTTCCCATCCCCAATGGGAGCCGCAATGCTCCCTGATTTTGCAAAATGCACTATTTTTAGTATAGCAGAATTTGCGGTGCGGTACAAGCACAGGGCGGGGCTTTGTAAAAGATGTAGCTCAGTTGGTCAGGGGCATGATACTTTCCGGTGCAGCGCACAGGAAATGCGGCGGCACCGGAGCGGGGGAGGAAAGGGTGGATTTGCTTACCTTCCACCACAGGCGGGCCGTGCCGTCCGGAGCGGTACAGATGAGGTTCCAGTCAAAGGGATTTTCACTGGAAGAAAGGGCTGCTACCGGTAAGGCGTTCGGTGCCCTGGCATCGCAGGGCACAAAGTCGTGGGCGCGGATGCCCACGGCGGTGCAGCCTTCCGGCACCGGAAGCGCCAGCTGCAGCGGCACATCCCAGCCGGTCAGATGCACCGTGTGCGCGTCCAACCGGGTGCAAGGCAGAATGTTCTTGCAGCCGGTGAGCCGGGCTGCCGTGATGCTGCGCGGGTCCGCAAAGACGTCCCGGGTGTGGCCGGAGCGCAGAACCCGGCCGCTGTCCAGTACCACCATTTCCGGGCAAAGGCGGTAGGCTTCGTCCCGGTTGTGGGTGACCAGAAGCGCGGTGCCGTCAAACCCGGCCAGCAGACTGCCCACTTCGCTTTCCACAGCCTCGCGCAGGTAACTGTCCAGAGCGCTGAAGGGCTCGTCCAGCATCAGGATGCGCGGCCGCCCGGCAAGGATGCGGGCCAGCGCGGTGCGCTGCTGCTGCCCGCCGGAGAGCTGGGCCGGGTACCGCTTTGCCAGCGGCTCCAGCCGCATGGCCCGCAGCAGTTCGGCGCAGCGCGCCTGCCGGGCAGCGCGGTCTTTTTCGGCTTTCAGGCCGCAGAGAATGTTCTGTTCCACCGTCATATTCGGGAAGAGGGCGTAATTCTGGAACAGCAGCCCTGCGCCTCGCTGCTGAGGCGGCAGGTCAATGTGCTGCTCACTGTCAAACAGTACCCGCCCGTCCAGCACGATGCGGCCTTTGTCCGGCTTCACGATGCCGGCAATGCAGCGCAGGGTCATGCTTTTGCCGCAGCCGGACGCGCCCAGCAGGGCAGTGGGGGTGTTTCCGGCGGAAAAGGCAGTCCGCAGGGTGAAGCCATCCAGCTTTTTCTCAATGTTCACTTCCAGGCTCATGCGCGTCCACCTGCTTTCTGCTGCTTTTCCAGCAGGTTCACGGCCAGCAGAACCACCGCTGAAATGACGATGTCCACCAGCACCCAGCGCAGGGCACCGGCTTCGTCGTTGGTGCGCCAGAGCTGATACACCGTGGTGGCAATGGTGGCGGTCTTGCCGGGGGTATAGCCCGCGATCATGCTGGTGGCGCCGTATTCGCCGAGGGCACGGGCAAAGGCCAGCACGGTGCCTGCCAGAATGCCTTGCCGACAGTAGGGCATCCGCACCCGCCAGAAGATCCAGGTGTTGGACTGCCCCAGGGTCTGGGCCGACCAGGCCAACGTTTCGTCAAAGCTCTCAAAGGCACCCCGGGCGGTGCGGTACATCAGCGGAAAAGCCACCACAATGGAAGCGAAGATGGCGCTGTACCAGTTCATGACCAGTTTCACGCCGAAGTGTTCCAGGAAGAAGATGCCCAGCGGCCGCTTTGCCCCGAAGAGAAGCAGCAGGAAATAACCCACCACCGTGGGCGGCAGTACCATGGGCAGGGTGAGCACCACGTCCAGCACGCCCTTGACGGCCCGGGGCAGCCGGGCAATGTAATAGGCGGCAAAAATGCCGAGAAAGAACACGGCTGCGCAGCTGATGAGCGCGATGCGCAGGCTGTTCCAAAGCGGATACCAGTCCATCGCTCGTCCTTACTGCGCCACAGCGCTGAAGCCGACGCTCTCATAGAATTTTTCGGGCTGCAGACCGGCTGCGCAAAGAACGTTCCGGCGGGAAATCTTGTGTTGTTTCATGGTTTGTTCTCCTGTCTTTTGAAATGGATGCGGATCGTGCAATACGGTACAGGATGCGGTGCCGCCCACCGGGATAAAGAGATCCCGAAGAATAAGATACAAAAAACAGGCCGGTCCGTCAAGTGGCAGACCGGCCAGATCTCGGTGTGAAATTGTGAAACTTACAGGCTCCCGAGCCGCCCGGCAGAACCTGCCGGGGAAGCAAAGAGGCGGAGAAAAGGATCGTGAAACGCTAAGAAATAATGGTTACTGCCCCAGATGCCAGATGTCGCGGTCGTATTCGCCAATGGTGCGGTCACTGGAGAAGAAGCCTGCCTTGGCGATGTTCACCAAGCACTTTCTGCGCCAGCCCAGCGGGTCACAGGCGTAATCGTTCAGGGCCTGCCCCTTGCGTACCACATAGGCGTTGAAGTCCGGCAGGGTCTGGAACCAGTCCTTGTGGATAAGCTCGTCGTGCAGGCGAGTCAGGTTCTCGGCGTGGCCTGCGGCCAGCATCTCCGGCCCAGTCAAGAAGTCGATGGCCCGGCGGATGTTGGCATCGCCCTCGTACCACTGAGCCGCGCAGTAATCCCCGGCGGCATAGCGGTGGATGACCTGATCGGAAGTCTGGCCGAAGATATAGATGTTCTCTTCGCCCACCTGCTGGCAGATCTCCACGTTGGCACCGTCCATGGTGCCGAGGGTCAGCGCACCGTTCAACATAAACTTCATGTTGCCGGTGCCGGAAGCCTCCTTGGAGGCAAGGCTGATCTGCTCGGACAGGTCGCAGGCCGGAATCAGCTTTTCAGCAGCGGTAACGTTGTAGTTCTCAATGAACACGACCTGTAACCACTTGGACACTTCCGGGTCTGCCGCAATGACCTTGGAAAGGGTCAGCAGGGCGTGGATGATGTCCTTTGCAATGGTGTAGGCAGGCGCAGCCTTTGCACCGAAGATGCTCACCAGCGGAGCGGCGGGCAGGTGCCCCGCCTTGATCTCGTAGTACTGGTGGATGAGATAGAGCAGGTTGAGCTGCTGACGCTTGTACTCATGCAGACGTTTGGACTGGATATCAAACACGGCATCGGTGTTTACGGTGACATTCTGCGTATGCAGCAGCCAGTCGGCAAGGGCCTGTTTGTTGGCCTTCTTCACGGCGGTCAGCTCGTTCAGCACCGTCTCGTCCTCCGCAAAGGCCAGCAGCTTTTCCAGTTCGGCGGCATCCTTGCGGAAGCCGGAGCCGATGTGCTGTTCCAGCTCAGCGGTCAGGGCCGGGTCGCATTCCAGCAGCCAGCGGCGGAAGGTGATGCCGTTGGTCTTGTTGTTGAATTTTTCCGGGTACAGCTCGTAAAAACCGTGCAGCTCGGAGTTTTTCAAAATCTCGGTGTGCAGAGCCGCCACGCCATTGGTGGAGTGGGTGAAGTGGATATCCATGTGTGCCATGTGCACCCGGTCGTCCTTGTCGATGATGGCAAGACCTTCGTCCTCGGTGCGGGTGCGGGCCAGTGCATCCAGCTTCTCAATGATGGGCATCAGCTGGGGCACCACGGCATCCAGATAGGCCCGGGGCCACTTTTCCAGTGCTTCGGCCAGAATGGTGTGATTGGTGTAGGCGCAGGTCTTGGTAACGATCTCCACGGCTTCGTCAAAATCAATGCCTTTTTCACCCAGCAGACGGATCAGCTCCGGGATGACCATGCTGGGGTGCGTGTCGTTGATCTGGATGGCGGCATAATCGGCCAGGTCGTGGTAGTTGCAGCCCCGGGCGGCGCACTCGGCCAGAATCAGCTGGGCACCGGCAGAGACCATCAGATACTGCTGGTAGACCCGCAGACGGCGGCCTGCTTCATCGGAATCGTCCGGGTAGAGGAACAACGTCAGGTTCTTGTCGATGGCAGTTTTGTCGAAGGCGATGCCGTCGTGGACGATGCTCTCGTCGATGGTGTCGAGGTCGAACAGGTTCAGGGTATTGGTGCGGCCCTCGTAACCGGTGACGGCCAGCTTGTACAGGCGGGCGGTGTATTCCTTGCCGGCCAGCTCTACCGGATAGGTGATATCGGTCTTTTCGGCCCAGCTGTGGGCGGTGAGCCACGGGTCGGGCTTCTCGTTCTGGACGCCGTTTTCAAAGGACTGTCGGAACAGGCCGAAGTGGTACCGCAGACCCACACCGTCGCCGGGCAGGTTCAGCGTGGCCAGCGAGTCAAGAAAGCAGGCGGCCAGACGGCCCAGACCGCCGTTGCCGAGAGACGGCTCCGGCTCTACTTCTTCGATGTCTGCAAGGCTCTTCCCGGCAGCAGCCAGCGCGTCGCGGGCTTCGTCGTACAAACCCAGATTGATGAGGTTGTTGGACAGCAGCTTGCCGATGAGAAATTCGGCGCTGATATAATAGAGCTTACGGCCGGTCACCGGCTGCACACGGTCAGCACTCTTGCGCCGGACAAGTTCCAGCAGGGCAAGATACAGTTCCTGATTCGTGCAGGCAGAAAGAGGTTTGCCGGTAAGGCTTTGTAAGGTTTCGGTAAAGTTCATAACAGGATCCTCCTTTGATACGGAAAGCAGGTTTGACATCTGTGCCTCAAGATATACCACACAAAACGTGCAAAATCTTGCCTAAACAGTGCAAATTGTGATACAATCCTATCATCAGGAGGAAACAGACATGGGAAATCCATCTTTTTTGCAGGAAACAAAGCAACACGGTGCCGTGCGTTTTCCATTCAACATCTATCCCTGCACCATCCCGGGGGACTTCCCGCAGGTGGCACTGCACTGGCAGGACAGCATGGAGCTGGTCTTTGTCAAGCGCGGCAGCGGCCTTGTGCAGATGGGCACAGCGGCCTATCCGGCGCATACAGGGGATATCTTTGTCTTTTCGCCGGGGACACTCCATGCCCTGCGGCAGAAGGAGGGCTGTTCCATGGAATATGAGAACATCATCTTTGATTTGGAACTGCTGGGCGGCGCGGGAGACCTCTGTGCCGAAAAATACCTGTTGCCGCTGCAAAGTGGGCGGCTGTCGCTGACCCAGCGCCTGACCCCGGACGAGCCATGTTATGCTCGTGCCGCCGCCTGCCTGCGGGAGACCGAGGATGTGAACCGTGCCAAGGAGCCGGGCTATGAGCTGTTTATCAAAGGGGCATTGCTGCGCTTTCTGGCGCTGCTCATTGCACAGGGGAAGAACCTGCCGCCGATGGAGACCGCCGACTCCCGGCGATTGAAAAAGATTTTGCAATGGGTGGCGGACCATTATGGCGAAGAGGTGCATATCTCCGATGCAGCACAGCTGATGCCTTGCAGCGAGAGCCATTTTATGCGGTGGTTCCGGCAGATGACCGGGCAGAGCTTCATTGCTTTTCTCAAGGAATACCGGCTCAATGCCGCTGCCGAAGCCCTGCACACAACGGATGACACGGTGCTGAGCATCGCTTCCCGCTGCGGGTTCGAGAACCTCTCCTATTTCAACCGGGCATTCAAGGCGCATTTTGGCCTGACCCCGCGGGAACACCGCAAAAAATAGTGCATTTGTCTCGGAAAATGCGTGAAAGAGATATTTATGGGACACCGTATTTTGTAGAATGGGGCCGGACAAAGCCTTGATTGCAAAAGTGAAGGTCAGGTAAACGGTGTAAAAAAGAGGTTGGAGGAAACAGTGATGGCAAACGATGATTACGGCTTTACTGCGCCACAGCGCTGAAGCCGACGCCCTCGAACACCGTCATGGCCTCTTCGGTCTGCAGATAGGCGAGGAAAGCCTTGGCGGTGTCGGCATGGAGAGCGGCTTTCATCACGGCGGCAGGGTAGATGATCCGACCGCACATCTCCTTGGTGGCCTCGTCCACCGGGGTCAGACCGGCGCTGTAGGCGTCGGTGCAGTAGACCACACCGGCATCCACGCTGCCCTCGGTGACCTGCGTGGTCACTTCCTTGACATTGGAACCGTAGGTGATGACCCCGGCGGCAGCCAGAACGGCCTCGTCCAGATCATAATAGGCCAGAATTTTCTGGGTGTACTGGCCCACCGGCACATCGCTGTTGCCCATGCAGAAGAGGATGTCCTCGGCCTTCAGGTGCTCGGCCAGGGCGTCAAAGCTGTCGATGCCCTTGTCGCTGCCCTCCGGCACGCAGAGCACCACCTTGTTTTCCAGCAGGTCCACGCGGCTGTCGCTGTCCACAAAGTCCAGTCCTTCGGTGTTTACATCCGCAGAAGCGGTGCTGTCCAGCTGGTTCATCTGCTTCTGACCGGCCGAAATGAATACGTCGCAGTCGGCACCTTCCTGGATCTGGGTCTTGAGGGTGCCGGAGGAATCAAAGTTGAACCGGAAGGTCACGCCCGGGTTCTCTGCCGGGTACGTTTCGCCGATGGCGGTCAGGGTCTCAGTGAGGGAGGCAGCGGCAAAGACGATGAGCTCCACCGGTTCTGCAGCGGCTCCGGAGGAAGCGGCGGCAGAGGATGCGGCCGCGCTGGAAGCGGAGCTGCCGCAGGCAGTCAGGGCAGCAGCGGTGGTCAGACCGACCGCACACAGAAAGTTCCGGCGGGAAATCTTGTTCAGGTTCATGGCTTATTCTCCTGTTCTTTGAAAGAAATGATTTTGCACGATACGGTACAGGATGCGGTGCCGCCCACCGGGATAAAAGAATTCCAAGAAATAGAATACAAAAAAACAGGCCGGTCCGTCAAGCGGAAAACCGGCCAAAATTTCTACGCACATCGGTCAAAATTGAGGGATGACCGATGCATAGTATTGCTTTTTTGAAACGTCAATGGCGTGCACATTCACCGTCCAGACCGGCGGCGATGCGCAACCCATGTTCCAGACTGGACAGGATGTACTCCAGATTTTCCTGCACAGCTTTGGGGCTGCCCGGCAGGTTGACGATGAGCGTTTTGCCGCGGAGGACACTGGCTGCACGGCTGAGCATCCCGCGCGGGGTGATGCTCAGGCTGTGGTACCGCATGGCCTCGGCGATGCCGGGCGCGTTGCGGTCAGCCACGGCAAGGGTGGCCTCCGGGGTGATATCCCGGGGCGAAAAGCCGGTGCCGCCGGTGGTGAGGATCAGGTTGACCTGACGGCCGTCGGCCAGCCGGATGAGCTGGGCTTTCAGGGCAGCTGCCTCGTCGGGCAGAAGCAGTGTCTCTTCCACTTTGTAGCCTGCGGCGGCGAGCATTTTGACGATGAGCGGGCCACTTTTGTCCTCTCGTTCACCGCGGCTGCCCTTGTCAGAAAGGGTAATGACGGCAGCCCGCAGGGGCGGATTCTCCGGCGGGGGCAGCAGGGTCACTTCGTCGCCCACACGGATCTCGCCGCCGGCAATTACCCGGGCAAACACGCCCTCCCGCGGCATGATGCATTCGCCGGTCTGCTGCTTGATGACACAGTCGTTGTGGCATTCCTTGCCGATCTGGGTCATCTCCAGTACCACGTCTCCGATGGCAAACCGGCTGGTGACCGGAAGGGTGCGGAAATCAAACCCTTCGACGACCAGATTTTCGCCAAAGGCACCGTAGTCCACCCAGACCTTTTTGCGGAAGGCTTCGATCTTTTCAGCGCTCAACATACTGACCTGGCGGTGCCAATTGCCGCCGTGGGCGTCGCCCACGATGCCCCATTCCGGGGTGAGCACGGCGCTGGGCACCGCGGTCTTGACGGTGCCGCGCCGGGGGCTTGTGCAGATGGCCAGAATTTTACCCATAAAATATTATCCTCCGATGCGGTACATGCTGCGTGTCGCGGGCATGCACCGGTCCTCAAAATGATGCTCCCGGGGTTTGGACCAGATGGTCTCCCGGATGGCCGTCCGCAGCCGGGCGTCGTCGGCCCCGCCGCGCAGCAGGGCACGCAGGTCACACCCGGTCTCGCTGGCAAGGCAGGGACGCAGAAAGCCCTGACTCGTCAGCCGCACCCGGTTGCAGGAGGCGCAGAATTTGCCGTGCACGGCGGCAATGAAGCCAATGCTGCCCTTCCAGCCGGGCACGGTATAATAGACGGCAGGGCCATTGCCAAAGGTGGTGCCTTCCACAGGATGCAGTTCCGGCCAGCGGTTGGCAAACCGCGCCCGCAGCTCCGGGCCGGAGACGCAGGGCATGGCCGCGCCGTAGCCGATGGGCATCATCTCAATGAACCGCACCTGCAGATCGTTGTCCCGGGCCAGCGCTGCAATCGCTTCCAATTCGCCCTCGTTGACGCCCACTTGCGGCACACAGTTGAGCTTGACCGGCAGGGGACTTTCCAATGCGGCGCGCAGGCCCGCCTGCACGGCGGCGAATTCGTCCCGGGCGGTGATGTGCCGGAACACCGCCGGGTCCAGCGTGTCCAGACTGATGTTCACGCTGTCAAGGCCCGCGTCCAGTAAAGCGGGCAGCTGCTGCGCCAGCAGAGTGCCGTTGGTGGTCATGCTGACATGACGGATGCCGGGCGTTGCTTTCAGCCCGGCCACCAGCTGTGCCACACTCTTGCGCACCAACGGTTCGCCACCGGTCACCCGCACCGTGTCGATGCCGCACTGCGCAAACAGCGCGGCCAGACGCAGAAATTCTTCATGGGTCAGCACTTCTTCGTGCTCCGGTATTTTTGTGCCGTCCGGCATACAGTACCGGCAGCGCAGGTTGCAGCGGTCGGTGACCGACAGGCGCAGGTAGTGGATATCCCGGCGGCAGGAATCAAACATAGCCGCCCTCCGACCGGATGTAATGGCCGCTCTTGCCGCCGGTCTTTTCCACCAGATGGATGCCGCTCAGCTCCATGCCCTTGTCCACAGCTTTGCACATGTCGTAGATGGTCAGCAGGGCTGTGGAAACGCCGGTCAGGGCTTCCATCTCCACGCCGGTGACGCCGCTGGTTTTGACCGTGCAGCGGGCTTCCACGGCCTGCTGTTCGGGCAGCAGTTCAAAATCCACGCATACCTTGGTCAGCGGCAGGGGATGGCACAGCGGGATCAGCTCGCTGGTGCGTTTGGCGGCCATAATGCCGGCAATGCGGGCCACGCCCAGCACGTCGCCCTTTTTCACCGTGCCGCTCTGCACGGCGGCAAAGGCTTCGGCGTTCATGGTAAGGATGCCCCGGGCCGTAGCCTCCCGGGCGGTGACCGGTTTGCCGCTCACATCCACCATCACGGCATTTCCGGCGGCATCAAAATGGGTCAGATTATTTTCACTCATTTATTTCTTGTCCTTATTACGCTCTATTGCAAAACTCCCTGCCGTTCGACAGCGAGACGGAGAGGGTTTCTCAGCAATGGCCGAAGCCGCAGTTGGGCCAGTGGCATTCCGCACAGCCCAGGCACAGCCCGCCCTCGCCCAGCCGGGCAATGTCCTCGGCGGTGATGGGGGCATCGGCCAGCAGGCGGGGCAGCAGCAGGTCAAAAATCGTTCGCTTGGCGTACATCACACAGCCGGGCAGGCCGCACACGGGTACCCCGTCCAGATAGCTGACCAGGAACATGGCACCCGGCAGCACCGGCGCGCCGTAGCTGATGATGTCGGCACCGGTGTTTTTAATGGCCAGCGGGGTGCGGTCGTCGGGGTCCACGCTCATGCCGCCGGTGGTGAAGATCAGCTCACAGCCTGCGTCTTTTGCCTCCAGAATGGCGGCCGTGATGCCCGCCGGGTCATCATCGCAGACCTTGCGGAAGGTCATCTCACAGCCATATTCGGCCAGCTTGTTTTGCAAAATCGGGGTGAATTTGTCCTCGATGCGGCCCTTGAACACCTCACTGCCGGTGGGGATGACGGCAAACTTCTTCGCACGGAAGGGCAGCACGTTCAGGATGGGGTCCGGCCCGGCAGCGGCCTGCATGGCGTCCATCTTTTCCTGCTCGATCACCAGCGGGATGATGCGGGTGCCGGCCAGTTTCTGGCCTTTTTTCACGGGCATATCACCGTGGATGGTGGCGATCATCATCTGGGGCGTGCGGTTCACAGCCAGCAATGCGGCGCGGTCGATCTTGAGCAGGCCGTCGCAGTCGGCGATCAGCTCGATCTTGCCCTCTTTCGGCTCGGTGCCGTGGATGTTTTTGCCGGCAGCAGCTTTGTACAGCAGGGCCGCTGCCTCGTCCTCATGCAGGATGCCGGGGCACTTTTCCCAGACATAGAGGTTTTCTTTGCCGATGGACAGCAGCACCGGGATGTCCTCGGGCTGGACGATGTGCCCCTTGCGGAAGCGCGGGCCCTTGAACTCGCCCGGGATGATCTGGGTGATATCGTGGCAGAGCACCTGCCCTGCCGCGTCAACAGTGCGGATCAATTTCATCTTTTTAATCTCCTTACAACGCAGGCAGCTGGTTCGCGGCGGAACGGATGATTCAGCTGTCAGTACCAACATAACGGTTCCGGCAGAAAATGTCAAGCAAAAGTGAGGATGCCCGGCCCCGGGCGGCACTTTGTGCATCGGCAGCACAAAGCTCTGTGGATAAATGATGATTCACGCAAAAACGATGATTTATAAGAAAAGATAACAAGGATGAAACTTCTGAGCTGCAAATTCAGCATAGACTTAAAAAGCGAGCCTCTTCGGAATGCGTTCATTCCAGAGAGGCTCGCTTTTATCTTATCCTCAATGTAGGCCGGACCGGTCTTTTGGTAGATCTCAAGCGCCCGGTCACCGTGGCCGACAACGGTTTCTGCACAGGACACCCATGGGTTGTTGTGGCAGAAGATGCCGGCGTTCTCTTTATATCCCGGAGGATAGCTGGAAATCTCGCCCAGCTCTTCGTGATAAGACTTGACGGGTGCGGCAGCATCGAGTAGAATAAATCTACTTGAAAAGCGACAGCTTTTGTAGAGAGCAGCATCAATCTGGTTCCGCTCTTGATTTTACAGCAAAATCCCCCTGCATTGACCTTTGGACCGGGTCAGCGTAAGGGGATTTTTCGTTTTATGTTTTACGATGTGGTCACGCAGGGAAGTTCACAAAACAAAACGAACACGTTGCCTACCATTTGAATGGTGACTTCGTGTTCGTCTTGCTCTTGATTGGTGGAGAATAGCGGGATCGAACCGCTGACCTCTTGCATGCCATGCAAGCGCT
>OGJR01001198.1_pt1 | contig 18033 bp, 10 predicted proteins | sample 1572301 | NCBI WGS metagenome assembly OGJR01 (sample SAMEA2582083, study PRJEB24529) | metagenome | biome: Human gut stool | place: China | collected 2011 | reverse complement strand
ATTAGTCAGATTATTATAATTACATTTTCAATTACATTAAATAATTAAGCAGGCTTTTGGGGAATATCTGTGCAAATATGCCCTTCAAGGGAGAAATGTACCAAATTTGTCCCTGAATTGGATTATTTGGGACGGTCTATTCTATTTGAAAGTACTACTTTTGCCACCAGATAATTATTAACTTAACAAATAATCCATGTATTATGAAAACAATTCTTAGCGCATTGGGACTTTCGCTTCTGATCTTTACGAGTTGCGGTGGACAAAAAAAGGTTGAAGTCGATTTTATTCAGGACAACATCGACAACGCTGTAGCACAAAACACAATTCAGACAGACATTATCGAGAAATCCGGTAAAATTCTGAATCCAAGAACCATCAATGCAGATGGTAGTATCTCCTATATACCTATTGATGACTGGTGCTCCGGTTTCTTTCCGGGCAGCATGTGGCTGACTTACAATCTGACAGGGGATAAAAAGTGGTTGCCTTTGGCAGAAAAATACACAGAAGCCCTCGATTCTGTGAAATATCTGAAGTGGCATCACGATGTCGGCTTTATGATCGGGTGCAGTTATCTTAACGGTTACCGTTTTGCAGATAAAAAAGAATATAAGGATGTGATTGTAGAAGCCGCAAAATCATTGTCTACCCGTTTCCGTCCGGGAGCAGGCGTTATCCAGTCATGGGATGCCGATAAAGGCTGGCAGGGAACACGCGGATGGAAATGTCCGGTGATTATCGATAATATGATGAATCTGGAATTGCTGTTTGAAGCTACGGCTTTTTCCGGTGACTCTACCTTTTACAATATAGCAGTGAAACATGCGGATACAACGATGGCCCACCATTTCCGCCCGGACAACAGTTGCTATCATGTGGTAGACTACGATCCCGAAACAGGAGAAGTACGTAAGAGACAAACAGCACAAGGATATGCGGACGAATCATCATGGGCTCGCGGACAGGCTTGGGCATTATACGGTTATACCGCTTGCTATCGCTATACAAAAGACAAGAAGTATCTCGATCAGGCACAGAAGGTGTATAACTTCATCTTTACCAATAAGAACCTGCCGGAAGACCTCGTTCCTTACTGGGATTACGATGCTCCGAACATTCCGAACGAACCTCGTGACGCTTCTGCAGCCGCATGTACGGCTTCTGCTCTGTACGAACTCGACGGTTATCTGCCGGGCAATCACTATAAGGAAACCGCTGATAAGATCATGGAAAGCCTCGGCTCACCGGCTTATCGCGCCAAAGTGGGTACGAATGGAAACTTTATATTGATGCACTCTGTAGGCAGTATCCCTCACGGCCAGGAAATAGATGTGCCTTTGAACTACGCTGACTATTACTTCCTGGAAGGATTGATGCGCAAAAGAGACCTGGAAAAGAAGTAAGAACTGCCTTGCTTGTACTTTAGCCGGATATGTGCATATATTAGTCTCTTCCGGTGCATTAACTGTTATTCTTTATATCATGATAAACAAATCAGTAAACTTATTGATGGGAGGCTTGACCCTCTTTGCAGCGCAAGGCTGTAAAGCCCCCAAGCAGGTGGCAGAGCAGGCAGAACATCCAAACATCATCTATGTATTTCCTGATCAGTATCGCAATCAGGCAATGGGCTTCTGGAACCAGGAAGGTTTCAGAGATAAAGTAAACTTCCGGGGAGACCCCGTGCATACTCCTAACATAGATACTTTCGCACGTGAATCTATGGTGCTGACTTCCGCTCAAAGCAACTGTCCGCTGAGCAGCCCCCATCGTGGAATGTTGCTGACCGGTATGTATCCGAATCGCAGTGGTGTACCTTTGAACTGTAACTCTACACGTCCTATCAGCTCTTTGCGTGACGATGCGGAGTGCATAGGCGACGTATTCAGCAAGGCCGGTTATGATTGTGCTTATTTCGGTAAACTTCACGCTGACTTCCCGACCCCGAATGATCCGGAGAATCCGGGACAATATGTAGAAACACAGCGTCCGGTGTGGGACGCTTATACGCCGAAAGAGCAGCGCCACGGTTTCAACTATTGGTATTCGTACGGCACGTTTGACGAACATAAGAACCCGCATTATTGGGATACGGACGGCAAGAGGCATGATCCGAAAGAATGGTCACCGCTCCATGAGTCGGGCAAAGTTGTTTCTTATCTCAAGAATGAAGGAAACGTGCGTGATACGAAGAAGCCATTCTTCATCATGGTGGGAATGAACCCGCCGCATAGCCCATACCGTTCGCTGAACGATTGTGAAGAACAGGACTTCAATCTTTATAAAGATCAACCGCTGGACAGTCTGCTGATTCGCCCAAACGTAGATCTGAATATGAAAAAAGCGGAATCCGTCCGTTACTACTTTGCTTCTGTGACCGGAGTAGACCGTGCTTTCGGACAGATTTTGGAAGCACTGAAACAATTGGGATTGGATAAAAATACAGTAGTCATCTTTGCTTCCGACCATGGCGAAACAATGTGCAGCCAGCGAACGGACGACCCTAAGAACTCTCCCTATTCCGAATCTATGAATATTCCGTTCCTGGTTCGTTTCCCCGGTAAGATTCAGCCCCGGGTAGATGATTTGTTGCTTTCTGCTCCCGACATTATGCCTACCGTACTCGGCTTGTGCGGTCTGGGGGATTCGATTCCTTCCGAGGTGCAGGGACGCAACTTCGCACCTCTTTTCTTCGATGAAAAGGCGGAAATTGTTCGTCCGGCAGGTGCGTTGTATATTCAGAATCTGGATGGAGAGAAAGATAAGGATGGATTGGTGCAATCTTATTTCCCCTCTTCGCGCGGCATTAAGACGGCTCGCTATACATTGGCTCTGTATATCGACCGGAAGACGAAACAGCTAAAGAAAAGTCTGCTGTTTGATGACGTAAACGACCCTTATCAGCTGAATAATCTGCCTTTGGATGAAAATAAGGAAGTTGTGGAGCAACTTTATCGTGAAATGGGAACAATGCTGAAAGAAATCGACGATCCGTGGTATACGGAAAAGATTCTTTCGGACCGTATACCTTACTGATACCGTATACTAATACGGTTTGTATGACACCCGGGTCTCATACATACCGACACCCGGATCTCATACATGCTGACACCCGGGTGTCGTGCATCCTGACACCCGGGTGTGGTAAGAACTGCCTTTAAACAATTAATGATCATGAAAGCTGTTTGTTTTATATTTCTGTTCTTGTTTTGTTCTTTGTCCTCTTATGCGCAGGTCATAGGGTTTGAAGAAAAGGTTCCCGAGACGTTCAAAGTTTCGGGGAAAGGTGAAGTGAAACTTTCTTCTCTTTTCTATAAAGAGGGAGAAAGCAGTCTGGAATGGGATTTCCAACCTGCCTCGACACTGGACGTTCAGATAGAACCTTTATCGCTGAATGCCAAAAAGGAACAGCAATTTGGTATTACCCTGTGGATATATAACGAGAAACCCCAACAGGACTCTATCCGTTTTGAGTTTCTAAATAAGGCGGGTGAAGTCTCTTATTGGTTCACGTATCATCTGCAAGCGGCAGGCTGGCGGGCTTGCTGGATATCTTTCGCCTACATGAACGGGGATAAGAAAGATAAAAATATAGTTTCTTATCGTCTGGTCGCTCCCGACCGTAAAGGGCGCATCTTTCTGGATCGCCTGACCTTTCCGGAAAAGAAGATGAACCTGCGCACGACACCGGACCAACAACTGCCAGCTAACAACGGTCTTTCCAATCGTGACCTCTGGCATTGGTGTCTTGTATGGAAGTGGGAACAGCAGTCTTATGATGTCCCCTTGCTTTCTAAACTGACAACTCGGCAAAAGAAGGACTTGAAAACAATCGAACAACGCCTGACTGAATTTCTCGATGTGAAGAAAGCTCCCCAAGGACAGATCAACGCTGCAAGGAAGACTTTTGAAAGAGCTGCCATTGCTCCCTCCGCAGCCGGGACCGGCTTTACCGGAACTCCTGTTGTAGCACCGGACGAGCAAGACAAGAAGAAAGGGGAGATGTCATGGAATGATATCGAAACGATGCTTGCCGGTTTTGCATACGATGCCTTCTACAATCAGAATGAGACATCGAAGAAGAACTATTTTACCGTATTCGACTATGCAATGGATCAGGGATTCGCTTTTGGCAGCGGCATGGGGACGAATCATCATTACGGCTATCAGGTACGTAAAATATATACTACCGCCTGGCTCATGCGGGACGCGATTTATAAACATCCTCACCGGGATGCCTATCTATCCACTTTACGTTTCTGGGCTGCTTTACAGGAGACTCGTCAACCGTGTCCGCCGGAGCGGGATGAATTACTGGATTCATGGCATACGCTCTTGATGGCAAAGTTTATCTCCGCCATGATGTTCCCCGATGCAAGAGAACAGGAACAGGCTTTGAATGGTTTGTCGCGCTGGTTGTCTTCATCGCTGAATTATACTCCGGGCACTCTCGGCGGTATCAAAGTAGATGGAACGACCTTTCATCACGGAGGTTTCTATCCCGGCTATACAACCGGAGTACTGGCTACCATCGGTCAATTTATCGCTCTCACCAACGGGACTGGATTTGAACTGACGGAAGAGGCACGTCAACATATCAAGTCTGCCTTTCTCGCCATGCGCAATTATTGTAACCTTTACGAATGGGGGACAGGCATTAGCGGTCGCCATCCTTTTGGCGGAAAGATGGGAAGCGATGATATAGAAGCATTTGCCAATATTGCATTGTCAGGAGACTTGTCCGGTCAGGGAAATACATTCGATCATGGACTGGCCGCCGATTATTTGCGTCTGATACGTGATCGGAATACAAGGAATGCACATTTCTTCAGAAAAGAAGGTATTCAGCCTGCACAGGCTCCCCACGGTTTTTTTGTTTATAACTATGGATCGGCAGGTATTTTCCGCCGTGCAGACTGGATGGTGACACTGAAAGGATATACCACAGATGTATGGGGTGCTGAAATCTATGCGAAAGATAATCGTTACGGACGTTATCAAAGCTACGGATCGGTACAGATTATGGGAAAAGGAAATCCCGTCTCCCGTGCCGGAAGTGGTTTTGTACAGGAAGGATGGGACTGGAACCGTCTGCCCGGTACGACTACCATTCATCTTCCTTTTGAACTCTTGGACAGTCCCCTGAAAGGTACGACGATGGCACGGTCTACGGAAAACTTTTCCGGAAGCAGCTCTTTAGGCGGCATGAACGGAATGTTTGCAATGAAACTGACGGAACGTGATTATGAGAACTTTACTCCCGACTTTGTAGCCCGTAAATCCGTCTTCTGTTTTGATAACCGGATGATCTGCCTCGGAACAGGCATCACGAACAGCAATGCTGACTATCCTACGGAGACCACTCTCTTCCAGACGAAATTTAACGGCAAAGAGCAGAAGACAGGTAAGGATAACTATTGGTTGCACGACGGCTATGATAATTATTATCATGTAGTTGACGGAACCCTTCGTTCACAGATAGCCGAACAGGAGTCGCGTCATGAGAAAACCCGCGAAAAGACTACAGGAACATTCTCTTCTGCCTGGATTGAACATGGCAACGCCCCGAAGAATGCTACTTATGAATATATGGTACTGATTCAGCCTTCAGCTTCGGATTTGGATGAACTGAAGAAAACGCCTGCATACGAAGTATGGCAACGTGATCAGACTGCGCATATTGTCTATGACAGGAAAACGGGTATAACCGGATATGCTGTTTTTGAAGATTACCGGTCTGCTGACGATAAGCTGGTGGTTGCTTCCATTCCTGCGGAAACGATGGTCATGTATGCGGCAGAGGGAAAAAAGGCGATTCGTCTCAGCGTCTGTGACCCAAACTTGAATATTGCGGAAAAGACGTATACGACAAAAGAACCGAGCCGCCCTATTCGTAAAATAATAGAGCTGAAAGGACGCTGGAGTTTCTTGGAGACACCGGCGAATGTAAAGCTTGAATATAAAGGTGCCCATACGATACTGGATGTAACTTGTCAGCATGGACAACCGGTGGAAATGATTCTTGAAAATAAATGAAGAGAGAATTTAAATAGGTATTGATGTTTGTGTTTCATACCTTGAAAGAGGGTCGGTTCAGCGAAGAATCGACCCTCAGTTTTATATGCGGTTAATGAGACAGTTTGCTAGGGAGAACTTGAATTACTTGTTTAATCTCCATTCGAAACCATCTTTTGTATCTTTCACTTCAAATCCGAGTGCAGTCAATGTATTACGGATTTCGTCGGAAGTAGCCCAGTCTTTGTTGGCTTTTGCTTTCATGCGTTGTTCAAGAAGCATATCAACGACTTTGCCATAAGCGGCTTCGCGACCGTCGGAAGAACCTTTCTCTTCTTTCAGCCCCATGATGTCGAAGCAGAACAGGTGGAAAGTTTCTTTCAGGTCTTTCAGATCTTCTGCGGAGATCGTTGCATTTCCTGCGTTGATATTATTGATGATGCGGGCACCTTCGAAAAGCTGTGCGATGACAATAGGAGTATTCAAGTCGTCATTCATAGCTTCGTAGCATTTAGCACGCAGCTCTTTCACGTTGATACCTTCCGAAGTTGTTGCGGCCGGAGTGATCTTGTCGAGTCCTTCGATTGCTTCTATCAAACGTTGCAGCCCTTTTTCCGAAGCTTGCAATGCTTCGTTACTGAAGTCTACAGTGCTGCGATAGTGAGCTTGCAGGATGAAGAAACGGATGGTCATCGGAGTGTAGGCTTGTGCCAGCAACTTGTGAGTACCGTTGAAGAATTCATCCAGCGTGATGAAGTTGCCGAGTGATTTACCCATCTTCGTACCGTTGATGGTAATCATGTTGTTGTGCATCCAGTAGTGAACCATGTCATCGCCTTGCGAAGCTACCGACTGTGCGATCTCACATTCATGATGCGGGAAGATCAGGTCCATTCCTCCTCCGTGAATATCGAAGTGCTCGCCCAGATACTTGCGTCCCATGGCGGTACATTCGGCATGCCATCCGGGGAAACCGTCGCTCCATGGAGAAGGCCAGCGCATGATGTGTTCCGGCTGCGCTTTTTTCCAGAGGGCGAAGTCGGCGGGATTACGTTTTTCGCTTTGTCCATCGAGGTCGCGGGTGGTATTCAGTACGTCGTCCAAGTTGCGCCCTGAGAGTTTGCCGTAATGATAATCCTTGTTATATTTAGCTACGTCAAAGTAGACGGAACCTTCGCTTTCGTAAGCGTATCCGGCGTCCAGAATCTTCTGTACGAGCTGGATTTGTTCGATAATGTGACCCGAAGCGTGCGGTTCGATGCTGGGAGAAAGTACATTCAGTGCTTCCATTGCCTTATGATAGCGGTTCAGGTAATACTGAACAACTTCCATAGGCTCCAATTCTTCGAGACGGGCTTTCTTGGCTATTTTGTCTTCTCCTTCGTCAGCATCATGCTCCAGATGACCGACATCGGTAATATTGCGTACATAGCGTACTTTATATCCTAAATGAGTCAGATAACGGAAGAGTACGTCAAATGTGATGGCGGGACGGGCATGTCCCAAGTGAGCATCACCGTATACTGTCGGTCCGCATACATACATGCCTACATGCGGTGCGTGAAGCGGTACGAACAATTCTTTCTTTCTATCTAACGTGTTGTAAATGGTAAGTTGATGTTCCATAACATTTTATATTTGTTCTATTGGAAGTGCAAAGTTAGAATAAATAATTGATTTCAACTTAACTTGCAAGGGATTTTGTCTGATCTGCTGAAGGAAGAATGCCTTATGGGACGTTGAAGATTCTCTCTATCGCTTCCGCAACCCCATCTTCGTCATTAGTCAGTGTAATGTAGTCGGCAGCCTTCTTCACAGGCTCCTGCGCGTTGCCCATTGCTACGCCCATACCAGCAAATTTGATCATCGACAGGTCATTGTAGCCATCGCCTATAGCTATCACTTCCTCGCGTGTCATTCCTATATTTTCCAACAGGACGCTGAGGGATAAAGCCTTGTCGATACCTTGCGGAACCAACTCCAGGAAATAAGGTTCCGAACGGAAGACATTGATCTTTCCTTGCAGGCGGATACAAAGCTCGGATTCTACAGGAATTAGCTTGCCGGCATCTCCGACGATGAGGCACTTGGCTACTGGGAGGGTGATGTCAGTCAGGAAGTCGTTTGTTTCCCGTATCGCCATTTTATTGAGGAAGGCTTCTTTTTGTACGTATGGATCCAACGAGTTTTCGGTCACTATTTCTGCTCCGTCGTAAGTCAGTATGCTTAGATGATTGGTGCGGGCACATTCGTAGAGTACCGGAACGACTTCGTTGGGCAGTACATTCTCGTACATCATTTCTTTGCTTTCCCAGTTGATGATTTCCCCACCGTTATAGGACAGGATAAATCCGCCGAACTCATTCATGCGTAACTCGTTGGCGAGCGGTACGATGCCATAAGTCGGTCGCCCTGATGCAAGGACCAGACGGATACCTTGTTCTTGTATGCGTATCAGCGTTTCCCGGTTGCGGGAAGAGATTTCTTTTTTAGAATTGGTGAGTGTGCCGTCGAGGTCGAGCACTATGAGTTTGTATTTCATGTCGCATTGTTTTGGGTTGCAAAGATAGGAGAAAATGGATGACTACAAAGTGCGTGGTAATTAAAATATGCTTAGATTATGCACTTTTATGGTGCAATAGTGAGATGTTTGATTGTTATTTCAGCAAATCCGCCCACTGCTCATTGCTCAGTGCAGGCAGTGCCTCACTATCCGTAATAAATGTTTCTGCCAGCCTCCTCTTGTCCTCCTGTAGTTGGAGAATCTTTTCTTCGATACTATTCTGAGTGATAAAACGATAGGCGATAACCTGTTTATCCTGACCGATACGATGTGCACGGGCGATGGCTTGTGACTCGGCAGCAGGATTCCACCAAGGATCGATGATAAATACATAATCGGCTTGTGTAAGGTTAAGGCCGACTCCTCCTGCTTTCAAAGAAATAAGGAATGCCTGCACATCCTTTTGCTCGGTGAAATGGGCGATTTCGGAAGGTCGGTTGTTGGTGGAACCGGTCAGCAGAGCATACTTCCAACCCCGTTGGCGGAATACCTCGGCAAGTATCTCCAAATGCCGGACAAAGGAAGAAAAGATAAGTACCTTATGTCCTTCACTTCTTAGTGTGTCAAAGGTATCGATGATTTGTTCCGTTTTTCCCGATACCCCGTCGAAGTCGGGAAAGATAAGCTGCGGATGGCAAGCCAGTTGACGGAGACGCAGGATACCGTTCAGGATGCTGAACATATGGTATCTGTCTTTGTTTTCGGGTTGCTGGAGTAATATGTTGCGGAGGCTGTTTTTCTCCTGTTCGTAGCTCTCACCCTGCTTTTCGGACATGGCGCAATAGATCGTTTCTTCGGTAAGCGGGGGAAGTTCCGGCGCTACCTCGCTTTTGCTTCTGCGAAGGATAAACGGAGCGATGATCTGTTGCAGCCTTTTCTCCATACGGACGTTTCCTTGCCGGATCGGAATGATAAACTGCTTATGAAAAGTGCTTTCTTCTCCTAACAGGTCCGGTTGCAGAAAACGGAACTGTGCCCACAAATCTTTGAGAGAGTTCTCGATAGGCGTACCGGTAAGTGCAATCCGGTGCTTGCCTTGCAACTGGATGACCGAACGGAAAGTAAGGGAATCATTGTTCTTGATATTCTGACTCTCATCAAGTACGATGTATTCGAATGTGTAGGAGCGGAGAATATCAATGTTATTCCTCATCATCCCATAAGTCGTGAATATCAGATGGAAATGATTGAAGAACTTCTCCGGATGTCCTTTGGGAAACGCGGTGTTGCTGTTATATTCCGCTATCGCAAGAGTCGTGAAGCGTTTAGCCTCTCTTCGCCAGTTGTGGAGCAGGGAGGTGGGGACAACGATCAGAGTGGCAGGCTTACGGGAGTTCTTTCCGTGTTCCTGTCTGTGATCATCTTCTTTCGGTCTGTTTTTCTCTCTGATTTCCCGTGCGTCCGGCAGCAGCTCATCTTCGGAGGAAAACGAGAATAAGGAGAATTGTCCTTCGGCATCTGCTATCTGCTCTCTGACGGGAGGATTGTTGGCAGTACATTCCTTGTCCGGCTGACTGTCGGAAGCTGTGGTTTCTGTAAATACGGGCTTCATAGGAGCAGTGACCGCATCAGGAGAAAGCGGTTTGTATATATATTGCAGCAGCGTCAGCGTCTGAAGCGTCTTTCCAAGTCCCATATCATCTGCCAGGCAGCCGCCGAATCCTTGCTTGTTCAGCTGTACCATCCATGAGAATCCTTTCTGCTGATAGGGTCGTAGTTTCGCATTCAGTCCTTGGGGAACAGGAACATTGCGTATCTCTCTCTTGAAAAGCAGGTTTTTAGGCCCGTTTTCTTCTAAAGCCGATTGTACGGCACCGACAAAGGTCGGTTTCAGACGAATCCCTGTCTCCGTCTGGGTGCCCAGTTCCAACAGGTTTCCGTATTTGCTGAACCATTCTTCCGGTAAAAGAATCATGCGTCCGTCCGGTAACAGAAATTCTCTTTTCTCTTCAAGGATGTGCTTGCGGAAGCGTGAGAAAGGGATACGCAGATTGCCGATGACTACCGTGATATGTAGCTCAAACCAGTCGGGTTCGTCATCACAACTCTGTTCGATGCGGATTTCGTCCAGACAGTAAGGAGTATTCCCCATGTTTCCTGTCAGCAGAAAAGACTGTTGGAGCATCTCCCGATATGTACTGATCCATTCGGTAATTGTCTTTTCGGGTGCATCGGGCGACAGCTTGAAATGAACGTCGCTGACTCGTTGCAAGCCGGAATCTGTTAACATCCGGAGCTTCTCTTCTTCGGCATCGCTATCCCGACGGAAAAAGAATATCTCGCCGAAATCGTTCCGGTAAATGATCTTCTTCATTTCGGTCACGGTGTCGGGAGTAAATGACTGGTCACCATAACGGAAGCTAAGCCGCAACATCTGTTCGTCGTAAATGGTATCTTCAAGAGACAGGACAGCTTCGCAGGCATACGTCTCTTCAATGATATTCAGTCCCTGAGTCGTGATTTCATGATAGCGTGCTATTGGAATGACGATGTTATCGATGTATTTCTCGATTTGGGAAGCAGGGACGCTGATTTTCTTTTTCTTGGTAAAGGGCAGAATGCGTACGCTCTCAATATGCGGAAAGAAGTACAGCTCCATTCCCAGTAAGAGGGCAGACGGTGAGGAGGTCAGCACGATAACAGGCTTCTGCTCACTTAATGAGAGCGGCTGCCCGTCATAATAGCATTGCAGCTGGTAGCGGAAATTGGTCTCGTCGGCAAGAAACGTAAAACGGATCTCTACGTCATGAGGGTGCACATGATAGGCATGATGCGCATATAGCAGTTTGCTTCCGACCTGTTTCTGATACAGAGGCAGATTATGATGGCGTATCAATGCCAGCATCTCCTGCAACTTTTTCTCGATGAATGGGCGGATATTGTTCTTTACCCGTTCCGGATCTTCGGATAATTTACGCAGAAAACGGGATACTGTTTTCTCGCGCGAATAGATCCCCATCAGATATTTCTCTGTATAATGTGAGGCGATGTCGATAGCTTGTTGCTCGGCCTCGTTCATTCGGCTGATTGCTTCGGGTGAAGCGTGAAAAGCCTGTTCAATGAGTTGGTATGTACCGTCGTCAGATTTCTCTGCCATATAAGGAATCAGCAGTGTGCCGAACGTCAGATGTTCGGTTAAAACGATGATAACTTGTCCGGTATTTGCTTTCTCTTCCATTCTCTTTAGGCTTTAACAAACAAAGATACGGGAAAATCCTTAATTTTGCAGCATGATGGAAGAAAACAAACGAGTATTGTTAGGAATGAGCGGCGGTACGGACAGTTCCGTAGCTGCCATGCGATTGCTGGAAGCCGGATATGAGGTGACCGGAGTTACTTTCCGTTTCTATGAGTTGAACGACTCGACCGAATATCTGGAAGATGCCCGCCATTTGGCAGAGCGTTTGGGAATCCGCCATATCACGTATGATGCCCGTGAGATATTCCGCAAACAGATCATCGAATATTTTGTGCGTGAATATATGGTGGGACATACTCCTGTGCCCTGCACATTGTGCAATAACTATCTGAAATGGCCTCTTCTATCCAAAATTGCCGATGAAATGGGGATTTTTTATATTGCTACGGGGCATTATGTACGGAAAGTAAAGGTGGATGATACCTGTTATATAACTTACGCTGCCGATTCGGACAAGGATCAGACCTTTTTCTTATGGGGACTCAAACAGGATATTCTTCGGAGAATGATGCTTCCGATGGGAGATATTACCAAAGTGGAAGCACGTGCCTTTGCTGCTGAACGGGGATTTCAGAAAGTGGCGGTGAAAAGGGACAGTTTGGGAGTTTGCTTTTGCCCGATGGATTATCGAAGCTTTCTGAAAATGTGGTTGGTCAGCAATTGTCAGCCGCAGGTCAGCGTAGGTCAGCCCCAGGTCAGTGCAGGTCAGACTTGGTCAGCGGAGGTCAGACGTGGACGATTTGTCGATGAAAAGGGAGATTTTATAGCCTGGCACGAGGGTTATCCTTTTTATACCGTCGGACAACGGCGTGGCTTGGGCATTCATTTGAATCGTGCCGTCTTTGTGAAGGAAATTCGCCCGGAAAAGAATGAAGTAGTACTCGCTTCCCTACAGGCTTTGGAGAAAACAGAGATGTTACTTAAAGATTGGAATATTGTTAATCGGGAACGTTTGTTAGGGCATGCGGATATCATTGTGAAGATTCGCTATCGGAAACAGGAAAATCATTGTACCGTGACAGTTACACTAGATAATTTCCTGCATGTACAACTTCACGAACCGTTGACGGCAATCGCATCCGGGCAGGCTGCTGCCTTCTATAAAGATGGTTTGTTGCTAGGCGGTGGAATCATTGTAGAATAATCATTGCTTCAGTCTCCTATAAAGTTTGAAAAAGTAAAAATCATCTGCCATCTGCAACAGAATCGACTCATCTTATTCTTTATTTTTTGCTTATAGCGTTGTAGATACCAGTTGCAAGCTGGTAATACAAAAAAGTCCCACAGTGCATATTATGTACACTGTAGGATACTTTCTGTCATATAATGATTTAATTTGTTCGGATAACTTTATTCGTTGTTCAGCACCAGCATTGACTCTATATATTCGCGTGTATTGCTTAATCTGGGCACTTTGTGCTGTCCACCTAATTTTCCCTTCCTTGCCAGCCAGTCATGGAACAATCCCGGACGCGCAACGATGACTTCCAGTGGTTGCAGAGCAATATCTTTCCAACGCTTCGCCTCATAGTCTGAATTTACTTCTTTCAATGTAGCATCAAGTATTGCGGCAAATTTCTCTACGGAATCCGGCATCTTGGCAAATTCTATCAGCCATTGATGACGGCATTTGGCGTGTTCGTCCATAAATACCGGTGCTGCAGAGTATTCGCAAACCTGCGCTCCCGTCTCGGCACAAGCTTTAGCCAGGCCTTTTTCGGCATTATCTACAATCAGTTCTTCTCCAAAAGCATTGATGAAATGCTTCGTACGTCCTGTGATGACGAACTTATATGGGTTCTTGTTGGTAAACTTCACCGTATCACCGATCATGTATCGCCACAATCCGCAGGACGTAGAAATCACCATTGCGTAATTCTTGTTAAGTTCCACCTCTTCGAGGCAGTAAGCACGTGGATTTTCCTTATCAACTTCTTCCAGCGGAACGAACTCGTAGAAAATACCGTAGTCGATCATCAGCAACATGGCAGGGTCCGAAAGATCGTTCTGCGTACCAAAGTATCCTTCGGAAGCGTTGTAGGTCTCTACATAATGCATCATCTTTGAGTGAATCACCTGTTTGTACTGCTCACGATAAGGGGTGAAAGCCACTCCGCCGTGGAAGAATACTTCCAGATTCGGCCACACTTCCTCCAGAGTTTGTTTGCCGGTCTTTTCGAGAATACGCTTGATAAGTACCAGCATCCATGAGGGTACACCGGACAAACTGGTCACATTGACCGGAATAGTACTGTTGGCTATCGCTTCTATCTTGGTTTCCCATTCGCTCATCAAAGCGATTTTCTTGCTCGGCACACGAATGAAATTGATTAACGGATTGACGTTCTGAATCAGAATCGCCGACAAGTCTCCCACCAAACTATGGTTGGAGTTGAGGTTCGGACTATGGCTGCCTCCCAGAATCAACCCTTTTCCCGAGAAAAAGTGGCTGTCCGGATTGATGCGGAAGTAAAGTGCCGCAGCATCTTTACCGCCTCTATAGTGAATGTCTTCCAGAGCTTCTTTGCTGACAGGCAGGAATTTGCTTTTATCATTGGTCGTTCCGGATGATTTGGCAAACCAGCGTATTTCCGATGGCCAAAGCAGATTCTGTTCCCCCGCCCGCAAGCGTTCTACATAAGGTTTTATTTCCTCATAAGTCTGTATTGGAAGGCGGTTTCTGAAATCCTCATAGCTACGGATGGAGGCGTAGTCGTACTTTTTTCCCCACTCTGTCTGTGCAGCTTGGTTCACTAAGCGACTCAGCACACGGTGCTGTATCTCACTAGCCTGACTAGCATAAAGGTCTATTTGTTTTAAACGGGAATCGAAAGTCTTACTAATAATCTTTGTAATATTCATTTCTGCTTTAACATAATAATGTTTAGTCGTGCAAAAGTAACCTTATTTATCTTTTTTTTCTATCTTTACGACGGAAATAATCGTTAAAATTTGGCGACTTTTCTTGAATCCCGAGTTTCTGACTAAAAAAAACGACAATGAGAATTGGAATCCTGACTTCCGGAGGAGACTGCCCCGGTATAAATGCCACTATCCGTGGCGTGTGCAAAACTGCCATCAATCACTATGGGATGGAAGTAATAGGAATTCATAGTGGTTTTCAAGGTTTGCTGACAAAAGACATCGAATCCTTTACTGATAAATCCTTATCCGGATTGTTGAACCAAGGGGGTACGATGTTGGGTACTTCGCGCGAGAAACCTTTTAAAAAAGGAGGCGTCGTCTCGGATGTCGACAAGCCGGCACTGATTCTTCAGAATATTCAGGAAATGGGACTGGATTGTGTCGTCTGCATCGGAGGAAACGGAACGCAGAAAACTGCCGCTAAATTTGCCGCAATGGGCGTCAACATCGTATCAGTCCCCAAAACCATTGATAATGATATTTGGGGAACGGATATTTCCTTTGGATTTGACTCCGCCGTGAGCATCGCTACGGATGCCATCGACCGCTTGCATTCTACCGCCAGTTCGCACAAAAGAGTGATGGTTATTGAAGTGATGGGGCATAAAGCCGGCTGGATTGCCCTGTATTCGGGCATGGCAGGTGGCGGCGACGTCATTCTTGTCCCCGAAATCCCTTACAACATCAAGAATATAGGAAATACAATCCTCGAAAGACTGAAAAAAGGTAAACCCTATTCTATCGTAGTGGTGGCAGAAGGCATCCTGACGGATGGTCGGAAACGTGCTGCGGAATACATCGCACAGGAAATAGAATATGAAACGGGTATCGAAACACGTGAAACCGTATTAGGATATATTCAGCGTGGTGGTTCGCCTACTCCTTTTGACCGTAATCTGTCTACCCGTATGGGAGGACACGCGACAGAATTGATTGCTAACGGGCAATTCGGGCGTATGATTGCTTTAAAAGGAGATGACATTTCATCCATCCCTCTTGAAGAAGTGGCCGGTAAATTGAAGTTGGTAACTGAAGATCACGATTTAGTAATTCAAGGCCGCCGTATGGGGATTTGTTTCGGTTAACTTATAATTTACTCTTTTATCGTTAGGATGGTAGTTGGAGTTATCATGCCTTTTCAGTTTCTGTTGCTTCGACCTCATTAACAGTCGTTTCGACTTCATTTGCAGCCGTTTCCACTTCCGGTGTTTCGGTCTCCAAGGTATCCGGTTCCATGGCTTCCGACTCAGTCAATTCGGGCTCGACCAATTCTGTGTCCATTTCTGACGGCATCGAATGCTGCAACTTCGCTTCATTGACTGTATCCATAAATGTCTGGTCTTTCACCTTCTTGATAGCCATTTGCGCGGCATTCTGCTGAGACTCTTTCTTGGAATAGCCCGTACCGGTTCCGGCAGGAAGCCCTTCGATACGAACCTCTGTCTGGAAGACGGGATTACTGTCATGGTCGAGGAACTGCTCGATCAACTCAAAGGAAACCTCCATCTTGTTCTTCTGGCTCCATTCGATAAGCTTGGACTTGAAGTTAACTTCTTTGCGGGATATTTTGTCCAGATCAATATAACGGTTGATGATCCGCTGCTCCATAAACTGCTTGCAACGTTCATACCCCTGATCAAGATAAATGGCTCCGATAAATGCTTCGAAAGCATTCCCGTACATATAACTGTTGTGGGAAGAGGAGCGGGTAGAATATTTGATAAGTTTGTCCAGACCGATCTCCACAGCTAACTTGTTCAAAGTCTCCCGTTGTACGATCTTGGAACGTGTGTTTGTCAGGAAACCTTCCCGTTTCCCTTCGAAACGTTTATAGACAATATCTCCTACGATGGCGTCGAGGATGGCGTCACCCAAAAACTCCAGTCGTTCGTTGTTCAGCGGACGTCCCTTCTCGGAGCGGACGGCAGATGACTTGTGCAGGAGCGCTTGTTCGTAGATCTGGATATTGTGCGGATAAAATCCGAGTATCCGGTAAAAACAAAGATAAGACTCTCTGTCTTTGCGGAACAGGAGTCTTATCTTATCTATTTGGTTACGTAACACGATTTTACTCAGCGTATTTCTTGAAGATAACGCACGCATTGTGACCACCGAATCCAAATGTATTGGACAGGGCAACATTAACCTCACGTTTCTGAGCTTTGTTGAACGTGAAATTAAGGTCGTAGTCAATGTTCTCGTCGTTGTCACCTTCTTCGTGGTTGATAGTCGGAGGAACAATGCCGTTCTTGATGGCAAGGATGCTTGCGATAGATTCTACCGCACCGGCAGCTCCCAGCAAGTGACCAGTCATTGATTTTGTAGAACTGATGTTCAGTTCGTATGCGTGATCACCGAATACTTCCTTAATTGCTTTCGCTTCAGAAATATCACCTACCGGAGTAGATGTTCCGTGAACGTTGATGTAATCTACTTCTTTCGGATCCATTTCTGCATCTTCCAGAGCGTTCAGCATTACCAGTTTGGCACCAAGACCTTCCGGATGGGAAGCTGTCAGGTGATGAGCATCTGCAGACATACCTACACCGGCAACTTCTGCATAGATTTTCGCACCACGGGCCTTAGCGTGTTCCAGTTCTTCCAAAATCAGGCAACCGCCACCTTCGCCCATGATGAAGCCGTCACGGCTTGCGCTGAATGGACGTGAAGCCTTGCTAGGCTCATCGTTGCGTGTTGACAGAGCATGCATAGCGTTGAAACCGCCTACGCCTGCAGGGAAGATGGCTGCTTCCGAACCACCGGATACGATTACGTTTGCTTTACCCAGACGAATCAGGTTGAAGGCATCCGCAATGGCATTGGTAGAAGTAGCACATGCTGAACAAGTCGCGTAGTTAGGACCATGGAAGCCATACATGATAGAAATCTGTCCGGCAGCAATATCCGAGATCATCTTCGGGATGAAGAACGGATTGAACTTGGGACCTATTTCCTTGTGAGTGTAGTAGTTGCCTACTTCTTCCTCGAATGTATGTATACCACCGATACCGGCGCCAAAAATAACACCGATTCTGTTCAAATCTTCTTTTTCGACGTCAAGACCGGAGTCCGATACCGCTTCTTTGGCAACAGCGACAGCATACTGAGTGTATAAGTCCATCTTTCTTGCCTCTTTACGGTCGATATATTTAGTTACATCGAAGTTTTTCACTTCGCATGCAAACTGGGTCTTGAATTGCGACGCATCAAAATGAGTAATAGGCCCTGCTCCACTAACCCCGTTCACTAGATTTTCCCAGAATTCGGGTACATCATTGCCAACAGGAGTAATGGCGCCAAGGCCTGTTACTACCACTCTTTTTAATTC
>OGJR01001194.1_pt1 | contig 18076 bp, 13 predicted proteins | sample 1572301 | NCBI WGS metagenome assembly OGJR01 (sample SAMEA2582083, study PRJEB24529) | metagenome | biome: Human gut stool | place: China | collected 2011 | reverse complement strand
ACAGCATCGTGGAGGAAGCCGAGCGCATGACCCACGAGCCGGATTTCAAGGGCTACATCCACGATGTCGGCGGCCCCACCGCCAACTTCCGGTTCCCGTCCTGCCGCGAGCAGATGCTGCGGGGCATGTGCAATGGCGGCAAGCACTGCCTGGCCCCCACCACCTGCTCCCACATGATCGTGGACCACAGCGATTATCTCAAGATCCTGCGCCGGGTGCGGGAGCTGCCGGGTGTGAAGAAAGTGTTCATCCGCAGCGGCATCCGTTTTGATTACCTCATGGCCGACCCGGACGACACCTTCTTCAAGGAGCTGGTGGAGTACCACGTCTCCGGCCAGCTGAAGGTGGCCCCGGAGCACTGCGCGCCCAACACCCTGGCCTACATGGGCAAACCGCCCATCGAGACCTTCAACAAGTTCAAGGACAAGTTCTATGAGCTGAGCAAGAAGGCCGGCAAAAAGCAGTATCTGGTGCCCTACCTCATGTCCAGCCACCCGGGCAGCACCCTGAAGGATGCCGTCTATCTGGCCGAGTACCTTTATAAGAACCACATGCGCCCGGAGCAGGTGCAGGATTTCTACCCCACTCCCGGCACCGTGAGCACCTGCATGTTCTACACCGGCCTCGACCCCTACACCCTCAAGCCGGTGTTCGTGGAAAAGACCCCTGAGGGCAAGGCCCTGCAGCGTGCATTGCTGCAATACTATGAGCCCCGCAACGCCGAAAAGGTGATCAAGGCCCTGAGGATGACCCACCGGGAGGACCTCATCCCCCTGCTGGTGCCAGCCGAGGGCCGCCGCGCGGTGCAGCGCTCGGCCCGCCGCGCCGACAGCCCGGAGGTGACCATCCACAACGACGGCACCTACACCGTGTGCCCCAACCAGAAGGGCAAGGGCAAGCCTGCCCACGGCCCGAACCGCACCGCCGCCCCTGCCGGGCGTCAGCCCAGCCCGGGTGCCCGCTTTGCGCCGCACTCGGCCCCCGGACACAAACCCAAAAAGAATCAACAGAAAGAGAATACATCGTGGAAAACTGGAACAAAGAAAAAGTGACCCCGAAAAAGAAAACCGGCCTGCTGCAGCGGCTGCTGTCGCTGGCCGCTGCGGCCGCACTGGTCCTGAGCCTTGTAGGCTGTGGTACCTCGGCTGTGGTGCCGGGCGGCAGTGCCGACGTGGTGCCCAACCCTTCCTCTACGGCAGCCAGCGTGGATGCCCCGTTCGAGATGCACTTCATCGATGTGGGGCAGGCGCTGAGCGTGCTGGTGGAATGTGACGGCCAGTTCATGCTGTACGACGGCGGCAACGTGGACGACGGCAGCCTGGTGGTGTCCTACCTGCAGAAGCAGGGGGTGGAAGAGCTGCAGTATGTATTCTGCTCCCACGCCCACGAGGACCATGTAGGCGGCCTGGCGGCTGCGCTGGCCTACTTCCCGGCCAATCATGTATACAGCCCGGTGACGGAGGCCTCCACCAAGTGCTTCCGGGATTTTGTCAAGTACACCCAGCAGCAGGGCCTGCAGGTGGAAGTGCCCGCCGTGGGCACCACCTGGCCCCTGGGCAGTGCTAGCGTGACCATGCTGGGCCCCGTGGCGCAGTACAGCGACACCAACGATACCTCCATCGTGCTGCGCATCGACTACGGTTCCACCAGCTTTCTGCTCACCGGTGACATGGAAAAGACCGCAGAGAGCGACCTTGTGGCCAGCGGTGCCAATCTGAAAGCCGATGTGCTGCAGGTGGGCCACCACGGTTCCAGCACCTCCACCGGCTACGCCTTCCTGAACGCGGTCCTGCCGAAGATGGGCATCATCTCCTGCGGGGTGAACAACAAATACGGCCACCCGCATGAGGAGACCCTGAGCATCCTGCGGGACGCCGGGGTGGACGTGTACCGCACCGATCTGCTGGGCACCATCACCATTGGCAGCGACGGTCAGAACTACACCGTAGGCACCGAGCATTTTGCCACCGATGCCGAGCTGAACCCCACCGACCCGGCGGCTGCCAGCACGGTACAGCAGGCTTACATCGGCAATGTGAACAGCAAAAAGTTCCACCTGCCCACCTGCCCGAACCTGCCGGCCGAGAAGAATCAGATCCTCTTCTCCAGCTACGACGAGGCCATCGAGGCAGGCTACACGCCCTGCTCCACCTGCATCAAATAAGAGTACTCCCTCAGTCAAACCCTTCGGGTTTGCCAGCTCCCTCTGAGATGGAGCCTTCTGACGGAACCGGGATGTTTCCTGTTGAAAGCGGAACGTTTCCGGACCGTCAAGGCCCCCTCCCCGAGGGGGCTGGCACGGCGTGAGCCGTGACGGAGGGATTTTTTGCGTTCTCCGGGATTGATAAAATCCCACAGCTGCGGTATACTTAAAATCACTTTATTTCAAAAAAGCAAGGAGGAACCGCAGATGCAGTTGGGGCAGAGCAGGACCCTGCCGGTGGAAAAACCGGAGCTGATCGACCTTGCGCAGGCAGCGCGGTATTTCGGTGCCCGCGGGGAGGCGGACACCGCCACCATGGCCCTGCTGCAGCGCTGTGCCGTGCCGTTGCTGGCGGCTGCTACGCCCCGCGCCGTCTGGCTGCAGGCGGATGTGGAGACGCTGGCCGGGGCCGGCATCCTGCGGGGCAGCGACGTGATGCGGCATCTGGAGGGCTGCGGGCAGGCCATTCTGCTGGCCGTGACCCTTGGCCCCGGGGTGGACGCCCAGATCCGCCGCGCCGGGGTGGGGGATATCGCCGCCGGTGTAGCGTCCGATGCGCTGGGCAGTGCCCTGGCTGAGCAGACCGCCGACGCGGCGGAAGCCGAGCTGCGCCAGCTGGCCGCAGCCGAGGGGACTTACCTCACCGGGCGGTTCTCGCCGGGCTATGGCGACTGGGACATTGCGGTGCAGCCGCTGGTGGCTGCCGCGCTGGACACGGTGCGCCGGGCCGGGCTGTGCGTCACCGACACCAACCTGATGACCCCCCGCAAAAGTGTGACCGCCATCCTTGGGGTCAGCGGCCATCCGGTCAAGGGACATCTGGCCGGGTGCGGGCACTGCGTGCTGCGCACCCGCTGTGAATACAGAAAGAGGGGAAAGACCTGTGCAAGTGAGTGAACTTTTCAAGCAGAGCAATACCATCCTGCTGGACGGCGGCATGGGCACCATGCTGCAGGCGGCCGGCCTGAAGCTGGGCGCCCGGCCGGAGGAACTGAACATCACCGACCCGCAGCTCATCGAGGGCATCCATGCGCAGTATGCCGCAGCGGGCAGCCGTATCATCAACGCCAACACCTTTGGCGCGTCGGCCCACAAGCTGGCGGGCAGCGCCTACAGTCTGGAAGAGATCATTGCGGCGGGCATTGCCAACTGCAAGCGGGCCTGTGCGCCCTATGGTGCGCTTGCCGCGCTGGATGTCGGCCCGCTGGGCGAGCTGCTGGAACCCAACGGCACTCTGGCCTTTGAGGATGCCGTGGAGGAATACGCCCGCATCGTGCGGGCCGGTGCGGCGGCCGGGGCCGACCTGATCTTTTTTGAGACCTTCACCGACCTGTACGAGCTCAAGGCCGCGCTGCTGGCCGCCCGGGAAAACTCCAGCCTGCCCATCCTGGCCAGCATGAGTTTTGAAGCCGGCGGCCGCACCTTTACCGGCTGCACGGTGGAGAGCTTCGGCGTCACCGCCCGGGGTCTGGGGGCCAGCGCCGTGGGCATCAACTGCTCGCTGGGCCCCAAGGAGATCTTCCCCATGGCAAAGCGCCTGACCGAGGCCGTGCCCGGCAACTTCCCGGTGTTCGTCAAGCCCAACGCGGGTCTGCCCCGGGCCGACGGCAGCGGCTACGACATTACCCCCCAGCTGTTTGCGCTGGAAATGAAGCCCTACCGGGAGCTGAATCTGTTTGCCGCCGGAGGCTGCTGCGGCACCACGCCGGAGTTCATCCGGCTGCTGAACGGGGTGTTCAAGGGCTGTGTGCCGGGCCGCCCGGCCCACGCCATGCCCTCGGTGCTGTGCACCCCCATGAATTATGTCAACGTGGACGGCATCACCGTGGTGGGCGAGCGCATCAACCCCACCGGCAAAAAGCGCTTCCAGCAGGCACTGCGGGAGAATGATATGAACTACGTTCTGGAACAAGCCGTGAGCCAGGTGGAAGCCGGGGCGCAGGTGCTGGACGTGAACGTGGGTGCCCCCGGCGTGGATGAACCGGCCCTGATGCCGCAGGTGGTCAAGGCCCTGCAAAGCGTGGTCAGCCTGCCCCTGCAGCTGGATTCCTCCAACGTGCAGGCACTGGAAAACGGCCTGCGGGTGTACAACGGCAAGCCCATCGTCAACTCCACCAACGGCGAGCCGGAAAAGCTGCGGGCCATCCTGCCCCTGTGCAAAAAGTACGGCGCGGCTATCGTGGGCCTTGCCATCGACGAGCGGGGCATCCTGCCCGCCGCAGAGGACCGCGTGGCCATTGCCCGCCGCATCACTGAGGCGGCACTGGAAGCCGGGATCCCCCGCGAGGACATCTACATCGACTGCCTGACCCTGACCGCCAGCGCCCAGCAGAAGGATGTGCTGGCCACGGTGCAGGCGCTGGAAGCCTGCAAGAAGGAGCTGGGCGTGCGCACCATCCTGGGCGTGTCCAACATCAGCTTCGGCCTGCCCTGCCGCCCCTACCTGAACACCACCTTCCTCACCATGGCCATGTATGCCGGGCTGGATCTGGCCATCATGAACCCCTCCAGTGAAGAGATGATGGCCGCCGTATATGCCTACAACGTGCTGACCAACCGGGACGCGCAGAGCATGCAGTACATCGAGCGCTACGCAAACCGGGTGCCTGCCTCCACGGCCCTGAAGCAGGCAGCCCAGGCCGCACCTGCGGCGGCAGCTTCCGACGGGAGCGCTGAAATTTCCGGCCCCTATGCGGCGCTGATCAAGGCGGTGGAAAAGGGCCTGAAGGGCGACGCCGCTGCCCAGACCCGCGCCCTGTTGGCCGAAAAGCAGCCGCTGGAAGTGGTGGACGAAGCCCTGATCCCGGCGCTGGACATCGTGGGTGCCAAATATGAGAAGGGCACCCTCTTCCTGCCGCAGCTGCTGCAGGCCGCCAGCGCCGCCCAGAGCGCCTTTGAGGAGATCAAGACCGCCATTGCCCAGAAGGGCGAGGGCAGCGCCAGCAAGGGCCGCATCGTGCTGGCCACCGTGAAGGGCGACGTGCACGACATCGGCAAGAACATCGTCAAGGTCATTCTGGAAAACTACGGCTTTGAGGTCATCGACCTGGGCCGCGATGTGCCGGTGGAGACCGTGGTGGACACCGTGCGGGAAAAGGATGTGCATCTGGTGGGCCTTTCGGCCCTGATGACCACCACCCTCAAGAGCATGGAGGAGACCATTGCCGCCCTGCATGCAGCCAAACTGGACTGCAAGATCATGGTGGGCGGTGCCGTGCTCACCCCGGAATACGCCGAAAAGATCGGCGCGGACTGGTACGCCAAGGACGCCAAGCGCAGCGCCGACATCGCCAAGGAATTCTTTGGGGTGTGATTCCTGCAAAAACAGAGAAGGAGAAAACCATGAAAAATACGGCTTTCAGCCTGATGACGGCATTGCTGGCAGTGATGAACGAAAGTGAACCGAAAGACCCGTACTATGTGCTGGCGCAGTATTTTTTGTATCACTTCGACCAGCTGCGGGATCTGAACATCTACGACGTGGCGGATGCCTGCTATGTGTCCCGCAGCGGCATCCGGCGGTTCTGTCAGTCCATCGGCTTTGACAACTTTTCCGACCTGAAGGCTGAGGCCGATGAATGGAAGCGCCAGTGCAACTACTTCATCGGCTACAGCGTGCGTCCGGACTACAAGGAATACCTTTCCGGCAGCATCGGGGAGATGATGGAGGAGATCAACCGCATTGCCACTCCCGCTGTACTGGATAAGCTGGCCGAAAGCATTCATGCCAGCCGACATGTGGTGCTCTTCACCTCGGATTTTTCCGGCATGGCGGCTCGCAGCTTCCAGCAGTCCATGGTGGTCATGGGCAAGCTGGTGCAGATCGTGTCCGATGCCCACTATACGCTGGATTATCTGAAAGTGCTGACACCGGAGGACCTGCTCATTACAGTTTCAGCCACCGGCAACTTTGCCACCCTGATGGAGCCAATGGTGCAGAAGGCTGCAGCTTATAAGGTGCTGGTGACGGTCAACCACGCCATAAAAATGTGGAAAAGCTACGATCAGGTGATCTACCTGAGCGAAAAGGACAACAGCGGTGCCCGCACGGTGTACTCCCAGTATGGTATGACCTATTTCTTTGATATCCTGTACAGCCACTATGTGAACAACTACCGGGAGACTGACCTGCTGCAGGGTCCAATTTCTGAACTGCCTTTGTCGGATTCTCAAAAAATGCGGGTGCAAAGATGTGCAGAATGACGGGTAAAACCGTGGAACTGCTCAAAAACAAAAGAATAAATTGTTCAACCATCCAAACGGGGTTCGCATCGCGAACCCCATTTTTTGTCGGAGATGTGTTACGATAGTCCTGCAAAGAATTGGACCCGCGGGGGCTTCTGCGACGGCAGAACAGACTGACAAAGATGGAAAGGATCACACTATGTATTACGGACACAACCCCAAATTCCCGGACAACTTCATGTGGGGCGCTTCCAGCGCTGCCTGGCAGGTGGAAGGCGGAGTCGCCGATGGCGGACGCACGCCGGCCATCATCGACCTGAACTCCAAGACCAAGAAGCCGTTTACGGATAATACCTATGCGGCGGATCACTATCATCACTACAAGGAAGATGTGGCCCTGATGGCGGAGTGCGGTTTCTCCAGCTATCGTTTCTCGCTCAGCTGGTCCCGCATCATCCCTCATGCAGACGGCAAGGTGAACCCCGAAGGCATCGCGTTCTACAATGATCTGATCAATGAGCTGGTGGCCCACAACATCACCCCCATCGTTACCCTGTATCACTACGACCTGCCGGTCTGGGTGGATGAGCTGGGCGGCTGGAAAAGCCGCGACACCGTGGAAAGATTTGAGCACTACTGCCGCGTCTGCTTTGAGAACTTCGGCGACCGGGTCAAATACTGGCTGTCGCTGAACGAGCAGAATATGCAGATCTGCTATGGCAACTGGCTGGGCGTCAGCAAGGGCTGTGACGACTGGTTCAAGGATCAGTGGAAGATCAACCATATCATGAACCTGTGCCATGCCAAGGCTGTCAACGCCTGCCATGAGATGGTGGCGGGCGGCAAGATCGGCCCTGTGCCCGGCTGCGTGCCCATCTACCCGGAGACCTGCCGCCCGGAGGATCAGATCGCTGCTATGAACGCCGAGGAGTTCACCGAGAAGTTCTGGATCGATACCTATGTTTACGGCGAGTACAGCAACTTTATCAAGCACTACTGGAAAGAGAACGACATCGACATCGGAATGCAGCCCGGCGATGCAGAACTGATGAAGAGCGCCAAAATCGATTTCATCGCCGTCAACTGCTACCGCAGCAACGTTGCAAAGTATGCGCCGCATGACGCAAAACAGCAGGATTATCTGCTGAATAAGAACGGCGTCAAGGGCCAGATGGTGTTCCCCGTGGAGCCGGGCCGCTACGCTCTGACCCGCAATCCCTATGTCGAGTACACCGACTGGGATTGGGAGATCGACCCCTCCTGCCTGCGCTATGAGATGCGTTACCTGTGGGATCACTATCACCTGCCCATGATGATCACCGAGAACGGTTACGGCGCCCATGAGACGAAGGACGCCGACGGCCAGGTGCACGATCAGGGCCGCATCGACTACTTGCGGGAGCACATTTATCAGCTGGGCATGGCCATCGAGGACGGCTGCGAGGTCATCACATACAACCCCTGGTCCTTCACCGATCTGCTGTCCACCGGCAATGGCATGGCAAAGCGTTACGGTCTGGTGTACATCGACACCACCGATGAGGAGCAGAACGCGGCCAAGAGCGTGGAAGAGCTGTCCATGAAACGTATCCGGAAGGATTCCTTCTACTGGTACTCCAAGCTGATCCGTTCCAACGGTCAGGACTGGGGAAAGGAGATGCTGAAATAATGGCAAAGAAGGATTATAAGGCCATGGCGGCCGGCATCATCAAGCAGGCCGGCGGAGCGGACAACATTGTCAGCGCGACCCATTGCATGACCCGTCTGCGCCTTGTACTGCGGGATAGATCCAAGTTTGACACCGATGCCGTCAAGCAGGTGCCCGGCGTGCTGAACGTCATCATCCAGAACGGCGAATATCAGGTGGTCATCGGCCAGGATGTCCCTGACCTGTATGAAGAGGTCGTCAAGATCGACGGCATCCAGGCCGGCGGAAGCGTGCAGGACGATGAGGCCGCAGCCAAGGATCTGGCACAGGATCACGGCAACATCGGCAACGCGATCCTCTCCTTCATCGGCGGCACGTTCAGCCCGGTGATCCCGGTGCTGGTGGCAGGCGGCCTGACTGGTGCGGTGCTGTCCCTGCTGACCAACGTGTTCGGCGTCTCGGCGGAGTCTGGCACCTACACCATCTTCTACGCCATCAACCAGGCGACCTTCTACTTCCTGCCCATCTTCATCGGCTTTGCAGCCGCTGCCCGCCTGAAATCCAATGGTTTCCTGGGCGCATTTCTGGGCGCGATCCTGCTGTACTCCAGCATCAACGGTGCCGAAGGTCTGGACTTCTTCGGCATCCCGGTGCAGGCTATCAGCTATAACAGCACCGTGTTCCCGGTCATTCTGGGCGTACTGTTCATGAGCGTGGTCTACAAGTTCCTGCAAAAGCATATCCCGGTCTTTCTCAAGACCATCGTCGTCCCGCTGCTGACCATGCTGATCACGGTGCCTGTCACCCTGATCGTTCTTGGCCCCATCGGCAACACCGTGGGCACCTGGCTGGCAAACGGTGTTTACGCTCTGTACCAGGCAGTTCCCGCGCTGGCCGTCATGGTCATCGGCATCACCACCCCGCTGATGGTTTTCTTTGGCATGAACAACGCCACCTACCCTGTGGTCTTTGCCCTGATGGCAGCTGTCAACTCTGACCCGCTGATCTGCACTGGCATGGCTCCCGCAAACGTGGCCGTTGGTGGTGCCTGCTTGGCCGCATCCCTGCTGTCCAAGAGTGTGGAAGAAAAGTCCGTCAGCGTCTCCGCCGGTATCACCGCTCTGTGCGGCATCACCGAGCCGGGCGTCTACGGTGTGCTGTTCCCCAAGACCTACCCGCTGATTGGCGCTATGATCGGTGGCGGCATCGGTGGTCTGTTGGCCGGTATCCTGGGCATGACCCAGTACGTTATCTCCACGCCGGGCTTCATCAGCCTGCCTGCCTACATTGACCCCACCGGTTCCAGTTACAACCTTATCGTCTCGGTCATCGTGATGATTGTGGCTGTGGTCCTGGGATTCGTTGCAACCTACGCACTGGGCAAGCGCGCCGAAGCTAAGAAATAAGCCCCTGCAACAGGAAGAAAAGCAAGATCCCATCTGCAAAAGAAGAGCCGCTGCATCACACAAGAGAACGACGCGGCGGTTCTTCTTTTTTCGGCCCTCACAGGGAAGTGCTGTGGTGGGCCGGTACCGTAAAGTGTGGCCGACAAAGCAAATAAAAACACCTTCCATTGGAGCCGTTCTGCTCCAGCGGAGGGTGTTTTACATTATACGCTTTGTTTTTTCTTAGATTTGTTTGCCAGTTTGTCAACGAGCCACGAGGCGAGGGCACCCAGTGCAAGGCCCAGCACAAGGCCGCCCAGCACATCGGTGGGGAAGTGTACATACAGGTACAGCCGGGTAAAGGCGATGAAAGCCGCCAGCACCAGCGCGGGGACGCCCAACTTCCGGTTTTGCAGCCAGAGCGCAAAGGCTGCCGCAAAAGCCGAGGCCGTGTGCCCGGAGGGGAAGGAGTGCCCGTGGGGACGCTTGACCAGAATGGTGATCGTCGTGTTCACGTCGCAGGGGCGGGGCCGGGCGAACAGCGGCTTGAGGATGCAGTCCCCGGCCAGCAGATACAGTACCAGCGCCGTGGCCATGGCGCACCCGGCCTTGCGGGTGCGGCGGAACAGCAGCAAAAGCAGCGTGAACGCGATCCAGATCTCACCGTGCTCACCGGCGTAGTTGAGAAAGACGGCCAGCGCATCCAGCACCGGGTTGTGGAACTGCTGCAGCCAGTCCAGAAATGCGAATTCAAACGGCATAAAGAACCTCCTGTCTGTTGGTTCTATGGTAACACATCTTCCGGCCTACCACAACCCGGCAGGCAAAAAACAGGAGTGCAGAAATAAGTTAAATTTGTTATATTGGAATGTGATATTACAATGCGGAAAGCAAAAACGCCCGTTCCGACGGCAAAGGCCGGAACGGGCGCAGGATGCGAGAGGATCAGAGGCCTATCTCGGGCAGGGTGGGGTAGCTGTCGATGGCACCGTGCTTCTGTACGCTCAGGGCGCAGAACCGGTTGGAAAAGTCCAGGTACTTCTCCAGCTTTTTGCAGGACAGCTTTTCCAGCTTGTCCACCGTCACGCCGTCCCGGCTCAGCTGCCACAGGAAGGAGCCGATGAAGCCGTCGCCCGCACCGGTGGTGTCCACGGTCCTGACCTTCTGGCAGGGGGCAAAGGCATGGGCGGCGCGGGTGTAGGCGTAGGCCCCTTTGCTGCCGCAGGTGTACAGCACCAGCTGCACATCCCCGGCAAACAGCTGGGGCAGGGCGGCTTCGATGTCGGCGGTGCCGGTGAGGAACTCCAATTCCTCGTCCGAGACCTTCAGGATGTTGGACAGCGGCAGGAACTGCAGCACGGTCTGGCGCAGCATCTCCCGGTCGGGCCAGAGGGGGAAGCGGAGGTTCGGGTCAAAGCTCACGATCGCACCGGCCTCCCGGGCGGCTCCGATGGCGGCCAGATGGGCGTGGCGCATGGGGCTGTCCACCAGCGAGACGCTGCAGAAGTGCAGGGCAAAAGCGTCGCGGAACCAGGCCAGGTCGATCTGCTCCGGGGCATACAGCAGGTCGGCCGAGGGCTTGCGGTAAAAGCTGAAGGTGCGGTTGCCGTCCTCCTCCAGGCTCACGAAGGCAAGGGCGGTGTTGGCCTTGTCGGTGAACACCAGATGGCTCAGGTCGATGCCGCAGGCTTCCAGCTCCCGTGCGATTTTGTGGCCGAAGGGGTCATCGCCCAGCTGGGTGAGAAAGCTGCTGGCACCGCCCAGACGGGCAAAGGCAGCGCAGACATTGGCCGGTGCGCCGCCGGTGTGCGGGCTGAAGGACGGCACCTCGTCAAAGGTGCATCCTACGCGGGACGGGATCATGTCGATCAGCGCTTCGCCGATGGAAAACAGAGTATTGCCGGGCATAGAAAACCTCCAGATCACAAATTGCAGAGTTCACAGGCTGCCCCGGTCAGCTTTACGCTCACGTCGCCGGGGGCAGGGTAGTACCGGGTGCTGAACACCGTGGCTCCCCCGTTCAGGAAAATTTCCAGCGAGGAATTGTCGCCCACCACCCGCAGGCTGCGGCAGGGGGCTGCCAGCCGGGCGCGGCGCACGGTGCGGCCGTCGGCCAGAGCGGGGTCGGTGAAGCGCAGGGTGCAGGTGCAGTCCTGTTCAGTATACACCAGCTGCACCCCCTGCGCAACCGTCAGGCAGAAGTCTCCGGCGGGTGCGGCGGTCAGGTCGAAGCGCGGGGCAAGGAACACTTCCTCGCCGCTGGCGGCGTGCAGGGCGGCGGCGCTGCGCTGCGCGTCCAGCTCCGGCACCGGGTTCTGCAGCAGGGTGCCGTCCGGCCCGGTCGTCAGCACGCGGGGCACGGTGAAGCAGTGCTGCCAGCCGTAAGCCACGGTGGGCGCGTTGCCGTAGTCGGCGTCCGGCATGCCCATCCAGCCGATCTGGATGCGGCGGCCGTTGCCGTCCACAAAGCTCTGGGGGGCGTAATAATCAAAGCCTGCGTCCAGCTCGTGGAATTCGCTCAGGGTGCAGTCCCCGCGCCAGTCACCGTGAATGGCAAACCAGCCGCAGCCGTAGACGTTCTGGCAGTCGATGCCCTGGGGGGACACCGCCAGATACCACTGCCCGTCCAGACAGAACAGGTCCGGGCACTCCCACATGTAGCCGAAGGGTTCCGGGGTGGTCAGGGTGTTGATGTGGGTCCAGCGGAGCTTGTCGGTGCTTTCCAGCACCAGCACTTCGCCCTTGTCCTCCAGCGTGCGGGCACCCAGCACCATGTAGTACCGGCCTTCGTAGGCGAACACCTTGGGGTCCCGCACATGGCAGGTGAGCCCGGCGGGGTAGTCGCGGTTAGTCAGCAGGCACTGCTTGCTGTCGAGGGTCACGCCGTCCTTGCTGACGGCCAGGCAGACGTTGTGCCCGCGGCCCTCCTTGATGTAATCGAAGTTTCCGGGGTGTTTGACATTGCCGGTGTAGTAGAGGTACATGGTGCCGTTCTCCACCAGGGCCGAGCCGGAGTAGGCACCGTGGCAGTCAAAAGGCTCGTCCGGATAGAGCATCACCGGCAATTGCTCCCAGTGGAGCAGGTCGGTGCTCACGGCGTGGCCCCAGTGCTTGACCCCGCCGTTCACGTCGAAGGGGCCGTACTGGAAGAATGCGTGGTACTGCCCGCCGTAGACGCACAGGCCGTTGGGGTCGTTCAGCCAGCCTACCGGCGGCTGCAGGTGGAACCGCTGGCGGTGGGGGTCGGAGGCAACGGTTTCCTTGCCCAACGACTCCACCAGAGGCACCAGCTTTTTCAGATCACGCTGGAGTGCGTTCATGCCTTGACCTCCTCAGGGCTCCAGATGACCCAGGTCACGGCGAAGGACACGCCGAAGGAGATGGCCATCATGATGATGTACTGCAGGGGCATATGCAGGTGCAGCAGGATGCCGAAGATGCCGGTGACGCCGGTGCCGGTGGCACCCAGCCCCACGATGCTGGCGTACCATGCGCCGCAGGCACCGCCCAGCAGGCCGCCGAGGAAGGGCTTGAAGTAGCGCAGGTTCACGCCGAAGATGGCAGGCTCGGTGATGCCCATGCAGGCGGACAGGGCAGAGGGCAGGGCCATGGACTTGACCTTGGTGTCCTTGCTCTTGAGGGCCACAGCCAGAGCGGCACCGCCCTGTGCCACGTTGGCGGCGCTGGCCAGCGGCAGCCAGTAGGTATAGCCGTAGCGGGCCAGCTGGCCCAGGTCGATCAGGGTGTACATGTGGTGGATGCCGGCCACGACGGTGACCGCGTACAGGCCGCCCATGATGAAGGAGCCGATGCCGTAGGGCAGGGTGATGAGGGTCTGCACGCCGGTGATGATGCCGTTTTCCAACTTGGTGAACACGGGACCGATGGCGGCCAGGGTCAGGTAACCGGTGACGAACACGGACACCAGCGGGGTGACGAACAGGTCAAACATGGCGGGCACCACCTTGTGCAGCCGCTTTTCGATCTGGCACATGAGCCACACGGCGATGATGACCGGGATGACGTGGCCCTGATAGCCCACCAGCGGCACCGAGTACAGGCCGCCGAACACCGGCTGCATCACGTTGACGCCGTTGGAAACGGTCCAGGCGTTCTGCAGGTCGGGGTGGATCATGATCATGCCGATGACCGCACCCAGATAGGGGTTGCCGCCGAACACCTTGGCGGCAGAGTAGGCGATGAGGATGGGCAGGAAGGTGTAGGCCGTATTAGAGAACAGCTTGGCAAACACATACACCGAGCCGGTGGTGTCGATGTTCAGGAAACCGTTGTTCACCATGAAGTTCAGCGCTTCCATGATGCCCATCAGGAAGCCGGAAGCCACGATGGCGGGGATGATGGGCACAAAGATGTCGCCCAGGGTCTTGATGGCCCGCTGATACCAGGGTGCCTTGGCGGCGGCCGCCTGCTTCACGTCCTCCTTGCTGCCGCCCTCGATGCCGGCCAGCTGGATGAACTCGTCGTATACCTTGTTCACCGTGCCGGTGCCGAAGATGATCTGCAGCTGGCCCCGTGCCTCAAAAACGCCCTTGGCACCCTCGGCATTCTCCAGCTCCTGCTTGTTAACCTTTGCGTTGTCTGCGATGACCAGACGCAGGCGGGTGGCGCAGTGTGCGGCCGAGACGATGTTTCCCTTTCCGCCGATGCAGTCCAGGATCTGTTGTGCTGCGTGTTTGTAATCCATAGTGTACTTCTCCTTTGCTTGATGCTTCCTCTTCCAAAGACCGACCACTGTGTTGTAATCGGTTTCACTGGCATGATTATACGATAATCGGCGCAATATTTCCATTCGCAGAGGGCATAAAGTTGGGATGCATTCTGTTATTGATTTCACATGGTTTCATATCGCTCAGTCCCCCGTGCTCTCCCGGCAGACCAGCTCATACCCCAGCATCTGGCTGCGGGGCACGGTGTGGGGGTCGTTGAGCAGGTCCATCAGCAGGGCGGCGGCGTCCCGGCCGGAGGTCTTGTAGTGCAGGTGGGCGCTGGTCAGAGGCACAAAGGTATTGCGCCCCACACTGCTGTCGCCTACGGCGGCGATCATCACATCCTCCGGGATGCGGATGCCTGCCTCCCGGCAGTACTGCATGGCACCCAGAGCAATGGCGTCGGTGGCGCAGAACAGGCAGTCGATGCGGGGGTCGCTGCCCAGCAGGCGGGCGGCCTGCTCGTAGCCGGACGCGGTGCTGAACTTTGCCACTGCCATGCGCTGGGGCCGCACCGGCAGCCCGGCGTCCTTCACGGCGGCTTCAAAACCTGCCCGGCGCTGCTGCCCGGCGGCCTTGTCCAGCAGGGTGACCCCGATGTAGCCCGGGGCATGGCGGCCCTTGGCCAGCATGTGGGCCGTGGTAGCCTGTGCCGCGCCAAAGTCGTCGTGGTACACGCTGCAGCAGCCCGGAAACTGCTGCCCCAGCACCACCAGCGGCACATGCATCCGCTCCAGCACGGCCTTGTGCTCCGGGGTGTACACGGTGGCAATGAGCAGGATGCCGTCCACCGTGTGGCGGCACAGGGTGTCCAGGGCGCGGAGTTCCTTCTGCGGGTCGTTGGCGGTGTTGATGAGCAGCAGCTGGTAGCCGGATTCTTCCAGCACGCTGCCGATGCCCTCCACGATGCGGGGGCAGCTGTCGCTGGACAGTTTGGGCAGGACGACCCCCACCTGCCGGGTGCGGCGGGTGCGCAGCATCTGGGCCTGCATGCTGGGGTGGTAGCCGGTGGCTTCCACAGCGGCCTCGATGCGTGCCCGCTTGTCGGCACTGAGGTAGCCGCCGTTGAAGTAGCGGCTCACCGCCGCCTTGGATACACCGGCATACTGGGCAAATTCGGTGATGTTCATGAAATGCCTCCTCGTTTTTCTGCGCTGCAGGGCAGTTTTGGAATTGACTTGACGCGCGGGGTGTGCTACAATACCGCTTTGTGTATGACAATTTCCGGGAAAAAGGGAAAACCAAGATGAATCTGACAAAGCAGTTCTTTAAATATGTATCGCAGAATATTTTCGGTCTGCTGGGCACGTCCTGCTATATTCTGGCCGATACCTATTTTATCTCGCAGGCGGCGGGCACCGACGGCGTGACCCTGCTCAACCTCTGCCTGCCCATCTACAACTTCATTTTTGCCATCGGTTCCATGATCGGTCTGGGTGCGGCCACCCGCTACGCCATCCTCCGCGCACAGGGCGAGGAGCGGGCGGCACAGCGGTATTTCTCCAATGCCGTCTTTTGCGCCTGCCTGCTGGCCGTGCCCTTTGTGCTGGTGGGCATCTTCTGCCCCGGCACACTGCTGCGGCTCATGGGCGGCGATGCCGGCATCGTGGCGCTGGGCATCCCCTATGCGCGCATCTTTCTGCTGTTCACGCCCTTTTTTATGTGCAACTACATCGTGTCGGCCTTTGTCCGCAACGACGGTGCACCCTCGCTGGCCATGGTGGCCACGCTGAGCGGCAGCCTGTTCAATGTGGTGTTCGACTACATCTTCATGTTCCCCATGGGGCTGGGGCTGGCCGGTGCGGCACTGGCCACCGCCGTTTCGCCGATGCTCAGCATCGCCATCTGCAGCCGCCACTTCTTCCAAAAAGACAACACGATGCAGTTCGTGCGGCAGCTGCCCTCGGCAAAGCTGCTGGGGCAGAGCTGCCAGCTGGGCATCTCCGGCTTTGTGGGGGAGATGTCCTCCGGCGTGACCACGACGGTGTTCAACTTCCTGCTGCTGGGTCTGGCCGGGAATGTGGCCGTGGCGGCCTACGGCGTCGTGGCCAACTTTGCGCTGGTGGCCACCGCCATTTTCAACGGTGTGGCCCAGGGTGCCCAGCCGCTGGTGAGCCGCTGCTACGGCCACAGCGACCGGGCCGGAGCCCGGAAGCTGCTCATTCTGGGCAGCTGCACCGCGCTGGCACTGGCGGCCGTGCTGTACGCGGTGGTGTTCGGCATGACCGACACGCTGGTGAGCTGGTTCAACAGTGAAAACTCGGTGCAGATGGCCCGGTTTGCCCACAACGGCATGCGGCTGTACTTCGTGGGCTACTTCTTTGCCGGGTTCAACATCGTGGCGGCGGGCTACCTGAGCGCCACCAACCGCCCGGTGGAAGCCTCGGTCACCTCCATCTGCCGCGGCGTGGCGGCCATTGTGGTCTGCTCGCTGGTGATGAGCGCCCTCTTTGGCATGAACGGCGTGTGGGCGGCCTTCCCGGCATCGGAGCTGCTGACGGCGCTGCTGACCCTGTTTTTGCTGTTGCGCCCCAAGCCGCAACCTTAAATATAAAGTTCCTGCTCGCGCAGAGCTTCTTCGGGCGAAAGCCCGGACTGCGCAGTGTGACCGGCCAGTGTCCGCCATTGTGCGGGGGACTGGCCGGTTTCTTTTTTGAACACCCGGCACAGGTAGTTGGCCCCGGAAAAGCCGCACAGGCTGGCCACCACGTCCAGCGTGTACTCCCGGTGCAGCAGCAGCCGCTGGGCGGCTTCCACCCGCACCCGGGTCAGATAGCGCCCCGGCGGGATGCCCAGCGCGGCGGTGAAGGTGCGCACCAGATGGCTCTTGGACACCCCCAGCCGCTCGCTGAGCTCCTCCACGCCGTACAGGCCCGCGTAGTTGGCCCGGATGTCCGCGATGGCGGCCTGCACCAGCGGCGGCAGGGCGGGGGCGGCGCTGTCGGCGTCGGCCAGCTCACACAACAGGGCAAAGGCCAGCTGGCTGCGCACCCGGCCCGGCAATTCCTGCTCCGAGGCAAGGCGGTCCAGCAGCTCGGCAGCGGCGGGGCAGGTCTCGCCCCGGGCCAGAAAAGGCAGCTCGTGCAGCCCGGCCAGAAACTGGGCGCTGGCCTGCCCGGTGAGCTGGACGCACAGCAGGTGGCAGCTGCCCTCCGGCTCCAGCACCAGCGGGGCGCGGCTCAGCACCAGATGCCCGGCCGGGACGCTCTGGGGCGGCAGCAGCAAGGCGGCCCCGGCGGGCAGGGGCCCGGCCGAGGGCACACTGGCGGTGCACCGCCCGCTGGAAACAAGGCAGACCCACAGCCCGTCGCCGGTCAGGGTGAGAGGCGCGCAGGGCTGCACGTCCTGCACCTGCCCGGGCGCGGCCACGGCATTCCAGTCAAACAGCAATATCCGACACCTCAAATCAATAAAATGCTATTTTATATCACAAAATAATCTGTTATTATAATACCAACGAACCGAAGCGCCGTCAAGGGCGCTGCAAACACAAGATTATGGAGGCAAACGATTATGGCTTCGATTAGCTGCCAGCACATCTATAAGATCTACCCGGGCGCTACCGCTCCTTCCGTCACCGACTTCAACCTGGAGATCCAGGATAAGGAATTCATCATCTTCGTCGGCCCCTCCGGCTGCGGCAAGTCCACCACCCTGCGCATGATCGCCGGCCTGGAGGAAATCTCCAAGGGCGAAATGTACATCGGCGGCCGTCTGATCAACGACGTTCCCCCGAAGGACCGCGACATCGCCATGGTGTTCCAGAGCTACGCTCTGTACCCCCACATGACCGTTTACAAGAACATTGCATTCGGTCTGGAGCTGCGCAAGACCCCGAAGGACGAGATCGACAAGCGCGTGCATGAGGCAGCCAAGATCCTGGAGATCGAGCACCTGCTGGACCGCAAGCCCAAGGCTCTGTCCGGTG
>OGJR01001186.1_pt1 | contig 18130 bp, 21 predicted proteins | sample 1572301 | NCBI WGS metagenome assembly OGJR01 (sample SAMEA2582083, study PRJEB24529) | metagenome | biome: Human gut stool | place: China | collected 2011 | reverse complement strand
AAAATTTGCTGATATCCACCGTCACAGCGCCCTGGGCCACGTCCTGGGTGGTCTTGGCCAGGCCATTGATTGTGACTTTGAGGGTACCGTTGCCGGTTGCCAGCTCATCCTCCAGGGACGTCCATGTGAGACTGATAACACAGGCCGCACCGGATGCAATGGACTTACTCAGCCAGCCGCTGGTATTGGATACGGTAAGCACGGCGTTGTTACTGCCGCCACCGCCGCCTCCTCCGCTGCCGGAAAATGGGCCAAGGGGACCCTCGATCACCTCATTACCGCTGGTCAGATAGAGGTATCCATCCTCTATGTAGGCTCCGTCAATCTTGCCATCAAGCATCAGCTTTATGGCGTTCTGGCTCTCATCCAGGGCACGCATGGAGTTTGTGACGTCTGCGATATCTCCGGACATATTACTTTGACTGGCCTCCAACTGCTTGATGGCCTGTCCGATTTTTCCAATCTCTGTCATGATGTTGTTTGTAACATCGCTCTCAACATCTCCGATGGCCTTAACGATTTTGACAAGCTTATCCTCCACGGACTCTCCGTCGTTACAGATTATCTCATCCGCGTCCTTCGGGGCCATCAGGGCTATTTCGTATATCTTTTCCACTGCTTCGCATATCAGTGGGCGCATCTCCTTCCCCAGCACTGTGTCCCGCATCTGTTTCAGCGTCTCCCGTATGTACGCCATGTCTGCCATCTTCATTCCTCCAATCCCTGGATAATTCCTGTGCCAGCTCTGCTGACTTCATTTCTTTTATTCTCAACACAACCGGTGTCAGCGCTGCATCCAGCATACTGGCCGACAGGTTATGTTTTATACCAACACCTGTTACCACTGCTCTTAATTCCTCCGTAGCGCAATCCAGTAAGGCAAATAAAGCCGATGCACTTGCTGTGCCCTGCTCATTCTCTTTTTCCATGCTTACCTCCTAAGCTCCAATCAAAAAACCATTTTGCACATTCATTTCTCGGGTTGTAAAACTTGTTACATATCCATTGCCATCTACTTGCAAATCTGAGACATATTGATATGTCCCACTCTTAATTACCTGGTATACAGTGCTGCCACTTGAATTATTTGCGGTCACGATATTTCCCTTTATCACAATGTCCGGGTATCCGATCAGACGCATGGCCAAAGGATATGCACCTGAGTTTGCGTTAAAATCTATCAGTCCCCTGAGAGTATTGTTGATATATCCACGGATGGAAGAGGATCGTATAACTGTTTTACTCTGACCAGCACTACACTCAAAGTCGCCGCCTGTGATAGTTGCGTTATCCATTGTGACATCACTCAAAGTAGCATTATTTGCCGTCACGTTACCATTCACATCCAGCTTAAAATTATCCGTATCTATTTTAAGACGCGGGCCTTTGATACTGATAAGCCCGGATTCCACGGATAACTGGGACGATATTTTCCCCTTATCTACCTTCAGGCTTATCTGATCAGCGGCAACTTTGAGCGCCGCCGCAATCTCCACCTCCTGGCCTGTCGCACGCTCAACTTCTGCAGATATCAGACCTTCGGCAACTTTAAACTTTGCAGTGGTTGTCTTATCTATCTCGTCAGTAACAGCAGATTTGTATTCCGCGGACAGAGCTTCTGCTTGGACACTCCCGGCCTTGATAAACTCTCCCAGGAGCACACCGTCTATGGTCCAGGCATTTTTATAAGGACCGGAAAAGCCATCTCTGGAAAATCCGATACCATTCATATTTATCTGCATCACATGCTGAGCAGCCTCTTTGGTCGGTGCATCCATATACAGATCTCTAAGCCAACGCCCATCCTCATCGTACTCTGTGACCTTGTACCCGCCCTTTGAACCGGTCATCATCTGTGTTGCATTATCTATCGCGGACTTTAAAAAAGAGCTGGTTATTTTCAGCTCATCCAAATTCTGGTTGATATTCTTTTCTGCGTTCCCACTCTGTTCCGTATAGCTCTTCCGCAGTACATTTCCCAGCACAAGGATATTCCGGTCAGGCTCCTGCAGATATATATCCAATTTTTGCACCGGGAAATATCGGTCCATGCCATAGGGAGCTGCCAGGGCGTGTACCCTGTCACCCAGCTCAAAGGTATCAAATTTGGAGCTCAACACGGACAGATCTACCGCATTCAGCTCCAGCGTCATGGTCTCATACTGATTGTCACGCAGCCATTCTTCGCCTTTGGTTTTGAGATTGGCTGGCAGCGTCACGTCATCCCAGTGTACCACTGCAGGTACCCATCCATACCGCCCCACTGCCTCCGGGATGTACAGATAATCTTTACCACCATTTACTGATGTAATATCGACGTAAGCCTCCAGCCCCTCAACCGGGCTATCATCCAGTCTGGCTCCCAGTGGGATGACTTTTGTATAGAGCTCATCTGCCGTGGTGTCCTCGCTGTAATCCAGCAAATTACGCCCAAACTGGATAGGCTGCTCACATATCTTGCCGTAATCCTCCAGTGTAAGCCAGTCCAGATACCGGACGCCATTTGCCTTTCTGACTTTCAGGTATCCGCCCAGTTTATCCAACAACTTATCTCGGATGGCATCCAAAGTATTCTCTCTGTTCGTCATCCGGTAAATACTGTCGTTGCTGTCATGGACCGTCACAATCCCTGTCTGGTACTGTTTTTTTGCCTCCACCTGGCTGTTGTGCTCATTGAGCCACGTCTCCAGCATCTGCCGGGGTGAGAGGTCATGATAGGCCGCCTGGGGTTGTATGCTGTCAAACAAAAAAGCCAGCTCGCCCACACAGTACACATGCTTGACATTGTAGAGGTCCCGGCTTATATCGCGCACCTCACCGTAAAACAGCTCCTTGTCATCCTTTAAGACCTGCACCATTGTTACACGACTGCTAATCCTATCATAAAAGGCGCTGTCCGGAGAGATGTCGAACTCAAATGTGCCTGAATCGTTGAGTGCCAAATGTAGCTCACAATTATTGAGGACAAGCAGCTCATCCCCTGGATACCAGGCCAGCTCCTCATCAATATAAACTTTATACATTACAGTGACCTCCCTCTAAAGTCTATGGACAGCGTACCAGTGCCGGTAAAAGTAAGTGTCTGTGTTGTGCCACCCACACGCACCTCTGGCAGTCTGGTCTGGCCCACCGGCAGAGGATAAGACTTTCCTCCATAGGTTAATGCCAGGCTGTCAGACGCGGATACCGCAAAGATGGGCACCACATCCAGGCCAGAACCCAAAATCTCAACTGTCTTATTGCTGGCTGTTATCTGGATGTCTTTAACCTCCCGGATAACGCCAGTCTCGAAATTAAACGGGTCCCAAAGCCAGTCCTCAATGCTGGTTTTGACATCATACTTGTATGGCTGTACATCCACAATCATCGTAAATTTACCAATCCTTGCAACTACATCTACGTCTCCCTGCACCTGCGCTCTGCCATAATAGTAATATCCAAGGTCATCATCCGGCGTAATAGTCACTGCCTGCCCATGATAGGCATTCAAAAAAACAGACAGATATGTACGCCATGCCTGCCTGTTCTTCTTGGCCCCCAGGACCATCTTTATTGTTCTGTTTTCATAATGTACCACGCCGTCCATCTCTGATAAATCCAAGTCAATTCCAAATGGTACTTTAATCTTATTTGTCTTTGGCTTTGGCGGGGATATTTCCAGCGATTCAACTGTAAGCCCCCATTCATCTGTATGTTTCCCGTTCAAGGTAACTCCCATTTGATCACCTTCTTTCTGCTCGTTTGCGGATCACTTCCATCCCTTTATCCGCTGCCTGGGCCACTTCCGTCTCAAACTGTCGGCGTGATGGATATAAGGACACTTCCTTATTTGCAATATTTGCCAAATATGGGAGGTATTCTTGCAAGAGATTGATTGCATCAGCAAAAGCACTGCCCTGAGCTGATACATTGCCTCCTGCAGTCATATTGCCCGAATTGACATCCGGTATTGCCATACTGTCAGCGATTACTGCATTGACATTCTGCATTTCTTTCTCATATCCAATCCCAAACCCTTCTGCTGTATAGCTTCCAAGTCTCATGAAAACTTTGGAAGGAGAATTGATATCCAGCCTGTATTCTGCCTCCGCTACTGCATCTGCACACATCTGAGCCACTGCATTGATCACCTCAGATTCGCCGGCATAGATACCGTTTGCCAGACCAAGGGCTGTATTATATCCATCCATGTATAATGTCCAGCTATTTAGGCTGCTGGCTTCATCTGTTACCGCATCTACAAGACTCCCTGCCGCATTATGTACACCGTTTATCCCGCTATCTATGCCGCTTATCAGACCGCCTGGCACTTCCATTCCCGTTGCCCGGAACCGTTCGTGTGTAATTTCATCATTCACTTTGTCCAATATATTTGTACACATACTGGATACTTTCCCTACCAGAGCTGGGCTTGCTGATTCCACTCCAGATCTTATTCCGTTCGGAATTACCTGTCCGATTCCAGAAAAGTCAGACGCATTTAGGATATCTCGCGATACAGTAACAAGTTGCTGAGAAAGCATCTGCACTGCTATGATGGCTTGTGATTGGCTATTGTTTATCCCACCCGCAAGACCGGATACAACATCATTACCGATTCCCATAAACACTCTCGACGGAGAATGTGTAGAAAGCGTATCCCTTGCACCGGTTATGACGGCATCTCCCAATTCATTTGCAGCAATCTTCCCCTGTTCTATGCCTTCCCTAATGCCTTTTCCCATCCCGCCAGACACATCTATGCCCACGGAAGACATTACCTCAACCATGTGCTCTTTCCCGCCGTTAAGGGCTGCTGTGTATTCCTCAATCATACCCTGGACGCTGGCATTTACGCCCTCTTTCATATCCAAGGATTGAGACCACATATCATTTGCCTGCTGCAACTGCTCATCCGTCATATTCGCAAAGGCTTCCACGTAAGTAGTTCCCTGTGGTCCCATCTCGGCTAATTTATCCAGGATGCCTTGATTTACACCCCTGTCAGCCAGCAAAGCCATGTTATCAGCCCAGTTTGTTACTCCTTCAATCTGAGACTGCATATTTGTCAGGAGCTGCTCGGACGATATTTCTGTCCCGGCATTAAACTCCTCAAACATATTCATTTGGCTTTCCAGGACGCCTGCCACGGTCTCCTGCATCCCCATGTAAGTTTCAACTATGGTCTGGGCTGCTGTAGCATTGGCATCTGCTGCCGCTTGTTGAGCCTCTGAGTTTTCGTTGGCAGATTCTGTATTTTCGTCCTGTTTGGCAGTAGCTTCCTCCCATGATATGCCGTGTTTTTCCAATTCTTCCTGAAGAGCCGCAATTCCTGCTTCTACATCTTCACGCGCTGTTTCATTCTTTTCTTGAGCTTCCTGGTTTTTTTCAATGGATTCTGTTACTTCATCGTAATTTCTACGTTCCTCATTTCTACCGTCTATAAGTGTGGTCAGGCTTCTACAGTTTTCCAGATACCACTCATTTTCTCCTTCCAGGACTTTCTGTTTCTTGTCTGATAAATCCGTTGACTGCTGTGTAAGCTTAATGTTCTCAACTTCCAGCTCCGACCGCTTTTTTATCAGTTCAACAGCCTGCTCCCTGAGTGCCTGCAGTTCTATATCTTTTTGTGACTGATTCAGATATTCTTCCAAGGCATCACTTGCCAGATTCAGCTTCCCGGCTTGCTCATCATACGCCAGGTTCAAATCCGGTACCAGTCCATTCAGTTCAGCAATGTACCCCTGCATTACCTGGGTTTCTTCATTGCTTCTCCCAGTCTTATCTGCGAGCGTTTCTATACGTTCAGCAAGTGTTTTTGCATATTCTCCCTGCGCTTCTATTTCCACGCTGGTATCGGCATAGGATGTCATCATATCCTGGGCCGATTCAGATACTTCGTTTGCCTCATCACATAGACGCTGGCTCTGATCAGCTAAATCTGCGACATCTTTCGACGCATCCCCTGCACTCTCTGCGTAAACACCTATTGCGGTTGCTGCACCGGCTACCGCCGTTACCATTAGTGCGATTGGCGTTGCGCTCACGGTTGTATTAAACAGTGCCTGTGCCACTGTTGCCAGTTTCATCGTAGCTTTAAATGTGCCAACACTGGCTATTACACCGCCTATTGCGGGCACCAGACTGTCCATGTTCTCTATGACTGCATCCAAGCCTTCCTCAATCGCAGGCAGGGCTTTCTCGGCGATTGGCACTCCCACCTGGGTTTGGAACTTCTTACCCAGCTGTTGAAATCTGGATTCAAGGGTATCATATTTGATATCCTTGATACTCTCCATCGTCCCTTTTACATTATCATATGCCGTGTTTGTCTCGTTTAAGGAAGTGATGACTTTCATGGCATTATCTTCACCCAGGGCCGACCATGTGTTGCTGGCGACAGTTAATGCCTCCTGTTTATCTGTTGCATTTGCCAAGTCTTGAATGACGCTATAAAAAACATCCTTTGCCGTAGCTTTTCCGCTTTTCCATTGGTAAAACAATGACTTCGTTTCACTTGAAAAGGAATCCAGATTTTCTTCTATCCTGCCATCAGACAACGAAATAGTAAATTCTTTTACAAAATCATTTACCTTATCCAGATTATAGGCACCCGAATCAAGACCATTTTGCAGTATCCCGAACATCTCCTGAGCCGAAAATCCCGCCTGTCCCCATAACTGGCTGTACTCAGCTATGTTATCTGCCAGCTCACCGGACTTGTTTAGGCCATTCTGGGCACCCCTGGCCATCAAGTCAAACGCTTCCTCAGATGTCACTCCCATATTCTCAACAAGGCCATCCACACCACGGATTGTTTCGCTCAAATCCATGTCAAAGACATCACGCATAGCAATGCCATTTTCTGTCATGCTCTCCAGTTTACCAGGATCCAGTTCACCAGTATACTGTCTGACAAGTGCCATCGACTCCGCAACATCATTGATATCATCACCATAGTTGTTATTATGCAGGTCCTCCATGACCGACTTGTATTGCTGCATCTCCCCTGCAGTGGCGCCTGTGCTTGCCTGTAGCTGCCTCTGTGCAGTCTCAAGGCTTGTTACTGATTTGACTGCATTGACAACAGCATCCTTCCCAAAATTCACCAGAGAGTTTGCCAGATTAGATTTAAGGACAGTTGAGAAATCTATTGTGACTTTCTCGGCCTCTTTTACTTCTTTGCCGAATTCATCAATGGATTTTGCGCACTGATCTGTAGACTGCGCGGCTTCTTTCAGATATGCAGCATTTTTATTTACCGCTGACGATGCCTTTATGACCTGGACTTCTGCTGTATTCAGCTTCGTCTCCCAGTCCTTTACGCGGTTCCCTGCGGTTTGATAATTCTTTTCACCTTTTGCGATTGCCGTACTGACTTCCCCTAAGGCTGTCTCTTCTTTCTTCAGCTCATCAGAAAGAGATTGTACCACCGCCTTCTGTTTCTTTATGGCCTGTTCCGATGAGTTTCCGGATTTTGTCATCTTATCCAGACGGTCTGTGGCCTTTTCATAATCCTGTTTCAGGTCCTCCAGTTTTTTGCTATGGGTTTCCTGCTGCTTATTCAAGTTTGTGAGACCCGCGCCAACCTTCTCGTAACTCTCGCGTGCATGTTCCAGACCTTTTCTGACAGCTTCTTCTTTACTCTTCTGCTCATCAAGAGACTTGGATAGCACTTCATGCTTCTTCTGGAGGGCCTCCAGGGAGTTCTCCTGGCCTTCATATTGAGCCTTGACCAGACCCAGCTCTGACTTTAGGGCTGACAAGGATTTATTGCAGTTCGTGACGTTCTGCTTAAATTCTTTCTCGCCATCCAACGCGATCAGCGCACCTATCTTTTTAATTGCCAAATGCTCACCTCCCGGATTTTTCCCACAAAAAAGCCACCTGCCGAAGCAAGTGGCCCGAATCTCTATTATCTTTTAATCTTAAATGTTACAATCGGTTTATTTTTTATCTTATTCCACACAAGGGATATCAGTCCGATGATGGCCCCAACTATGCCAACCGCCGGCTCAACAACAATAAGATACGCAACAATGAGCCAAAAAACAAGGCTCAACAAAGCTTTTATAAACTCTTTCTGCTGTTTGCTCATAGTGTATATCCCTCCTTTGGTATCATTATACTCCTGGCGGGGCTATAAGTCCAGCATTGAAACTCTCTTTTTCTCCTGAAATACACACCTTCTGGCCTTAAAATTACAGAACCACTTAAAATGCTGAAACAAGTCGCACCACTTTCCCATATACATGCGGGAGATCTCTTTTTCCGTGTATCCCATCTGCATCCCCATGAACACAAGCCACGCAAAGTCTACAGGTTCGCTTTCTCCGTCTGATTCTTCCTCTGCGTGGTCATTGCGTTTTTTGTATCAAAACACCTGTAAAATTCATCGTGCAGCGCAGCCGCAAGTGCTGTCAACGGGATATCCGCCTTTCGTACGATCCCTTCTTTTTCATATTTGACAGGCGCTCTGCCGTCTTTTTCTGCTGCGATCGCTTCCCCTTCGTTCACCATCCATGTCAATGCATCATTAACAGCTCCGGCATCCGGGAATTTACCGTGGTACTTCGTTTTACCATTATCATCTATGATCTCATTCCCATCCACATCCAAATCCGGTTCCCATGTCATGAGCTTCTGCTCGAATTCCCCGATCGTCCCGTATTTGTCCTGGATCTTCTCCAGCACTAAAAGGTCGCATTTAATGGGATACTTTCTCCCTGTCAGTTCAATGGTGTTCATTTCTTCAAACATATATATATGCCTCCTTTATTCTCACGCCCCTGATTCCGTAGTTTTTCCGCCTTTCTCATCCAGCCATGCGATTGCCTCTGCCTCGGTATCAAATGTCTTTACATCTTTCCACTTTCCATCAGGAAGGGCCATTGCCTGCCCGGTAATGCTGGGCGTCTGATACTCAATGTTATCACCTTTTACCTTGTAACTTTCCTGGCCTTCTGTGAATTTCACCTTATACAGCCATGATGCTGTATACTTTCTCACCCCATCCACTTTCTCAGCCACACGGAATCCGAACCCCACATACTTTGATTCGTCGCTGGCCTTATATGTCACAGAATCTTCTGCCGTTGTGTGCCCGAACATGTTATCATGGGCCTTGATGGGAAGTGTGGATGTGTTCAACGTGATGTCCGCGTATTTAAATTCCTTATCATACTCCGCCTTGATATCATCCGCGTACAATGACCCCTCCGCATACTGCGGTGTGATGTCGATCTGTATCGCTTTCCCACAAGTAAACGGATCTGAATACGTGTTTGCCGGTTCTGTTAATTTCGCGATCGTCGGCCTTGCTAATCCAATATATGCCATAGTCTTATTCCTCCATATCTTCTTCAAAAATGCACGAAAAGCATAAATGGTGATATCCACTATCCTTTTCATGTAATATTGTTATGTCTGTCACAACAGCCCCTGCTTCTCGAAGGGCTTTTCTTATCTCCCGGCGCCTCCCTGTATAATTACTCTTGGTGTAGAGATGCACCTGCATGTGCTGCAGCCACTCCTGGTCCGTATCATCTGCAAATACTACTGCTTCCTCCAGTTCTGGATTGTAAACAATATATTCCCTGGGCGGGTGTTCATCCGGACAGCACAGAGGCCAAATATTCTTTACTATTTGCGTCAGCACAAGCTCTATCCTCTCATTTACACTCATCCTCCCGTCACCTCGTCAAATTTATCCTGCATGGCTTTTAGGCAGCCCTGCTCCGCGTTCTTTACCGCTTTACTTATGACAGGCCTTGCACCCTGTTTTTGCGTCCCCAGATCCAGGTACGCCAGCTTCTCATTATTCCTGATACCTTTCCTGTCCCTTCCTTTTGCGGTGATGGACACGTAATGGCCCAGGTGATTTTCCCCCGGCTTGTTCGCTTTTATGGATAAGGCAAGGTCTCCTTTTGCATACCCTTTATCCGCTTCCGCCTTTACCCGGCTCTTCAATTCTTTTTCCAGGATAGGGGCCGCTGCCTCCAGCATTGCAGGGGCTACGTCAGCAATATCTCCCAGCGCCATCAGTTCCTTTTCCAGTTCATCAAATCCCATTGTCTGAAAGCTCATATCATCACCCACATATGATCTGGATCTTTGCTTTTCCCGCTTTGTAGGTACGGACGATATCATATGTATATCCCTCATACTCCACTTTCCTGGCATATACCTTTTTTCCATCCCCTTCATGAGCGGAAAGTTCAAAATCCTCCTGCCTGGTCTCAAGGACCAGCTTCACCTCAACGCCTGCACGCATGGCTTCATAAAACTCCATCCTGGTTGCTGATTTTTCCTCAACATAGATATCCACGCTGTGCTCTTCTTCTACCGGGAAGCCGTCTTTGTCCTTGGTCCTACTGCTCCATATCAATGTTGCTTCCATTAGCAGCCTCCTTTATATAATTGCCGGACAAAGCCATTGCATCCCGCAGGGAGCCAAATGCCGCCTGGAACCGTTCTGTATCTTCATCGTATCCATAATGAGACTTACAATACAGACGGACCGCCTGCCGGTACAACGGATCTGTTTCATCTCCATATATCCCGGCAAGCTCCATTTCTTTTTTACAGGCTTCTACCAGCCCCTGCAGTTCAAGTTCTGCATCTGCCGATCTCACTCGGACGATGCGTTTCAGCTCTTCGATCAAAAGCATATCACTCATGGTTCAACACCTCCAGGAGCTGTTGTTTGCTCATGCTGCCATAACCAGTGATCCCCTGTTCCTTCGCAGCTTCCTTTAACTGCACTACGGTATAGGAATCATCGTATACGGTGCTATTATTCGCCGCCGGCACCGTGCGGCCCTTTATTCCCCCGCTTTGTATTTTAACAGGGCATGCGCTTTTGATGTTACCATAGCGCCATCCACAATCGCATATGCACAGTAATCTGTAATACGGTCTTTGATATGTTCCTCCAGCGTCACACTGATCTCCTTATTCACATTTGCCGTGTATCCCCTGGATGCGTTTGACATCAGGATCTCACCATCCAGCATGGAATCATCCTCTTTGACCGGCATTCCTAGGATCTTAAATGCCCCGCCGTTTGCTACGTCAGCGATCAGGATAGGCCGTCCGTTCTGATCCTTCACATTGGCAATCTCTGTCCAAATGGTATTGGAGTTAGCATATACGGCCAGGCCACCGGCATACCCACTCTTTACTTTTGCCCTTGTTGTGATGATGTCGGTATATCCCAGTGCGCCCTTCGTATATTCCGAAATCTGTGGGGTACCTTCCTGTTTTTCTAATGCCGTTACAATGCCCAGCGGTTCTGCTTTAAAGCTTTCCCCGCTTCCAGGCTGTCCTTTTCCATGCGTAGAGCCATAACCCAGGGCGGCCCCCATCTTTTCAGCCATGCGTTTCTGGATATATGGCAGGAATTCATCCATAGCCATCTCTTTCAGTTTCCAGGATACCGTGATCGCTCTGGAAAGCTCGCAGCCGTTCAGGGTCAGGGTCTCAAAGGTCTCTTTTCCATCCTCTGTTTTGGTTGCTTCATCATACCATTTCGCATCCGTGGATGTGTCAGCCTTGATCATGGTCAGGATACCGTTCACATACGTTTTACTGATGTCATTCCAATATGGATAGATCTCTCCGATCTCCTGCCAGATACCTGCAGTCACTACTTTGGGGATGACTGTGCCCGTATTCCCTGTGGTATGTGTGAACGCTTCGTTCACCATTTTATAAGCTGTGTCTTCCTCAGCAGAAAGTTGTTTTCCCATCATGCTTTTGGCCCAGGCAGTTTTGTAGGTCTCGGAAGAATAATCAAGCTTCTCCTCTGTGTGCTGCTGTCCATTCATGGCAATTCCTTTGGTCACCCGTGCGGTTGCCACGGCCGTTTTGACCTCTGCTCCTGCATCTGTGAGATTCTGCAGGTCCATTCCCTGCGGCACATGCTCCATAGCCTCCAGAGCCGCATTTGCCTTGGCTTCTGCTTCAAATCTCTCATCCAGAGCTTTGATCTCTTCCATTTTCTTGTTCCCCTCATCAATCTTTCCACTGTTGATGAGCTGCTTTGCTTCGTTCAGCATACCCTGCCTTTTTTCTAAATATTCTTTTCTTCCCATTTTGTGGCTCCTTCCAATTCTAAAAGTTTTAAGTTCATCATGGCACGTTCCATCTCTGGTGCCATAGCAAGTGTCCTTGCACGTTCCATCTGCTCTTTTGATGGCAGTGCAAACATGGATGCGGTCATCAGCTCAGGCTCCTGCTGCTCGAACATGATCTTATCGATCAGTTTCCTCTCCAGCGCCTGCTGCGCATTCAACCAGGTCTCATGCTCCATCATATCCATGACTTCCTGTTCAGTCATGCCTGTCTTATTCATGTAGGCAGTACACAATGCCCTGTCTGCCGTGCGCAGGACTTCCGCCATATGCTCCATGTCGCTGTGGTTCCCGCGCGCCCCGGAAGACACACAATGCACCATCAGCAATGCTGTAGGTGACATCTCACAGTACCCCGCCGCCGCGATCACTGACGCAGCACTGCACGCCTGGCCGGTGATATAGATTTTTATACCCGCGGTATGTCCCCGTAACATCGTGTAGATCTCCGATCCTACATCAATCGCACCTCCTGGAGAGTTGATATAGACATCATGCGATTCATTTGGGTATGTATCTATGACCTTCTGTACATCCCTTGGGCATGTGCTGTCTTCCTCGAACCAGTCATAATACCATTTATAATCATTCGGGATGATCACTCCCCTAATGTCGATCCTAGCCATCCTTTCCCTCCCTTCCGGCTGTCAAAAGCCATTTTATGATATCTGCAGTCACATGGCAGTTTTCTGCATTCATGTTTTTAAGAGCTGTCTCAACCAGATTTACTACCTGGGTGTCCAATCGTCTGATAGGTTCGTCACCGCCTACAAGCGGAGCCATATTCATAGTCTCCCTCCACTCATTCGGTGTCATGGCGCCACGGTCTACCATTGCCTGGAATGCCAGCTTTGTGGTAAGGCTGGCACACTGCAGGTTATTGGCCTCAAACACAATCTTATTTCCAAATCCTCGTTCCTTGCGTGTAAACAGCCCTACTGTATAGGTTCCATGCATCTGGACCACTACCGGCTCTATCTCCGCCTCATAATAAGCTGTCCATTCATCCTCTGTATAACTGGACTGTACAATCTTTTTATTTGTGTTAAAGAATGAGTATACCCGGTCAATGGTCTTGTCTGTCTGTGCAGCATTCGGTACATAATCCTTTGGCTCGATCCTTATCGCGTCCGCCTTAGCATCCACACCAGCCGCTCCAAAAGTATCTGTCTCAACCCCCAGATAATTATCAACAAACTCCTGGACATTCTTCTTAACATCTTCCGGCCGCATAGAAGCAGTAAACTTCAGCAGCCAACGGATGATTCCGCTATTCTTGACCGCTTTTATGATACCCTGGTCAATCGTCCCAATGACATCCATCATTTGTGAGATTGCTTTTGCCGGACTTTCCCCGAACACATCATCTGTGTTAAAGTCCTGCCGCAGGTGGATGATGTCCTCATAAGCAAACGTTCCTGATTTCCCATTCCGATACTGGAACTTCAGATAGAGGTTCCCCACTGCATCATATATCGCCTCTGCATATACACAAGGAACGGGATATAACTGAATGGGCAGCCCATTTTCATCTCTAACGATCAAAATGAACGCATTGTTATTCAGGCAGAGCTGGTTTGCTGCTTTCTCCTGTAGCATCTGTCCGGTCATGTAAGGGTTTGGCTCTTCCAAAAGGAACCGAATTCGCGCGTCCGGGTTCACTTTTAGTCCCCCTGCTGGGTCATCCCTGATATGTTTTCCCACCAGCTTTCCGATTGCCTTTACCTTCGGCCGGATGCAGGCACGGACGATATCGCTTTCATACAGCTTCCCATTCCAGGCATAATACCGTTCCTGCCAGGTGGTCAGCATCTGAAGTCCTTCCTTTGCTGTGGGTTCCCGGTTCCTGGTCTGTTTTTTGCCAAATAATTTCATATGTCGTCTCCTTTCTGGTTGTTCACACTTTCATACTGTACTATAATCTTCTTACAGGCATCGCCAATGCCAAGTATCGAAGAAAGGAGTTTAATAAATGAAAACTGCAACAATATATTTCTCTGACAAAAGCACATTAACTGTACACGAAAATGATTTCATAATACCGATTGTACAAAATCCAATTATTGATAATCCGCAGTCAGCTTCTATGGGCGTTCCCGTTGAGCTATATAACCATATCCATGATGGTCTTTTTCCATCAATCATGGACGCCCTTTGCTTTTGTTCTTTCTTTTATGTGAACAGTAATACCGATTCTCCTCTTTACTGTACACATTCAATCGTCAAGATTGAGAATGATTAACATTTGTTTTTTAATGTACGCGGACAATTCAGGGGCTGCCCATCTCATGTGCTTGAAATACATTTCTATTTCTTTTCTTGGATTGTCCGCCATTTCGACGTTCTTGCATTCCTCTTTTATGCATTCATCTATATCTGTTTTAAGCTTGTCGATTCTTTCTTTCAAATTCATTTCTTATACCCCTTTCGTTTGCGCCGGCGCAATTCCGGCCATAAAAATAACACCCGGTAAAGGCGTCATATCAAACTCATATAATCATTCATGTTGTTCTGCAGCACCACATAAGCATCCAGCAGAGCTGCTGTACCATCAATCCTCCTCCGGGGCTTACTGGTCTTGATCGGCTGGATATTATCATTCTTATCCACATCCACTGCTGTATTGCAGAGACACCACTTATCCACCGGGTTATTGTTGTAGATGATCAGGTTATTTTCCAGATCAGCACCCAACGCTTTCATAGGCTGCGACAAGGTTTTTTTACCCTGGATGACCGGCACCATACTGGCCTTTCCAAAGTAGTCCTGCATATCCTCCACGAAATAGACTGCAGACCAGGAATCATATCCTATCAGGTTTAAATATATATCATACTCCTCCTGCACTTCCACGAACCAGGCTTTTACATCCCTGTATGAGATCTTATTTCCCGGACAAGTCCGCACATACCCCTTTTCAATCCACACATCATAGGGGATCTTGTCTTCCTGTATCCGCTTCTCCACCAGATCTTCCGGCATCCAGTACATGGACATTACATAGATATGCTCATCATCCGGCACCTTAAACAGCACCTTTGCCGCTGTCAGGTCCGTAGTGGAGGATAAGTCCACGCCGCCGATGCCGTATCTCGGCTTCAGTTCTTTGATATCATACACCGCTGTATTATTGGCCTGTTCAAAGGTCAGCCAGGCTTCGGATGATGTTTCACGGATATTGAATTCTTTACAGAGCAGGTTCTTCACCAGCAGCGGGTTCTTCTTTGCCTTCTCTACTTTGTCTTTCAGGGTATTCCGGTTCTTTATGGTTCCAAGTCCCGGATTGGCCTTCTCCCAGCTGGTCTCCTCCGTCCACTCCTTCCGGTTGTCCAGTTCATAGATAAAGGCAATAAAGTGTTCATCTTTGTAACCATCCGGATCCTCGTAACCATTGATGACCATTTCAGCCTCTTCGTATTTCTGATCATAAATATCTTCCCGTATCGTGCCGGCAGTGGAAGTGATATACACCAGGGGCTGCTCCCTGGCCGACACACCATCAGCCATGATATCGTAAAGGGCCTTGCCCTGCTTCCACTGGTGTATCTCATCCATCAAGACGCAATGGATGTTGAGACCGTCCAGAGTATCACTGTCAGATGCCAAAGGCTTAAAGACACCATCGTTAAAATCGGTATCCAGTTCCGCAACCAGGGAACGCACCCTTTTGGAAAGTGACGGGGATTTTCGCACCATCCTTTTTGATTCCAGCCAGATAATCTTACTCTGGTCTTTTTTGGTAGCAACCGCATAGACTTCTGGTCCCATTTCTCCGTCTGCCGTCAGCATATATAATCCTACGACGGATGCCAGAAGGGATTTACCGTTTTTCTTTCCCACGATTAGGAGTGATTCCCGGTATTTCCGGTTCCCCTCAATATCTACAAAGCCAAATACAGTTGCCAGGTGTGCTTTCTCCCATAACTCCAATTCTACAGGTTTACCGCCAAATTTACCTTTTGAGTGGCGGCAGTAGTTCTCTGCAAATTCAAGTATGTGATTGGCCCGGTTTGAACTGTAGAAGTATTCCCCTGGGCTTTCAATGTCTTTTACAACTTTTTTATAGGTCCTGAATACTTTATCCGACACACGGATCTCTTTATTCTGTATCTTTTCCCAATATTCCAGAATGGGATTATAAGCTAAAGGGTACTTAATCATCCCGGCCATTTACAAAATCCTCAAATCCATCTCCAGCTCCCGTAGGTGATCGTGACGGGGGCTTTGGCAGCAGTTCTGTAAGCTGTTTGATAGTCCCCATATAATTTTTGATCATTGTGTTATACACTTCGACCTCAGAACATTTTTTTACCCCTTTTTGATTAGCTCCATTCTGGTATTCCTCGGTATAGCCTTTCTCATTTATGATCTTGCGCAGCTCGTAAAGGGACGCGCTCATAAATGCAGCTTCATCCATCAATGAATCTACAGCTTTTCTTGTTTTTTCATCCATCTCTCCGCAGATGCCTGATAGTTTCTTTTTTTCAGCCGTTATGATCTCTTCTTTTGTCATCTCTGCATATGTCTTTCTTCGTCCCACTTACTCACCTCATTTCTGTTTATACTACACCCCCGCTCACGTGATCCTACGTGTTACATGGAGGTTGACGTCTGGTTTTCCGTAATCAAAAATATGATCTCAATCAGGGGGGAGTCTGGGTATTACCTCTCCCTCTGGACTGAAATCATACCGTGTCAATCCTGCTGCCGGTCCGTCCTTCATGTTCTCCTTCTGGTGGCACACGTGGCAGTCGTATTTTAGATTAGAAAAACCCAGAGCAATGTCTGGGTCATTAATGTTATCTGGATTCAATTCCACTTTATGGTGAACTATGTAGCCTGGGCTGTCATGGCATGTCTCACATAATCCTCCATCAACAGACTTACGATACTTGATGTATGCAGCTCTGCACTTCTTCCATCGTTTACTGTTGTAGAATGCTTTGGCGAACTCTCTTGCCATTTACCGCATCACTCCTTCTATCTCATACGCGGAGTCAATGATTTTAACTTTACACCCTATCCTCTTAGATAAAACCTCCTGCTGCTCCTCAATATATTCTCTTGCCATTCGCCTATCTGCTCTGAGGATAAGCACGTCTTCCTTTTTGATAACAACTGCATTACTACATCTGCTTTCCGCATTCCTTGGCTTCTCTATAAGTTTCCTCGCTATACATAGGTTTGAACACTTGCTGCACATTTCCTTACTGCACTCATGCAATATCCCTGATCTACTTTCCATAGACTATTCTCCTTTCTACGCAAAAGCGCCCAGCCAGTTATCTGACCAGACGCTCTCAGTATTAATCTGATTTAATTTACTAATCGCCATTTTCTCTTCTCGCAAATAAATATCCGCTCAGTGTAAACAGCAACGTTTTTACTATTTCAACAATTGAGTTCGTTATCTCCGAAAGCTCTCCTTTTATAGCAACGCTACAAACTACATCAACTAAAAATATCAATCCGAGAAACACTAAACATCCAACAATTAATCTAAAAGCCGAAAAATAGCGTTTTTCTTTTCGCTCTTTATCCTTTTCTTCTGTATCTAATCTGTGCAATTCCAGATTATCTTCAACTGCAACTGCATCATCTAACGGTTCATCAATCTCTTCTTTGGGTTTTCCGTATAAAAAATCTTCATCTTTCATGAAACAAATGGTTCCTCTTCCAATATATCACAATTCGATAAATAGCTATCTCGACGTTTAGCGGCTTTATACCAAGCCGTCCCTTCTCGGTGGGTCATCTCAGATAACGGAATACCATCATATTTTTTATACTTATCCCATATTTCATTGATTGCTTTCTTAAAATAACTTGATGAATCTTCATTGATCAGATAAATTGTGCCATCTGCTTCAGCATGATAACCTTTTATAGCATTTCCTTTGTACTTTTTAAATTCATCATACAAGGATCTAACTACCGGTCCATATTTCCATACTTCAAATGGCTCAGAAAATAATGGACTCTTTGTATCCTGGTAATATTTTTTATACACAAGATAA
>OGJR01001182.1_pt1 | contig 18194 bp, 17 predicted proteins | sample 1572301 | NCBI WGS metagenome assembly OGJR01 (sample SAMEA2582083, study PRJEB24529) | metagenome | biome: Human gut stool | place: China | collected 2011 | reverse complement strand
ATAATCAGAAATTTAGTAAGTTTTTTTTAGATAAAGTATAGCCTTGCAGAAATGCAAGAAAAAAGAGCCTGCTGTCTGTATTATATAGACAATAGGCTCTTTTCGGTCAATGTACCATTTTGATGATGAGTAGCTTTTGCCCGGGGTAAATGAGGTCGGGGTTTTCAATCTCATTGATGGAAAGAATATCCTCTACCGTTGTGCGGTAGCGCTTGGCAATCTTCCAAAGCGTATCCTGCGGCTGTACCATATAAATGATTGCGCCTGCCATGGGGGAGGGGGCTGCTTCCTCCTCCGGCGTGATATCCTTCACGATTTCCGCCGTTTCGTCTCGCAGAACAACGGCTTCCATGGTGACGGCAGCACGCAGCTCGCCTTCCTGCTCGGAAAGCATTTGAAAATCCAAATCATCCAAACGAAGCTGTACAGCGGCGTTGTCGCCCTCCTCCACACCACGCAGCTCCATCATTTGCCCGAAGGGAATCCCGCGTTCCAGCATACAGAGCGGTGTTTCGTCATTCTCGCAGTGATACAGCAGGCTGACGGTCAGAACGCCATCGGCTTCTACGGCATCTGTGGTGGTGCGTGCTTCGGAAAGGCGCACCTCGCCCCAAACCTCCTCTGCGCGGAGCAGAGGCTTTTCGCTTTCCGCTAAGTGAATCCGTTCCTTCAGAGAGAATTGGTTTTTCCCGCTGCCGACGGTGACGGGGTAGGTGATGGTTTCCTTTTCGAGTGTGACTATACCTGTCGGGGCATAGGCATCCTGCAGGATTTCTCGTTCAACGGTTTCTCTGCCCTGCAAGGCGGCGCTGACAGCGACATCGACCGCAAGCTGCCTTGCCTCGCCGTCTTCATCTACGGTAGGGGTCAGTTTTGCATCCTCAATCTGTAAAGTGCCGGTCAATTCGGTTTTCGGCTCGATGCCTTCCCCTTCCAGATAGCCGCTAAAAGGGATTTTTTCGCAGAAGCTGCCGAGATTGCCCTCGGTATCGCAATACAGCATACAAATGCGCAGATTGCCACGCACCATCACCTTACCATCCATGGCGCGAATATCCTGCTCTATGAGGTCGATGGTTTGCCAGAGGACATCTGCAATTTCCGGCTTGGCGGAGGGAAGGGTGATTTCCTCCTTGACGGTGAAGCGGTCTTTCAGGGGAGCGGTGTTCTGCTCCATCCGCAGTATGCCTTGCAGAGATTCAATGCCCTCACCGCTGATGCCGCTCAGAATTTCTGTATGATTCTGACGCTCGCCTGTTGCGGTCACGCCAAGGACAGCCTTCACGCCGATTTTTCTATCATTGATAATCTGGCAGTCCAGATGCTCCGGGACAGCATCGAGGGAGGTTTCCATATCCTTTTCCAGACCGTCGATATGTAAAAAATCCTCAAGGGGCAGGCTTGCCTGCATGGCATACAGCGGACGCTCGCCGTTTTTTGCCCGATAGAGCACAGAGATTTCCAGATCGCCCGAAAAGGAAATGCGGTCATCGGTGACGCGTTTTTCTCTGATTTTCACGTTTCCCTGACAGCGCAGGAGTTCCTGCAGATCCGGCTTACTGTCGGGGACGATCATATCTCCTTCCAGAAGAATTTGAGAGGAACCGCTTGCGGCAGTATCCTTCCAGTTCATATCCATTGTTTCCTTTGCCAATGTCAACGGCATAAAAACCCTCCTATTCTGAATCAAGTATCCTTCTTTTGCAAAAATGCCAAACAAATCCACACTTTGTCTCTATGCAAATATATGAAGGGGAGGGGATTTTATGAATGATATTTGAGGGGAAGGGATAAAACGTCCGCTATTCTTGAGAAATCTTTTTCAAAAAAGGCAAACGCTACGCATTTTAAATATTTTGAAAAAGAATTCCCTGCGAGCGGGTGAAAGGTTTAAAACGTCCGCAACCTTCGGGAAATCTTCTCTGAAATAGGAAAATGCGTTGCATTTAAAATATTTCATCGAAGAATTCCCTGTGGGCGGACGATTATTTAATTTCCTGTTCCAATGTATTAAACTCTGGGGTATCGAAAAATTCTGCAAGGGTAATATCCAGACCATCGCAGAGCATTTTCAGTGTGAGGATTTTTGGGTTATTGCTATTTCCGTAGAGGATACTTTTCAGAGAAGAAGGGGAAACGGCAGAAATCGTTGCCAGTTTATTGATGGTAAGGTTACGTTCCTCGCAAAGCTGCAAGATGCGGTTTTTGATTGCGGTAATGGTATTCATGTGGGTATCCTCCTATTTGTTTTTTTCAGAATACCCAGAATTTATGGGTCTGTCAACGTCCGCAACCTTCGGGAAATCTTCTCTGAAATAGGAAAATGCGCTGCATTTAAAATATTTCATCGAAGAATTCCCTGTGGGCGGACAAAAAAAGACCTTTTATCTTATGGAGACAGAAGGGCATCAACGAGGCACAACACGGTTTGTTTTTTACGGTTATCCAATTTTTTAAAAGCGGAAAGCAGATGCAGTTCATCTGATTTTTGTTTTATGCCGACCAATTCATCAATGGTTACATCTAAAGCTTCTGCCAATTTAATCAGAGAATCAATAGAAGGTTCGTTTCTGCCGGATTCATAATTTGCGATGGCAGTACAGCCATAGTGCAGAGTCTTTGCTAGTTTGCATTGTGATAAATTTTTCCGTTTTCGATATTTTTTCAAATTGAAAGAGAAATCCGACATAAAATCACCTCTGTTTTATTATACTACTTTATCCTACTTTAGGCGAATAGTCAATACTAAGGGCGAGGATGTAGTATTGTTTGGTTAGAGGTGAGGAAAGATGAGACCACTGAAACAGAAAGTCAGCGTTACGCTGGATGAAGACATTGTAAAAAGAGTGAAGGAATTATCGGAGGAGCAACAGCGTTCTTTTTCACAATATATCAATTTAGTTTTAACAGAGCATTTGAAGCATTTAGAGCAAACGGAAAAATAGAATATCGTATTTTTTACAAGCCCTTCAACTTGATTGAAGGGCTGATTTTTCGTCGTAAATTTTGCTGCCGCAGCAGGAATTTCCATGCAATTTCTTTGCGTCCTTATGATGGATATGCTATAATATACAATTAGCAAGCGTATACCCATTTTTCGGGTTCGCGCCTGCGGCGGACAAGGTTTTTATGATTTTTACGCAGAGGTGTATGATGAAAGGCTATTTTATTTCCGTGGAGGGCGGCGATGGCAGCGGCAAATCCACACAGATGCAGAAAATAGAGGCATATCTGACAGAAATGGGGCAGGAAGTCCTTCTGACCAGAGAGCCGGGCGGTACGCCGATGGCAGAAAAAATCCGAGAGATGATTCTTGACCCTGCCAACAGGGACTTGTCGGGGCGTACGGAAATGCTGCTGTATGCGGCGGCGCGCGCACAGCACGTTGAGGAAAAAATTCTTCCTGCGCTCAGGGCAGGAAAGACGGTGCTTTCTGACCGTTTCACCGATTCCAGCATTGCCTATCAGGGCTTCGGCAGAGGTCTTGGGGATATGGTGGCAGAGGTAAACCGCATTGCAACAGGCGGTCTGGAGCCGGATCTGACGATTTTTCTGAACATTACCCCTGCGGCGGGGATGGCGCGGAAAAACCGACAGGACGGGCATGTGCTTGACCGTTTGGAGCAGGAAAAGGCGGCATTTCATGAAGCGGTGTATGCAGGCTATTTGCAGCTTGCGAAGGAAAACAGCACAAGAATTGCGGATATTGATGCGGACAGACCTGCCGAGGCCGTCTTTGCGGATATCCGAAAAGCGTTAGACAGAGTATTTGGCTTTGTGCCACAAAAATAAGGAGGGGTTTTTATGAAACTCATCATTGCGATTATTCAGGACGAGGATGCGAGCGAAGTAATCTCTCATCTGAACGAAGCAAAATTTCAGGTAACGAGACTTTCCACAAAGGGTGGCTTCCTGCGCGCAGGCAACACCACCATTATGACAGGTGTGGAGGATGAAAAGGTAGAAGGCGCGCTGAAAATCATTGAGGAAAACAGCAAGGCGCGTACCCAGTATGCGACACTGCCCTCCTCCTGCGGTGCGATGCATGGGCTGATTCTGGCACCCATTGAGGTAAAGGTTGGCGGTGCAACGGTATTTGTACTGGATGTGGAGCAGTTCCACAAATATTGATTCCGGAAAAATCCAAGGAAAGGAGCGGCGGATTTGTATACATTTGAGGAAATCCGAGGGAATACCCCTTTGGTGGAGCAGCTTAGGCGTTCTGCCGCGAGCGGAAGAAGCTCCCATGCCTATCTTTTCCTGGGCGGCGCAGGGGCAGGCAAGCGGCTGATTGCAAATACCTTTGCGAAGGCACTGCAATGTGAAGGCGAAAAACGCCCCTGTGACAGCTGCAAAAGCTGCCATGCCTTCAATCATGGCAACCACCCCGCCGTGATTTATTTTCAGCCGTTGAAAAACGGGAAAACCTACACGATTGAGGATGTGCGCGAGCAGCTTCTGGAAACGGTGGATTTAAAGCCGTTTCAGTATGAAAAGAAAATCTATATCATCGAAAAGGCGGATACCTTGAATATCCAGAGCCAGAATGCGCTTCTGAAAACGCTGGAGGAGCCGCCTGCTCATGCGGTATTTCTGCTTCTGGCGGAGCGTGCCGAGGCATTTCTGCCGACGATTCTTTCCCGTGTGGTGGTGATGAAAATTCGTCCGCTTTCGGCGGAAACGATTGCGGATTACCTCATGCAGGCAGGTCATTTGGCAGAGGAAAGCCACATCCTTTCGGCGTATGCCCAAGGGCGAATCGGGCAGGCGTTGGAGCTTGTCGAGGATGAAGGCTTTCGGGAAATGCGGCAGGATATTTTGGGCAAATTAGAAGCCCTGCCCTCCATGAGCGAGGGGGATGCCTATCTGCTTGCGAAGGATTTTGAGGTCTATAAAAATGACCTGCGTTTTTTGGATATTATGGAATTATGGTATCGCGACCTGCTGACGGCAAAAAGCCTGCGGGAGGAAGGATACCTCATACAAAGAGATAAAAAGGATGCCATCTTTCGGGCGGCGAATTAACGTGGCTTAAAGGCTTAAAAAAAGGAAGCCGCAGTCAGAACCGCACGAATGCGTCTGGCACAGAATGCAAATTTTCGGCTGACGATGGAAGTCATGCTGATGGATTTAAAGGAGACTGGTAAATGATAGAAGTAGTTGGAATTCGGTTCAAGAAGGCAGGGAAGATGTATTATTTTGACCCTGCCGGCATCAAACTGGAAAAGGAAGACGGCGCTATCGTGGAAACGGCGAGAGGAATTGAATACGGCACAGTCATCAAGGGCAACAGCTTTGTGCCGGAGGAGGCCATTGTTCCGCCGCTGAAGCAGGTGATGCGCAGGGCAACAGAGGAGGATACAAAATCCGTAGAGCAGAACCATAAGAAGGAAACAGAGGCTTTTGGGATTTGTCTGGAAAAAATCTCCCGTTTGGGGTTGGATATGAAGCTGGTGGATGTGGAGATGACGTTTGACAGAAATAAGCTGATTTTCTATTTCACCTCTGACGGGCGTGTGGATTTCCGTGAGTTGGTAAAGGAACTGGCGGCGGTATTCCGCATGCGTATCGAGCTGCGCCAGATTGGCGTGAGGGATGAAGCAAAAATGCTCAACGGCATTGGCATTTGCGGCAGACCGCTTTGCTGTGCAACCTTTCTGGGCGATTTTCAGCCTGTATCCATTAAGATGGCGAAGGAGCAGAATCTTTCCCTCAATCCTACAAAAATCAGCGGTATCTGCGGCAGATTGATGTGTTGTCTGAAATATGAAGAGGATGTTTATGAGGAACTCAATAAAAAGCTGCCCCGTGTGGGGGATATTATTTCCACGCCCGACGGTACAGGTGAAATTCTCACCACAAATGTGCTGATGCAGCAGGTAAAGGCGGCAGTCAGAAAGGTGGAGAACGATCCCCCGACCATCGGGTTCTATCATGTGGATGAAATTAAGCTGATTCGCTCCAAGAAGAAGCGCAAGCAGAATCCGGAGGGCGAAAAGCATCATGAGGAATGATATTACCATCCATCCCCATGAGAGAGTGGATGATCTGCATCGGGACGGGCATCTGATTATTCAGGACCCAAAGCGCTTCTGCTTTGGCGTGGATGCAGTCATTCTCAGCGGCTTTGCGAAGATAAAAAAGGGCGAGAACGTACTGGATTTAGGCACAGGCACAGGCATTATCCCGATTCTTTTGGCGGCAAAAACAGAAGGAAAGCATTTCACCGGATTGGAAATTCAGCCGGAGAGTGCGGAAATGGCAAACCGCAGTGTGCTTTTAAATGAGCTGGAGGAACGGGTTTCCATCAAAGAGGGGGATATCAAGGAAGCGGTGCAGCTGTTCGGGGCATCCTCGTTTGATGTGGTGACCTCCAATCCGCCCTATATGAACGAGGGCGGCGGTCTGGTGAACCCCTTTGCGGCAAAGGCAATCGCAAGGCATGAGATTTTATGCTCTCTGGAGGATGTGGTTGCGGCGGCGGCACGGCTGCTCCGACCCTTGGGGCGGTTTTATATGATTCACAGACCGCACCGCCTGACGGATATCATGGTGCTTCTGCGACAGTATAAGCTGGAGCCGAAGCGGATTCGTTTCGTGCAGCCCTACGCCGATAAGGAGCCGACCATGGTTTTGGTGGAGGCGGCAAGGGGCGGCAAGCCCATGGTGAAGGTGGATGCACCTCTGGTGATTTATCAGGCACCGCAGGAATATACCGAGGAAATTGTAGAGATTTATTACGGAAAGGGACAGGCGTAAGGCGTTTGTTTATGGCAGGCTATGGCAGGAACATTGTATCTTTGTGCCACGCCCATCGGCAATCTGGAGGATATTACCCTGCGGGTGCTCAAGCTGATGGAAAGCGTGGATGTGATTGCGGCGGAGGATACGCGCAATACCTTAAAATTACTGAATCATTTCGAGATTAAAACACCTATGACAAGCTACCATGAGCATAATAAGGTCACAAAGGGGCCTGTTCTGGTGGAGCGGCTTCTGGCAGGGGAAAGCATTGCACTGGTGACGGATGCGGGCATGCCCGGCATTTCCGATCCGGGGGCGGATTTGGTCAAGCTTTGCTATGCGGCAGGTGTGCCTGTGACGGTTGCGCCCGGTGCATCGGCGGCTGTGGTGGCATTGGTGCTTTCCGGTATGGATACCAGACGCTTTGTGTTCGAGGGCTTTTTGCCGCCCGATAAAAAGGAACGGAGAGCCATTCTGAAAACGCTGGAGAAAGAGCATCGCACCATGATTTTCTATGAGGCACCGCATCGCCTGACTGATACCCTAACGGAATTGGCGGAGCTGTTCGGCGAAAGCAGAGAAATGGCGGCTGTCCGAGAGCTGACGAAGAAATTTGAGGAGGTACGCAGGGCAACGATTGGCGAGCATCTGCGGTATTTTTCCGAAAATCCCCCGAAGGGCGAATTCGTTCTGGTCTGCGAGGGCTTTTCTTTAGAGGCACAGCGGCAAGCAGAGCGGGAAGGCTGGGAAAGCATTTCCGTAGAAGAACATGTCGCAAAATACGTTGCCGAGGGCATGAGTGAGAAGGATGCCATGAAGCAGGCGGCGAAGGACAGGGGCGTTTCCAAAAGGGAGATTTATCAGGTTTTGAAGCAATAAAACGTGCTTTTTCGGGGCAAAACGAAAGGAGGCTTGGAGATGGAAAGATTATTGGAAGGCTTTGCTGCATTAAGCTGGCGGGAATATCTCTTTGCGGCAGGCGTAGCGTATATCATTACCTATTTTTATCGTTCCTTTCAGCGCAGAAAGGAAAAGGAGAAAAACAGCGAAAAAACATACGTCATTCAAACCTTGGATAAGCGCGCGATTGACCGCTGTAAGGAGCTGTTTCCGATTGATGTGCTTTCGTTCAAGGGAAAGGAATTCAAAAGAGGGATGCAGATTCGGATTACAACAATACAGCAGAATGTGATTGTTGGGGAATTTATCGGGCTGAACCGCGTCAATCTGGTCTGTATCAAAACAGGCAATAAGATTATCGCACATCAGCTGGAAAAAATCGCAGAGGGCACAAGGGCGGAATAAAGGAATAAAAAGAAAGGGCAGTTGCAGAGGATTCTGTGACTGCCCTTTTTGGTTAACAGTGCGAAGCACTGGTGCTTTTTTTGCCAATGGTTTGCCTTGCCCGACCGGCATTTGTACTGCCGCATTTCCATTCTACGAGTGCCTATTCTGCCTGTTTGTATACAACTTTAACGGGATTTTAACGGGCAAAAATATTGAATTTTTTGGGCAGAGTCATATAATAAAATAGTACAGACCGACTGGTCTGATTTTTTCGTGGAAGGAAGGCGGCGGCAGTTTTTGTTAAGCCGCAGGCATAAAAATCTGAAAAAAAGAAAGAGAACAGAGAGGAGGAATCCTGTTTGAAAACAGAAAATGAGATTTTGGAAATTGCCTTTTTGTTGTTTTTGGAAAAGGGTTTTTCCGAGGTCTCCACAAATGAGCTGATTCGTGCGGCAGGGCTGACGAAGGGTGGTTTTTACTATTCCTTCAAAAGCCGAGACGATCTGGATCAGCAGGTGGTGGAAAAATATATCAAACCCTTTTTCTCTCGTCCGACAGAGGAAATGCAGCAGGTATGGGAAAAAAGCAGAGCGGAAACGCCAACGGCGGAGCTGCTGTGGAAGGGGTTTTTCCTGCCCCAGCGCTTTGCGAATTATCAGAAAAAAATCGGCAAAAAGGTTGCCTTTCGGAATTTCTATTTCCTGCTTTATGAAGGGATGAAGAAATTTCCTGAGGTGGAGGAATATTTTAAGGAATTCAACAAAAAGAAGAGCAGACTGCTCTATGAAATTCTGGAAAGAGGACAGAAAAGAGGAGAAATCCTCAAAAGCATAGATCTGGAAAACTATGTAACCATGATTTTAGCCATGCAGGATGGCATTTTAGCTCTCCGCGTGCTGGATGAAACGATTGATGAGGAAGAAAAATATACAAAAATTCAATATCAGATGTGGAAGGAAATTTCCACTGCAAAGATGCAGAATTATGAAGACGGAGGTGTGACAAGTGCAGTCTCATAAAAACGATACTACATATAAAATGGGAATCGATATCGGCTCTACGACCGTTAAAGTTGTACTTGCCGATGCGGAAAACAAAATTGCCTTCAGCAGATACAGAAGACATTTTTCGGAAATCAAAAAAACAGTAAAGGATATCCTGAAGGAAGCGAAGGAGGAAATCGGCAATGCCATTTTCTCTGCCATGATTACCGGCAGCGGTGGCGTTGCTCTGGCAAAGGCGATTGGTGTGGAATTCATTCAGGAGGTGGTTGCGACAGCAAATGCCGTAGAAGCAACCGCACCCCAGACGGATGTTGCCATTGAGCTTGGCGGCGAGGATGCCAAGATTATCTATTTTGAAGGCGGCAACATAGAGCAGAGAATGAACGGTGTTTGTGCCGGTGGTACAGGCTCCTTTATCGACCAGATGGCAAGTCTTTTGCAGACAGATGCAACAGGGCTGAATGAGCTGGCAAAGGGATATAAGGTGATTTATCCCATTGCGTCCCGTTGCGGTGTATTCGCAAAGACGGATATTCAGCCCTTGATTAACGAGGGTGCCAAAAAAGAGGATCTGGCGGCTTCTATTTTTCAGGCGGTTGTCAATCAGACCATCGCAGGGCTGGCATGCGGCAAGCCTATCCGCGGACATGTTGCCTTCCTAGGCGGCCCGCTGCATTTTCTTTCCGAGCTGCGCCTGCGTTTCATTGAAACACTGAAGCTGACGGATGAAACAACGATTATTCCTGAAAATTCCCATCTGTTCGCTGCTTACGGCACAGCCGTTTCCAATAAGGGCGAAGCAGAGTTGGATTTTGATACATTGCTGCATAAGCTGGATAACGGCGTGGAGCTGACGGCAGAGGTTTCCCGTATGGAGCCGTTGTTTAAGGATGAAGCGGATTATGCTGCTTTCAAGGAACGTCATGACAGAGATAAGGTAAGACGCGTGCCCCTGTCGAATTATCATGGGGATGCCTTCCTTGGTGTGGATGCAGGCTCTACCACAACAAAGGTGGCTTTGGTTTCCAAGGATGGCGATCTGCTCTATTCCTTCTATGCAGGCAATGAGGGCAATCCGCTGAATGTTGTCATGAAAAGCCTGAATGAAATGTATGATATGATGCCTGAGGATGTTGTGATTCGCAATTCCTGCGTGACAGGCTATGGCGAAGGGCTGATTAAGGAAGCCCTGATGATTGACCTTGGCTATATTGAAACCGTTGCACATTATAAGGCGGCGCAGTTCTTCAAGCCTGATGTGGACTTTATTCTGGACATCGGCGGACAGGATATGAAATGTATCCGCATTAAGGATAATGTAATCGACAGCGTTCTGCTGAATGAGGCATGCTCCTCCGGCTGTGGCTCCTTCATCGAAACCTTCGCAAAATCTCTGAATTATACCGTTGTGGATTTCGCAAAGGCTGCGCTGTTCGCAAAACAGCCCATTGATCTTGGCTCCAGATGTACGGTATTTATGAATTCCCGCGTGAAGCAGGCACAGAAGGAGGGCGCAGAGGTTGCGGATATCTCCGCAGGTCTGGCGTATTCCGTTATCAAAAATGCACTGCTGAAGGTCATCAAGATTTCCGACCCGAAGGCAATGGGGAAATCCATGGTTGTACAGGGCGGTACCTTCTACAATGATGCGGTGCTGAAAAGCTTTGAAATGATCAGCGGCAGAGAAGCAGTCCGTCCCGATATCGCAGGCATCATGGGGGCCTTCGGCGCAGGGCTGATTGCCAGAGATAAATACACCGCAGGCTATCAGACCACACTCATCAGCCGCGATGAAATGAACGCATTGGAAGTACATTCCAATATGGCAAGATGTCAGGGCTGCACCAACCACTGCCTGCTGACGGTCAATCTGTTCAGCGGCGGCAGACGCTTCATCACAGGCAACCGCTGTGAAAGAGGTCTGGGCAAGGAAAAAATCGAAAACCCCGCGCCCAACCTGTATGATTATAAACGCCATAGACTGTTCGATTATGAACCCCTGACGGCAGAGCAGGCAACGAAGGGAACAGTCGGTATCCCTCGTGTGCTGAATATGTTTGAGGATTACCCCTTCTGGTATACCTTCTTTACCAAGCTGGGATACAGGGTTGTGCTTTCGCCCTTCTCCTCCAAGGCAGTGTTTGAGATGGGCATGGAATCCATCCCCAGTGAATCCGTTTGCTACCCTGCAAAGCTGGTGCATGGGCATATCATGTGGCTGATTAACGCAGGCGTTGATTTTATCTTCTATCCCGGCGTGGTTTACGAAAGACGGGACAGCGCCGCGGCGGATAATAACTATAACTGCCCTATCGTGGCATCCTATAATGAAAATATCAAAAACAACGTAGAGGATTTGAAGGAAAAGAATATCAAATTCATGAATCCCTTCCTTGCGCTGGATAAAATTGAAACCGTCATCAAGCGTATGCAGGAGGAATTTGTACCCATGGGCTGTGATGCCAAGGAGATTAAGGCGGCAGTGGAAGCCGGCTGGAAGGAATGGGACAATTTCCGCAGAGATATGCGCAAAAAAGGCGAGGAAACGCTGAAATATATCCGTGAAAATAACATGACCGGGATTGTTCTGGCAGGCAGACCCTACCATGCAGACCCTGAAATTAACCACGGGATTCCCGAACTGATTGCAGGCTACCGCATTGCCGTTCTGACGGAGGACAGCGTGGCGCATCTGGGACATGTGGAACGTCCCACCGTTGTGCGTGACCAGTGGACGTATCATTCCAGATTGTATGAAGCGGCGGCATTTGTAAAGAAGCAGAAGGATATCGAATTTGTACAGCTGAACTCCTTCGGCTGCGGTCTGGATGCCGTAACAACCGATGAGGTGAAATCGATTCTGACAGCTGCCGGCAAGATTTATACCGCCCTGAAGATTGATGAGGTAAATAACCTTGGTGCGGCACGTATTCGTATCCGCTCCCTGATTGCGGCAATCGAGGATAGAAAAGAAAAGCATGTGCAGATGAAGGAAGGGGATGCTTCCCTGCACCGTGTGCTTTTCACAAAGGAAATGAAGAAGGAGTATACCATCATTTGTCCGCAGATGTCTCCTATTCATTTTGAGCTTCTGGAGCCTGCATTCCGTAAGGCGGGGTATAAAATCGAAGTAATGGCGGCAATGGATAAGCATGCCATTGAAACAGGGCTGAAATATGTCAATAATGATGCCTGCTATCCTGCACTCATTTCTATCGGGCAGCTGCTGAATGCGTTGCTTTCCGGCAAATATAACCTAAACCGTACGGCGCTTCTCATCACCCAGACGGGCGGCGGCTGCCGTGCAACAAACTATATTGCCTTTATCCGTAAGGCACTGGAAAATATGGGCATGCCCAATATTCCGGTTATCTCTATTAACCCTGCGGGACTGGAAAAGAACCCCGGCTTTAAATATGAGCCTGCCCTGCTGCATCGCGCATTGCAGGCGATTGTATACGGCGATTTGTTCATGCGTGTGCTGTACCGCACCAGACCCTATGAAAAGGTAAAGGGCTCTGCAAATGCTCTGCATGAAAAATGGGTAGAAAAGCTGAAAAAAGACCTGCTCAAGGCGGACAGAAGAACGTATTCTGAAAATATCCGCAACATTATCAGGGAATTTGAGGAGCTGCCTTTGCTGGATATCAAGAAGCCCAGAGTCGGCGTGGTTGGGGAAATTCTGGTAAAATTCCACCCTACTGCAAATAACGATCTGGTCAACCTTCTGGAACGCGAAGGTGCAGAAGCGGTTGTACCCGATTTGCTGACCTTTGCGCTGTATTGCTGTCATAATCAGGTGCAGAAGGAAAAATATCTGGGCGGCAGCAGAAAGGCGCGCATTGTCGGGAATCTGGTGGCGAAAGTTATCGAATGGTATCAGAAGCCTATGATGGATGCACTGGAAAAGAGCAAGCGCTTTGATAAGCCCGAAAACATCAGAAGCCTTGGCAAGGAGGCGGAAAAAATTGTTTCCCTCTGCAACCAGACGGGCGAGGGTTGGTTCCTGACGGCGGAAATGATTGAGCTGATTCACAGCGGTGTGCCGAATATCGTCTGCACACAGCCCTTCGGTTGTCTGCCGAATCATGTTGTCGGCAAGGGTGTCATCAAGGAGCTGCGCAAGCAGTACCCCATGTCCAACGTGGTTGCGATTGACTATGACCCCGGTGCAAGTGAGGTCAACCAGCTGAACCGTATCAAGCTGATGCTGGCAAGCGCAAATAAAAATCTGGAAAAGGCAAATGAACATAATACAAAGAAGCTGAAAAAGCCCCATTCTGCGGAACAGGTTGCTTTTAAAATCGAAGATTAAACGCTAAAATAAAAAAGGACATCGGATTTTTCCGATGTCCTTTTTGTTTGTCAGCTTAGATAAGATTTGTCAGCTTTGCCTGTACTGCCGCAATCTGTTCATCTGTCGGCTCTGTGGGTGTCCATGTCACATTGATGCCGTCGCCCTCGCGTCTGGGAATCAGGTGGATATGGAAATGGAACACTGTCTGTCCGGCAATGGGGCCGTTATTCTGCAGGATATTCATATCGGTGAAGCCAAGCACTTCCTTCATGGCTCTTGCCAGCTTTGCCGCCAATACGTATGCTCTGCCTGCCTGTGCAGGGTCGATTTCAAAGACATTTGGCACATGGTTTTTGGGCAGAATCAGTGCATGCCCCTCGCCGGAAGGGAATCTATCCAGAATTACCTTAAATTCATCATTTTCGTATATGGTTGCAGAAGGAATTTCTCCTGCAATGATTTTGCAAAAAATACAGTCGCTCATAGGTATCTTCCTTTCTTTGGTGTAATTTTCCTCTATCATAACACGAAAAAATGAGAATTTACAGGGGTTTAACCAAAGTATTTTGCATACAGATGGGAAAGGGCGACGGTATGATTCTGCTTATCCGTCAGGATTTCAAAAAAGGCATTCCGGAGGTCTGCTTCCGTCATGGCAAAGAGCAGAGCGCGATAGAATGAAATATCATCCATTTCAGCAAGCAGCAGCTCCTCCAGAAGGGCGCAGGTATCGGGGACTTCTGCGGCTTCTTCTGTTTCTGCGGTTTCGCAGGCTTCGTTTTCCTGCGGCGTTGTGTCGAAAATGAGAAAGAGGACCTCCTGCAAAAGCCGCAGATGCTTCTTTCCGTCCAGATACATGGTGCGGAGAATCTGTTCCGCCTCTGAAAGCTCTGCACGGTCAAGAAGGGTCTCAAATTTTCGAGTGGTTTCCGCTGCTTCTGTACGGGCGAGGGAAAGCAGTTCTTCCAGACGCTTATCCTGCGCAAGCAGAGAGGGCTTTTCCGCCTGCGTTTCCTTTGCACGGGAATGATATAGCTGTGTATTTCGGTTGTATGGATACATATTTGTCTCCTTTTGCTTTTTCTATCATACTATGCAAAAGGGCTGTCCTTCTTGCCTTTTGGCAGGGAAATAAGGATGGTATGCGGCAGGGTTTTGTGATAGAATGGGGAAAAGGAATCGAGAAACTCTGAAAAGGTGGGTATAAAAAATGAGCAAGAAAATCGTATTGACGGGCGGCGGCACAGCAGGGCATGTGACTCCGAATTTGGCATTGCTGCCATATCTGAAGCAGGAAGGCTATGAGGTCATTTATATCGGCTCTCAGAATGGCATTGAGCGCACGCTGATTGAGGCGGAGGGCATCCCTTATTATGGTATTTCCACAGGGAAGCTGCGCCGTTATCTTTCCAAGGAGAACCTCAAGGATGTATTCAAGGTGCTGAAGGGCATCAGCGAAGCGAAGCGTCTGTTAAAGAAATTAAAGCCGGATTTGGTATTTTCCAAGGGCGGCTTTGTGGCGGTTCCCGTTGTGCTGGGCGCAAAGAAGAACCACATTCCCGTTATTATCCATGAATCGGACATCACCCCTGGTCTGGCGAATAAGATTGCTATGCCCTCCGCAAGGGTGATTTGTGCCACCTTCCCTGAAACCCTGCAGTATGTGCCGAAGGGGAAGGGTGTGCATACGGGGACACCCATCCGTAAGGAATTATTCGAGGGGGAGAGAGAAAAAGGTCTGTCCGCCTGTGGTTTCAGCGGTGAAAAGCCTGTTCTGCTGATGATGGGCGGCTCTCTGGGGGCGGTCAAGCTGAATGACTGCCTGCGGGAAATCCTGCCTGAGCTGACAAAAACGTTTGATATCATCCATCTTTGCGGCAAGGGTAATCTGGATGAAACCCTGCAAAGCAGAACAGACTATAAGCAGTTTGAATATGTTTCCGATGGGCTGAATGATTTATTCGCGGCGGCGGATTTTGTGGTTTCCCGCGCAGGGAGCAACTCTATTTCGGAATTTCTGGCACTGAAAAAGCCGAGCCTGCTCATCCCTCTGAGCGCAAGGGCGAGCCGCGGGGATCAGATTCTCAATGCAGCCTCCTTTGAAAAGCAGGGCTTTGCGCGCGTGCTGGATGAGGATGAAATGACGGCAGAAACGATGAAAAAAGAGATTTTTGCTTTGTATGAGAATAAGGACAAATATGTTGCGGCTATGGAAAAAAGCCCTGCGGGGGACGGCGTTGCAGCTGTGATGACGCAGATTAAAGCACTGATGCGCTGATTCTGGTAAGAAGCAGCGAAAATGTTAATGCAATCTTAAGAATTTCTAAATTGACACTCCAAAGACGGATGGACTAAAATGGACATTAGGAAAAAAGAAAACGGAGGAAATGAAAATGAAGAAAAGATACCTTGCGTTGGCGTTGGCAGCAGTTCTGGCAGTTTGTGCGGCAGGCTGCGGCAAAGAGGAAACGAAGGACGATAGCAATAAAACGGCAGAAAAGGGAACGGTAGATACCACGGAAATTTTACAGGCGCAGATGCCTGAGGAGGGCGAGGAAATCGCCGTGATTACTACATCTAAGGGTGTTGTGAAGATGCGCTTTTTCCCCGAAGAAGCACCTAAGGCAGTGGAAAATTTCAAAACACTGGCAAAAAAGGGATACTATAACGGTCTGCTCTTTCATCGTGTGATTGAGGACTTCATGGTGCAGACGGGCGACCCTAAGGGCGATGGCACAGGCGGCGAAAGCTGCTGGGGCGAAGACTTCGAGGATGAAATTTCCCCGAAGCTGCATTTTTATAAGGGTGCGGTTGCCATGGCAAACAGGGGACCGGATACCAACGGCAGTCAGTTCTTCATTGTGCAGCAGGGCAATGTGATGGAGGATGCGCTGTCGGCAATCCAAGAGGCAAGAGATAATAAAGAGGAAGAAATGGGCTTGATCTTGACGGATGGTAAGTACTATACCCTGCAACAGCTTTTCCCCGATGCCGTCTTGGATTATTATAGAAAAGCAGGCGGATATCCTTATTTGGAGTATGTTTTCGGGAAGTCGCAGGAGGCAAGATATACCATTTTCGGGCAGGTCTTTGAGGGTCTGGACGTGGTGGATGCCATCGCGGCGGCAGAAACAAACGAAAACGATAAGCCTGTGGAGGATATTACCATCGAAAGCATTACCTTTGAAAATTATCATGCACAATAACAAAAACATAACAGAAAAACTCAGGGGCGTTTGGTTGTGCAAACGCCCTTCTGCATGGGAAAAACGTGGGCAAATCTGCATTTTCTGTTGCAAATAGGGGTAAATCATAGTATTATTTGAAAGAATGGAGTAATTTGTACAAAAATAAGAAGAACAAAAGGAGAGACAATAAATGAGCTTGTATGAAGATTGGATGAAGAAGGCATTTTCTCAGGAAGGCCGCAGCATTGAAGCGGTTTGGGAGGAATATCTGCCCAAGGAACAGAAAATCTATGAATATATCCTCGGCGAAAAGGTAACAAAGCTGGAAGGCACGATTGCGGAGCTGGCTGCACGTTTCGATATGACAGCAGAAATGATTGTTGCATTTATCGACGGTCTGAACGCATCTCTGGAAGAACAGTTTGATATGGAGACTCTGGCAGAGGACACAAAGGTTTGCATCAATATTGATTTTGAGAAGCTGTATAAGCTGATGATTGAATATAAGGCAGAGCATCTGTCCAACCTGCCCCAGTGGGACAGTATTTATGACGCAGAAACCAGAAAGCATTTTGCACTGGAACAGAAGAAATCCAAAACCATCGTGAAGGGCGAAAAAATCGGTCGTAACGATCCCTGTCCCTGCGGTTCCGGTAAAAAATATAAAAAATGCTGCGGCAGAAACGCGTAAGGCTATGAAGACGATTGTGGCAAAGGTTGACCTGCGCCAAGCGTCATCCGCAGAAGTCATTCAGACGGCTGCAAAAATTTTGCAGGAGGGCGGTCTGGTGGCTTTTCCTACAGAAACCGTTTACGGTCTGGGCGGAAACGGCTTGGACAGCGCAGCCTGTGAAAAAATATATCTTGCGAAGGGGCGGCCCTCGGACAACCCCTTAATCCTGCATATTTCCGAAATAGAAGAATTAGATCGCATTGTTGCGGAGGTTTCCCCGCAGGCAAAGGCGCTGATGGATGCCTTCTGGCCCGGCCCGCTGACGATGATTTTCAAGAAGAAGGACATCGTCCCTGCGAAGGCAACCGGCGGTCTGGATACCGTTGCGGTGCGTTTTCCGAATCACCCCGTTGCAAGGGCGATTATCCGCGCGGCAGGTCTGCCCATTGCGGCACCGAGCGCCAATTCCTCAGGCAAGCCAAGCCCCACCAGAGCCTCCCATGTGGAGTATGATCTGAATGGGAAGATAGATATGATTGTGGACGGCGGAGCGGCAGAATGGGGACTGGAATCCACGATTGTGGATGTTTCGGACGAAATCCCCATGATTCTGCGTCCCGGTGCGGTGACAAAGGAAATGATAGAGGCGGTTGTCGGGCAGGTAGAAATTGACCCTGCGATTTTGCACAAACCCACGGCGGATTTTAAACCAAAAGCACCGGGGATGAAATATACGCATTATTCTCCCAAGGCAGAGGTTTTTCTGGTGAAGGGGGAACAGGCAGCTGTTGCAGAAAGGATTAACGCGCTTGCGGCGGCGGAGCGTGCGGCAGGCAAGAAGGTCGGCGTGATGGCAACGGAGGAAACAAAGACGCTCTATCATGCGGATATCATTCTTTCTCTGGGCAGCAGAGCAAAACCCGAAGAAATCGGCGCGAACCTCTTCAAAACCCTGCGGAAATTTGATTTTCTGGGGGTGGATGTGGTTTATTCCGAGGTCT
>OGJR01001164.1_pt1 | contig 18492 bp, 14 predicted proteins | sample 1572301 | NCBI WGS metagenome assembly OGJR01 (sample SAMEA2582083, study PRJEB24529) | metagenome | biome: Human gut stool | place: China | collected 2011 | reverse complement strand
GGGGGGGCCATCTCACCGAGCAGGATTTCGGGTTCCAGATTGAGTGCACAGAGAACAGCCAGCAGGTCAGAAAAGAGTAGTATATCTCTTTGATACTACACTACTGTTCGTACTAGCAACGGGTTTGAAATCTTGATCAACCACAGGGGCCGTCGGAAGTCAAGAGTATGACGATTCTGATAAGTAGGCCCCTTTTGTCACTCTAAAAACAAGAACAGCGCATTCTCTCCCCTATCAAGGGAATGGGTTCTGTTCCTTACCATGATGAAAGCAGAAAGCATTAAAAATAAGTACAAGAAAACATCAATCTGTACAGCAGTCGCCATTGCCATTGGCGCTGGTTCTTTTGGTGTTCAGGCAGCGTTAATTAATGATTATAAATATTCAAAAGGTGAAACTGTTTTTAATAACACAAATCTTTCTCATCAATTAAGTGTGTTGGAATTAGATAATTATGAACTTTATGGCGATTTCAATCAAAATTTCATATTAAATACTACCGGAGGAGAAGTTAAATTTAATCTGCCGGATAATTCATTCGATCGCGTACTTCTCGTAACGGGAAAAGGAAAGACTACTGACGGATCAAATGTACCTACATTAACAGTCGATGGTTCTGTGACTGTAGATAAGTTCATTTCCAAAACAAGCCAATTAAACCTTGGTTTGGATAGTACAGGCGCTGCAGTGAAAACTTACGCTGTGATTCAAGTCGGTACTAGTCGTGGTTCGTGGTCAAACGGTCGAGCCAGAGGACACTTAAAGATTCAAGGGGATTTGACTCTCAACGGCATCAGCAGGGGGAACGCTACTGGTAAGTATATAGGCTCCGGCGTATATGTCGAACATGGAAGTTCACTCAGCTTGAAGAAGGCTGATGGATCGTTCGGGAACATCACTTTGAAGGATTCGGCATTTACAAACTTTGCGATCTCTATGGGGGCGTCAAGCTATGACAAGCGTGAAGCCGGTCCGTCCCTTCAGGCAAACGACATTACGCTGAGCAATGTTAAAGCGGATAAGGCCATTGATTCTTTTGGCGGCCACTTGCTGGCAGGAAATGTCACTGTCGATGATTCCGTTTTTGACAGTCAAGTTTTCAAATTTTACGGACGTCAACAGGCAGAGAATAAGCGTTCAACTGTCAAGCTGAATGACGTATTTGTCAACAATGTGACCGTATCTCAAGACGCCCTATATATCGGGACAAGTAACCCTAAAGATAGCAATGCGACTAATCAGGCCAATGGTTCTGTCAATGCAGATATCGGAAATATTACGATATCGAACGTAACAGCGACGAGTTTTACAGAAAGCGCTCTTGTATTTATTAATAATAATGCCGATAGTACAATTTCTATTGGCGATATCAACATTGAAAATGCAAATTGTTCGGAAAAAACAAATCAGGGCGTTAATAGTCTGGTGCGGTTTAGAAACAACAAGGACGTTTCCTTGAAGACTGGTGTCATAACCATTAAGCATTCGTCACTGAACAAGGGCTCATCGGGTCGACTGTTGGGTGATAAGCTTGCAGCCATCAGTATTGAGAATCAGGTTAATAATCTCAAGAGTTTGACCATCAACGACATCACCAATGATAAGTTGTCGGACTCTAATGCACGCGGCCCAGGCTATTTCGATGGTCTTCGACTCGCGTTTGGCGGTGAACAGACCATCGACAATGTTACGATCAACAGTATCGAGAATCATGAGGTCGTGAGCACGGATGACAAACCTTCATTTGATGCTCCTGTTAGTGCTATAGATCAGTCGGATAAGAACAATAAGTTCAATGCTTCGGTCGTGACCATTGACAAGGTCAAGGGCGACAAAATGACGTATGGCATGAAGCTTAAGGGAACCACCAGCGCTTCAGCGATTCACATTGATACTATCGAGAGCAAAAAGACCGACGCTTATGGCATTTACAGCGAAAATGATTTGAAGTCTCTCGCAACGGTCATTGCGAACATCAAGGCACCAAACGATGCTGTTGGTCTTTCCGCCAAAAATGCCGACATTGATTCACTGTCTGTTTCAGATCTGCATGGCGCACGCAACGTAGCCGTCATTGCCAATGGCGAAGGCACTGTTAGCATCAACAAAACGCGCAGTGCTGATTCGGTGGTAACGCTCACAGGGGATGTGTTGGCCAACGATTTGGAATCGGGGATGCTCTCCATGTCCCTCGTCAATGAGGCTTCTGGGCTTACCGGCGCTGTTGGTTTCAGTTCTTCGACGAACAAGCATGTTATCGACGATAGGATGACTTCGCTTGGTACGCTTGATCTCTTCTTTAACAATAAGTCTCGTTGGACGGTTACGGGGAACTCTTACCTTACGAACTTGACTGCCAATAATGACGCTTGCATTGATTTGACTAATGCCGGGGCGAATGATCAGTGGAACAAGGTTACGACCAAAAAGCTAAACGGAAGCAACGGTATTGTCAACTTTGGCATCAATCTTGAAACTGAATCTGATACTAATGTTCATGTCAATCAACTGATCGTTAACGATAAAGCCGAAGGTAAGCTCAAAGCTCAAGTCACGTTTCTTGGCACAAATATTTCTCCTGACAAGACCCATTCCGTTAACTGGCTTGTAAGTCAAGGCAACGATTCAGATCTCACTCTGACAAATCTATCTGGCGGAACGACTTTCTCCGGCCGCGGCATGCTAACCGTCTGGAATCTCGGATTCGTCAAAGAGGGCGATGAAGCCTTGTTGGATACGGACGAAGGTCGTCAACAGATCAGCACTCAAACAAACGGTAATGGCAAAGGCAAGTGGTACCTTGTGAAGTCCGAACATTCTCAGCCCGATCCCAACCCGAATCCCAACCCGCCGACGCCTCCCGTGACGCCGCCACTCCCGCCTGAGGTGAATGACAACATCACAATCGGCACCTCCAGCGGTCAGGCTGAAGCGTATCAGGCTGATATGGAGGATCTTCGCAAGCGTACCGGCGAAATCCGTTATGGGGCACAGGACGGCGGCTGGGTCTCGGTCTTTGGCAAGAAGGATTCCGTCAAGGCCAGCAGCACCGCAGGCTTCAAGCAGGAAATCTACGGCTTGAACATCGGTGTTGACCGTCTCGTCCATGCTGACGAAGACAGTGCATGGCTGTTCGGCGGTGCGTTCCGCTACAGCGATGCCGATCAGAAGGGGCTTGGTTCCGGTTATACGACGGGTACGCTTCAGGAATACTCCGGAAAGCTCTATGCGACGTGGATGCACGACAAGGGTTCCTATGCCGACTTCGTGCTTCAGGCCGGTCGCTATGAACAGGAACTCGAAGGCTTCGACAACACGGGCATGGACAAGTCCAAGGCCGACTACGGTACTTGGGGCTTCGGCGCCAGCGTTGAAGTGGGCCACATGTTCTCGTTCGGCGGCGTTGATGATCGCCGTTGGTTCAACCACTGGTTCGTCGAGCCGCAGCTACAACTGAGCTACTTCCTCGCCAAGGGTGCCGACTACACGACTTCCACGGGGCTCAAGGTCGATCAGGGTAATGCGGACTTCCTGACAGGCCGTGCCGGCTTCGTTCTTGGCAAGAAGTTCAACTATGGAACAATTGACGATTTGGATCGTCGTTACTTCCAGGTCGCCCTGCTTGGCGGCGTCAAGTATGAATTCCTCGGCGGCGATCAAACTATTTCCTATACGGGTGTCGATGGCGCCAAGGCCAGCGTTCGAGCCGGTGACATCGATGGCACGCGCTTCTATTACGGCGTCAATTGTGACTGGCAGGTGACTGAGAACTTCCGTCTCTATGCGCAGGCAAGCCGAGAAGAAGGCGATCGCTATACGAAGGACTACGACATCAGCATCGGCGGCAAGCTGCTGTTCTGATGAGCCCTCCGAGCCGTCCTGATCGGTTCGGGACGGCTGTTCAAACAATCAAGACTGCTCCTTCCTGTCGAGAATGGCGGAAGGAGCGGCAGACCCATTGAATAGGAATGAAAATGAGCTGTAGAAAACAAGCATTGGCGATGATTGCCATTGCAGGCATGTCCGCCAACATTTGGGCGTCTGGAATGTCCCTTGAAGATTGCGGAAGGACGGCTGAGACGTTTGCTTTTGTGGCCGATGCATCCGGATCAATGATGCAGACTGTGGGGCACGTGAAATCCTTGGCGCAAAAGGAGATTGACGAAGCGCGCGAGCGCGGTGAATCGCTCCCGAAAAGCCGTTTTGTGCCTCATGCCAATGAAGAAATTGACAAGCTGACTCGTCATGAGCTGACGCAGCGCTTCATCGAGAAGACCGGCATCTATGCGATTGAGAAAGCCAGGATGCAGTCTTCGGTTCTGACAGTGGCGCCCTTTACTCAGCTGGTGCCGATGAAGGAGCGCTCTTCTGAAGAGTTCAAGACCGATCTTCAGAAGAAGTTCGGCGTTCGTCTGGAAGTGTTCGGACGATCGACGTGGGTGGGAAGCCGTGCATTTGAGAGCTTCTCTGAAAAGCTTGCCAAGTCTCAGGCAACCGTTCTTGTGACTGACGGCAACTTTGAAGTAGATCCCGACAAGAAGCATTTGGATCCGGTAGCAACGCTGAAGGCCTTCTATGAAGCCAATCCGAAGTCTTGCGTCCACATCGTGTCGGCCGCTTATACGGAAAGGGAGCGAAAGGCCATTGATGAGCTGGCATCAGTCTCCACCTGCGGCCGTGTCGACGATCTTGAGGCTTTGATGACGGATGACGCCATTTGGAAAAGCTTTGTCGAAGAAGTCTTCTATCGTGAATGCCAGAAGGCGGCCACGATTGAAATTCAAGGCATCAACTTTGCGTTCGACAAGTCAAACCTTCCTGAAGAAAGCCGACGCATTCTGGACAAGGCATTGGCGGTCATCAATTCGCGAGACAAGTCTGAAAAGATCGAAATTCGCGGCTGGACCGACTGGATTGGCAGCGACAAGTACAACGCAGGCCTGTCCCAGCGTCGTGCCAACGCCGTTCGCAATTACTTCATCGAACATGGTGTTGATGCCGATCGTCTGACGGCGCGCGGCATGGGCAAGTCCTTCAAGTACACCAACAAGACCAATGACGGTCGATGGATGAACCGTCGAGTCGAATTGATTTTCGAAGGCGGCCTACAGTCGAATGACTCGGAGAAGCGCGGCGACACTGAGTCCCGGAATTGATGCTACGCCGACATTCCTTTGCCAACGGCGATGCTTAAGGCGCCGGCATCGGTTTGATCCCATGAATCGTTGCAGGCGATCGAAAAGACATTACTGGCAAACGGAACGCGCCCTCGTCTCTTGCAAGAGATGAGGGCGCTGTGCTAAGTAGCGGTGACGACAGATTATGTCAGTCTTCCAGTTCGGTTGGGTTAGAACGCGTAGCGAATGCCGGCGTTGACGACCCAGCTCTTGTTCAGACTGTTGCCGAAGCGATACTCAACATCGACAAACCCAAAGGAATCATCAACAATTTTGGCTTGAGCTCCGAAGCCAACGTCGTACCAACTTCCCTTGTTGTCGATGGAGGCGTCATATCCAGTACGTTGCGTTGTCACGTCAAAGGCCGTGATCTTCTGCTTGCCTGACCATTCACGCATCCAGTCTGCCTTGGCATAGACCGTTTGCGAGCGACTTTCGCCAAACTCCATGCCGCCTCTGAAGCCAACACGGCTAATAACAGAGTTGAATGCATCATGAATCATATGCGTACCCTGTGAGGTCGAATAATCTGCACCGGTGACACGCAAATATTGGAGTTGCAGCTGCGGCTCTGCAAAGAAGCCGTTGGTCAGCATAAATCGATGACCCGTTTCAGCGGATGCTCCAATAATGTGGTTGTCGTAGTTCGCAGTGATTCTATGACCCGAGCCATTAACGATGTCAAAGCTGTTGGAAAGCACTCCCCAGATGGTGTTCAAATCCACATAGGCACCATTGTTTCCAAGCCAGGTGCCGTATGCTTTGAAGCCGAATCGGTCGGTATTGCCTTCCCCGGCAGTAGTGTTGAAGTCAACATTCACGTCCTTATAATCCACGGCTCCGCCAACAATCCAGCGACCATCCATTTGCTTGAAGGCATGATCGAAGCCGAGCTGATACGTAACGGCATCGCTTTCAAAATCGCCAAGTCCGGAATTCGTTTCATTGGATTCATAACGAGCGCGAAGCCAAACGCCATCATCGCCATTCGCATAACGGGCATCGCCCAGACGCTTGTTAAGGCGATCCATTTCGACGGCGGTCCAATAGTTGCTTCGTGCAGTCGCAAGAATAGTCAAGCCGGCATCCGAGAGCGTGGGATCCGTGCTTTCCTCCAACTGACCCGCAATGTACCAATTTGTTCCTTCATCACCAAAAATGTGATCGACGTAATCGTTGCCGGGTTTGTAGTCCCCGGCACCTGCAGCAGCTCCGTTGTACTTGGAGTTTTCGGCAGTTTTCGTTTTATCATAGGCTTCCTTGGCGACGACAAGCGTGACGTTCTGGAAGCCTTCGTCCAGCATTTGAGCCTTGAACTCGGTGCCGTTGTAGGAATCAACGGCACCGCCGGTCGTTGCAAAACGAACGCCGACCAGGTCATCGAGGCTGGCCGTTGCGCGCACGGTGCTGTTCAGTTTGACATTGATCGTATTGCGCGAATCAGCCGCCAGTGCGCCAGCGACAAAAAGCATGTTCCCGTTAGAACCGGAGGGATCAAGTGTCATATTGAACGCACCGTTGCCCGTTAGGTTGCGAGCGAATACGGTGGCTCCCGGAGACGTTGTCATATCGACCGTTCCTTGGTTGTCCAATGAGGTCACAGAATTCTGACCCAAGGCAAACCAGGAGGCTCCGTCTGTTAGGGAAATGGCAATCTTGCCCGAAGTTGTCGGATTTAACGGAGCATTCGAGATGTTTTGAAGCGCGGCCGTGTGTTCTATCGTTTTACTGTCAGCAAGTTCCAGCCAGGCATCGGCTTGACCGGTCAAGACTGAATCGGAGCCTTTAAGGTTCAGATCAATCGTGCCGCCATCCACAGCATAAATGTCGCCATAGATGGTGGCATTCCCGGAAATGGCAATGGAGCCGGCCTTGCCATCCACGGCACTGGTGGAATTGAACGTTTGTTTATCGGCCTGCAAATGACCGTAAATTGCGTGCTTGCCTTGATCCAGGGAAACGGCACCGTTCTCCATCGCCTGAATGGCAAGGGTTTTGATTTGAGCTATCTCGGTCGTTGCCGCAGCCGCAAAAGAACCCTTATAGGATTCGGCGTTGTCAGAATTGACGTTGATATAAACGTCTTTCAGGTTGCCGATGTTGGCCTGATGCGCCAGCAAGCCAATGGCGGAGCCGTCGCTGGCTTTAATATCCTTGACTTGAATGGCCTTGCTTGAAAATGCCTGAGTGCCGTCGAATTGAACGCCAACCGCTGAAGTCGTGCCACGGACTTTCTGCACAGACAAAGTATCACCAACTGTCGTCTTGGCGCCTAGCATCAAACCAATGGCATCGCCAGCGGTGGCTTTAACATCGGTGACTGCAAAGTTATTGACGGAAGTGAACGATGCGCCATCCGAGATTTCAGCACCTACGGCTCCTCTTGTTCCATGCACGCCGTTAATCGAAACGCTTCCCGCTTGGGCATTCAGCTTACCATTGTCGCGTGCGGCACCGCCGACAGACATGCCCTCAGCAATGCCGTCACTGGCGACAACATTATCAATCGTAAGTGTGCCGACATTGAAGTTTGTATTTCCATAACGCGGGTGGCTGTCTGCCTCCATGTAAAGTCCAATAGTATTCCCTTCCTTCGTGTTGAGGATGTTACGAATCTCAAAGGAATCGCTTATTGTATTACCCTCAGTACCATTAATATAACCATAAAGGTTATTTTTATAATTATTATGGAGACCGTCGATTATTATTTTTTTTGCCTTAACTGGTGAACTTTGAACGTAAACACTAGTGTTTAAGCCTCTTGCGACATTGAAGTTAATATTCGTTATTTCAATATTTTGATTTTCTGCCTTGAGTGAACCGTTGACGAGAAAGATTGCAGTGTTCCAATCTCCAGCAGTATTGCCGTCAATATTGTCAATAAAGACGCCTTGTTTGGCCTCGAAATCAGTTGCGCCAAGGTTAAGCAGACTGCCGCTGGCGGTTGTCTTGCCATTCCCGTGGATGGACACATTTCTCAGATCAGCCTTGCCATCAATAGTGATAACAAACAAATTGTCTCTGGAGTTGCCGGTACTTGCCTCGATTGCTGTCGCGTAACTATCTCTGTAGATGAAGTCCCCTGTGATATTAAGTTCTCGCGGTACATTCCCTGAGCCGTACATAATACCAGCATATTCCATTCCCTCCATTACAAGGTTTGAATTGAACTTGAGGTGGATGTCGGAGTTATCTAGTTGAATAGGCGCGTATCGATCTCTAACAATAAAGTCGCCAGAGCCGTTTTTAACATTGATAGTAAGGTCCTTCTTGCCGCCTTGCCCATTTAGCGCGATTTTGCCATTGCGCGTATAAATCACGTTTTTGTCATAATTTAATGTTTTGGTCTGTGCTTTGGTAGTATCGTCTAAGGATATGGAAGTGTTGACTTCAATGAAATCCTCAGTTTTATCAGCAGCAGTAACTGGAGCTGGAATAAATTGAGCAAGGGCAAGCCCAACAGCAATAGACAAAGATGTTTTGCGCATTGTAAAACCTATTAGACATATTAAAGTTCTAGAATTTATTTTGGTATAATTGACTCTGTCAATTCGTCACCTTGGCAAGGTCTAGGCTACAATGTCTATTGATGCCAAAAAGCGCTAAAAGCTTCCGTGGCAGGGCCAACACGCATATTATCCCACCATTGCGACTTGAATGCGTCGCGCCTCCAGCAATGCCTTTCTTCCGTGATGTCTTGAGGTTGTTCGCTGCAACTGCGCGTTTGCAACGTATTCAGCTCTGGACCTGATAACTGGGGATAATATTAACCTGGCGAGCCGGTGCAGCACGAGCCAAATCACGGAGACGCCAAACACTTTTGCTGTCCTCGACGAACGAGAATACCGCCCTATTTTTACTCATCCCGAGTTCAACATAAATGCCCTTATGTTGAATATGTCGGCATATGTCATATTTGCCGACGGCCAGCCGCTTGAGCACAACTGCACTGGCGTGCTACCAGCCTTGCCATGGGGTTTGAGTTTCTGGGTTTAGATATTTAACCGAATTTGTTTCCTCGCTTCGAGGCGAATTGATGCGATGCCCTCGATTCGGGTCAAACCGAGAAAAACGCTCTCAAATTGCCTCAATTGAGACGGATAGTCTTCAATGGCTTTCGAGGTTCGTCAGTTTCGACCAGGAACTCGAACCATCGCCGCATGGTGAATCGTTCTCCATCCTGAAAGAACTCCGCCACGAGTTGCTGCGCCTCTTCCAACTCTCCCTTGCCAGGGAAAAAAGTGCATTGGCTGCTGTACTCCGCCCACCAGGCTAGTATGTCGTCATTAAGCTCTACTACTTCGCCGGTCGGGCTGACAAGTGGCTTTTGGTACAGCGCCTGGACGATCTGTACGCTTCGGAATTGTTCCTCTGTGACGGATGTCACCGGTTCCTGAGCCGTGTGGTATTGCTGGGAATCCTCATCGAAGCCTGTCACGGGAAGCATGGCCTTCCACTGCTCGTGGGCTCGACGCTGGCATTCCTCATGAATCCACTCCGGGATGACAGGAAGAAAATCGAGTTCGATGTTCTCCTGTTCCTTGGAGTCTGGAGAAAAAACAGGAAGATCCCAGTTGTCGGATTCACTCATGGCCGTTGCTTGAAATAGTTTGTCGTCATTGGAATCATAGCCTCTCGCCCGCCAGATAAGCAAAAAGCCTCGGAGCAACCCTATTGGGATTGCTGGCCGAGGCTTTTTGCGTTGACAAAGACGATGTCAATGGTAGTTGACATAGTCAAGGTTGATCACCTTCCGTGCGTTGCCGTCCCATTGGAACAGCAACCGCCATTGCGGAGAAACGCGAATGACCCACACGGAGTTGGGCGCTGCATTTCGAAATGAGTGAAAGCGGTGAAGGCCTAGCCCATTCGAGAGCTCGCCCAGGTGTCGAGCCTGTTGAAGCGTTCTCAAGAGCTTGCGCAGTTTCTTGGCATGAGACGGATTGATACCCGTTGTCGTGCCGTTGCTGGCGAATGCCTTGAGTCCTTTATGCTTAATCGACTGAATCATGGTTTCCCTTGAAAAGAGTCAAGCAAGCACAGTGGCTTCTCGGCATTCGTTGGCCATCTTGGCAATGGAGGTCATTGCATTCACGATTTCGACCACGTCGGGATCGTCCATGCTCAATTCCGAAGGAAGTCGCATGAACGACTGGCGGAGTGAGACATGGGCTTCGTGAAGCTGATTGCTCCAAGCTTGAAGTTCTGCCTTGTTCTTGCGAGCGATCACGGTGACGTGTTGGCTCTTGAGTTGAAGGAAGCACTTCTTGACGGCGTCAGCAAATGCGCGGATGTCGTTGAGGATAATCGTTTGCATGATGAGTCTCCTATAGAGATAAAAAAAGGGAGACTCATCCCCCAGCAGGGAAATAAGTCTCCCTACTGGAGTGAAAGGCGTCAGACCATCGAAATGATCATCGGCCCCGCAAGGGATCGGCCCTTACGGAATGGAAGATGCGGCTATGCTGTTCCGAACAGGAAAAGCTGCCGCTCCTTTAGTACGCAGAATGTCGTTCCAATCGAGCCCTTTCGAACCTTCAGGAATAGCATCTGCGATTTGGATGATGACTGCGAGCTTGCCTTCAAGAGCTAGTCTTGCACGCAATTTTTCAGCAGCCATCGCACCCGTTTCGGTACGATCCTTGTCAGCGAAAATCAGGACGGTCTTGACCTTTTGAGGGATCAGGACTTCCGTCATTCCGTTGGCAGAGATCGCAGCCCAGCACGGATACCCGGTACCAAGCAGAACGGAAAGAGCCGTCTCCACGCCCTCTGCAATGCAAAGAACGTCTTCAGGCTCGCCGAACTGAATGGCCGCACCAGAAATGGTTGAACCTTCGGGCAGCGCCATGAGGCGCTTGGGCGTCGTTACCGATGCCTTCCAACCGTCTTCGGTTAGAAAGGTTCGGTGAACCGTGACCAGGCGACCGCCAAGATCGCGCACGGCAGTCAGCATAGCCGGATAGAACTCGGTTTTTCCTGTTTCTTCGTTCCTGTAGAACGCCGAAGGGATAAACCGAATGGTGTCCGGCATTGAAGGCAAAGACAGTACGTCAATGCTTCTGTTCAAAAGGTACTGCTCCACTGGCGTGCTCTGAGTATCTTCAGGGGCCAGAAGCGGACGAGCCGCATCCCAAAGATGATCAATTGCCGTTTGGCGCTTGTCATGCTTTTGGGGTTGAACAGGAGCAGATGAAACATGCTTCGACACGTCGGCTTTTTCAAGACGCTCAATGTCCCACAATGTTTTATTGACCTTTTGACCGTTGGGAAGGGTGACTTCACGCACGCCCAGACGGGTGATGCGAGCCGTATGCCCTTTCCTGAGCTTGACTTCGGTCGATGCACGACTCAAGTCAGTTCCCATGCAGGTGGAGACACGCCCTGCTTCGTCCTTCACCTTGATGGTGAATACGGTAGCCTGCGTGCCGTTAGCGCGGCGCAGGTTCTTCTTGCCAATGAAGATCACAGCACCTTCGTATACATCCGTTGAAGGTTCTTCATGTCGTGTCGATTCGGTGGGAATCGGCATGACCTGAGAAGCCTCCGGCTGCAGTCCAAGATAGCGGCCTACCTTTTCGATGGTTTCCGGGAATGACCACTCATGTAGCCACATGAGCATCTGAAAGCCATCGGACTTGGCGCCGCAGGTATTGCAGATGCCATTACCCCTCTCCTCATATCCGGGAAACAGACGAAATCCGTCGGTTCCACCGTGTACGGGACAGGGGCAATGCTTGCCAGGATGCGCTTGAGCAAGCTTGAGCTGAGGAGCAAGAGCAGAAAAGATTTCGGCCCAGCGTCCAGCAGCTGCCTGCTTGACGGTGTGTTTGTCAAAATTCATGACGATCATCATAAGTCCTTTAGGAAAAAAAATCCCAAAGGACTTCCCAATCCCGAAACGGGACTTGAGGAAGTCCCGCTTGGGATCTGGGGTTACACAAAAAGCTCTCGCGCCACCTGAAAGAACTTCGTCTGAAGTTCCTCCACCTTGTCAATCGAGATGTAATGCTCGAAGAGCTGATCGACACACTGAGAGTTCCCAATGCCGATTCCGATCACAATCACTCCACTTTTCTGGAGCTTTTTGATCAAAGAAATCGTCGGCGGGATCTCATCAGGCACGCCGTCAGTCACGACGATCATTATCTTGCGCTCTTCGCGTGTCTGACTTAGAGCTATGGTGCCCGAGAGCAACGCCTCGGCCATCGGCGTTCCACCGTATGCCTTTAACCGGGCAATCGTATCCTCCGCTTTGCGAAGTAGACGCTGTCCATGGGGCAAAATGGTGTGAACACTCTTACTACCGCCAAACACGCTCAACGCCGGGTTCACGTGCTTAAACGTCGTGAGACACATCGTGAGCGCCAATGCTGCCCTGATGGCCGTATCCTGCGCACGACTCATGGAGCCGGACATGTCCAGCAGAATGTTCACCGCAGTGTTGACGGCCTTTCGTTCCGTGCGTTTTTCAAAAACGCGCAGATTCCAGGTCACCAACCGAGCCATGTTCGGCATCGACAGCTTCGCGCCGGACGTTGCCGTTCGGGTGGAAGCGCGGGTACGCGTCTGAATCAAGCCCTGAAGCGCTCGACGAGCATACGTTGAATCGGCTTTCGCCTGTTCAATTCGCCCTTCTTTGCGACAGGTGCTCAGATTCGGACAACATTTCGACGGCGCTGGAACCATGACGGCCTCTGAAGTGTTGGGATCTGCAGGTGCATGCTTGCGCATGGCCTGATTGATTTGCTTCTTGACAGAGGACGAAATGTCCAGTTGGTTCAGATCCTTCAAGTCCTTATCTGTGGCTTGGAGCACCTTTTGGGCAGCATCCGCACCATTCTTCTTTTTCCCTGCATGGGAAGAGGAAGAGCAGGCATGAGAGTGAGACTCAGACTGCGAGTGGGACGCAGATTGTGCATCGTCAGAATCTTTGGAAGACAAGTCGTTTTGACTTCTCGCTTCGTTCGATCCATCGGAACCAGAGGGCTTTCCGCCGGCTTTTGCTTCCGATTGCTCGGAAGTTTTTTGGCTGGAAGAAGACTTGTCGGCTTGACTCTTGATAGAGTCAGAGCCGGCATCGGATTTCGAAGATTGTGAAGCCTTAGAGTTCTGCTGCTGTTGCTGCTGACCCTGCTTCTTGTCTTCGTTTTTATCCGTTTGCCCATCCGGTTGTTTCGCCTGATTCTCAAGGAGCTTGAGGATCCGCTTCACAAGCTGTTTGGCATCGCCCGTGCACTTCATTGACGGCACTGCCTTGAGGCAGTCGTCAATTTGGTTCACAAGAGCGTTGCCAAATTCCTTCTCAAGACGATCTCGGAAGGCTTTCGTCTCGTCGGGAAGGCTGTAGTTGCCCATGAGTTCCGCCCCTGCACTGCAGAGGTAGAGCCCTAAGCACGAAGGAAGCGGAAGCTTCTTCGCCTTTGCCGACAACGAGGCCAAGAGGGGCGAATGCAGATCAAATAGAAGTGCACGTGCTCCGCCGTAGACGTTGGCCATCTCGTGTTCAATGCGCACGTCTTCGAGTGCATTGATGAGCGAATGTTCCAGAGGCGTGTCGCCGGTGGTGGTCATATTCGTAAAACGGATATGACCGCATTCGTGCACGAGGTAGCCCAGGATTTCATTCCTGCCTATCGTCTCAACGCCTTCGACATCGGGAAGCCTAATCGAACGTCCGTCAGTGCTGGCAGTCTCGCCGCCCACATAGACTGGAACCCCGAATTTGCTGCCCAACGCCGCAGCGGTAATGGTCAGACTTTTGAGAAAGTTGGTTGATGTCATGGTTTATCTCCTAAGAAAAAAAGAAAACCCAACATCAGGACGCAACACGACCCCGAAGGGCATGCACGTCCCTTCGTTGGACCGATTGTCAGATAAGGCTGACGATTATTGACGCTTCTTGCGAAGCGTGTAAGTCGTTATGGCGGCGAAGTCCTCCTCCCGATACTTGATGTCTGGAAATTCCGCCATGGCCGCAGCCAAAGCTTCTTCTTGATCCAAGAAACCAGGAAAGCAGAAACAGCCGTCATCCGTTTCGGCGCGGGCCTCATAAACCCAGCCGTTAAGGTTGGCCGTCACGCGTTCGATGAACGTTTCGCAAAGCTTTTGATGGACAAAGCGCTTTGCGTAGGTTTTGCGAGGCATGGCTTCGAGCCAGGCGTCATGCGGGACGACGATGATTCCGCAGAATCCGGAGTCGAAGCCGCGGGCAGGACGCCCAAGGCAAAGCTTGAACCAATCGCTGCTATGCGAGCCGAATTCAATGAAGAAGACGTGCTCACCGGTTTTGATGGCTTCCAGCTGTGCTGCGCGAAGGACGTTTTCATCGGCCTCAACGTCGACGCCGAAGATGTCGGCAACGGCATAGTTGCAGGTGAGAACACGAAGGCCGAAAACCTTTGCCGTTTCCTCGACCGTGTCGTCGCGGTGATCCTGATAGTCAACGACGATGCGTTGACGATGGTCGGCGTCGTTGCGGATGAAATTGATGTCGAACATAGCGTTCTCCTTTGAAAAAAGGGGAACGCCTGCCCCTTGGGGAAGATGTTCCCCAGAGGGTGGAAAGAAAGAAAAGAATCAGAACTCAGTCACAAACGGACGGAAGGCGTCAGCCAGTTCGTTGTACGCACTTTGGACGGCATCCATGTCATCCAGGATGTCGCGGATGTGATACGGGGCACCGTTGGCACCATGACCATCCGGCCCGATCCAGAGGCTGGCCTCGTAGTCGGGGTCGAATCCATCGGCCAGCGCGACAACCTCCTTGGCGAAGGCGTTGAAGCTGGTGACGGACACGATGACCTTGGCGTCGTAGAACGAAACGCTTGGCGTCAGCTCGAATTGGAGCTCGTCATCGTCCGTTTCGGACGGCATGGCGATATCCCAATGATCGAGCTTGTCGACGGCGGCTTTGATCTGGTCGAGTTCTTGAAGTTGGAACATGACGTTCTCCTTTGAAAAAAGGGGAACGCCTGCCCCTTGGGGAAGAAGTTCCCCAGAGGGTGGAAAGAAAGAAAAAGAATCAGCGTTTATCTATTGCCGATGCAGAGATTATTCGGCCTTTCCTTTAGCATCGAGCTGTTTTCTCAAGTGGAGAAGGTACAGGCCGAAGCTGAAGATCAGGATTCCAACAAGGGCATACCCTATTAGGTGACTCATTTAATCCTCCTAAGTTCGATGCAGCAACCAGCCGCAAAGAACAAGATACCGAGCAGAGAAAGCCAAATCGCTGCATCATCAAAGATGCGATGACCGCATCAGGATCCGAATCAGTTGCGTAGAAGTAGCCACGATCTGGGCCACCAATCCTTTCCAGGTAATTGACAGCTTCGCGTTCGCCGTACTTCTGGATGAGATCTTTGATCTCTTCGACACAGTTGGAAAATGCGAAGTCAAGCACCTCGTCGAGCTCGACGGGTTCTCCCTGGGCCTTGAGTTCGGCCTTGATGCCGGACGAGAACCAAGGGGCTTCATGGCGAACCAGATGAAACTCCAACTCGTCACGAACAACGGCTTCTAGATCAGAACGAAGGAAGACAAAGCCTTCTTCGTCCAAACTCTCGGCGCAGCTGTCTACCACCGCATTTAGAGAGGGCAGGGTCTCGAACAAGTCGATCAAAGTCAAACAGTTCAAGAGCGCCCTGAAAATCGCGTCTTGATCCTTTAAAAGGATATTGCTGTCGCAAATTTGCATGATGATGCCTCCAATGATGATTGGGGACACCATGCCCTTTCGGGGAACGATGTCCCCCTAAGGGTTGAAAAAATGCCGGACTCAAACGAGCAAAAGGGTATGGCCCTTGAAGAGCCTTTCCGCCGCCTCAATCGCCTCGGCGAGGCTCTCGAAGGGCCCGACGACATCGAGCGACTTCCACGAAATCGAATCCGGGTCTTTGACCTGGGACTCAACTTCGAAACCGAAATCACCTTCGTCGACCGTTTGCACCGTGATGGCCCAAAGCGTTCCGTCGGATTGCGTTTGCACGCTTTCAGCAACGACTTCAGACATTTTGAGATACCTCCGAATCAGTTGTGAATGTAGGCGTCAATGTCGTCAGATACGACTTCGAAGAACGCCGTCATGACGCGCACAAAAGCGGTGAGCGCAATGAGATCGTTGCGAAGCCGACGCTCGATGAGCGCATCACCTAGCTTCAGTCCAGACGTAGCTTTGAGGATGGTTTCTGCAAAGCCCCAGTCTGCCTGCATTGCATCGTAGGTTTCCCAATCGCAAACGTGAGTGAGTGCGACATCGAATGCCTCAGGCTTCTTTGCAACTGCGACAGCGCCCATTTCAAAGTCATCGACCCAGCCCGAAATGGTTTCGAGATGAGCATGTACGAGAAATGAGAGCGACGCTAAGGGCGTCTCGTTGTTGGCAGGATTGCAAAAGTCAACTTGAACCATGATGTTCTCCAAAAAGAAAAGAGGACACCATGCCCGTGCGGGGATTGATGTCCCCGTCAGGGTGGATAGGAATGACGACTACCGCTCGTCTGAGCGGCATCGTTGCCTCGTTTTCAAGGCACTCGGAAGAATGATTGATCCAATTCATCCATTGCGCCGTACCCCGCAGCGTCGATGGCATCGACGGCTGTTCTTGCCTTCTGCCGGAACTCTTCGACTATCCTCTTGGCAACCGGATGGCTGTCAAGCTGATCGAGCAGAGCCTCGGCGAAATGGCAATCCCAAATGAGCCGATCCCAAAGGGCGTGACTCACGTCAACGGGCGGCAGGCGGTTGCGAAGCTGTTTGAGAAAAACAGGATCACGTTTGCCGTACTCGTCCTGGGCCAAGGGCGTCAGACGACGCAGGTCGTCGAACAGCATCGGTTTGACTTCCGCTTCGGAAGCTTGGACAAATCTGTCCAGATCTTCGAAGAAGAGCGCGCAAACCCGTTCGAACTCACGATAGAGGTTATCGTTCATGATGGTGTCTCCAAAGAGAAAGGGGACACCTGACCCATCCGGGGAAGTGTCCCCGATTTGGGTTAGAAGAACAAAGAGTCGGACTGCTCAATGGCAGGCGGGGCCGGCGGAACGTTGTAGAGTTCCGGAGGAACAATCGTCGTGTCGAAGCCTTCAGGCTCAGAAGCAACATTCACCACGCCAAAGGGAGCGTTAAAAGCAAGCTGATCTTCATCTTCCTGCTTCGGGGCTTCTTGAGTAGCGGACTCATTGGATTCGCCGAATAGCGAGCACTGCGCATCTGCTTCGAATTGCTTCTTGAGGTTTTCGAGCATTTGAGCTGCGAGATTCTCAGGAGCGCTTTCCAAAGCCGGTGTAGGTGTCGGTTCGGGCGTCTGTACCGGTTGTGCTTCCATAACGGGCGCAACCTCTGCACAGAGTGTGAACGCATCGTCCTTGACTGCGTCCGGCGAAAGATTCGCCGTCCACTGATCAAGCGTCAGCGCTCCACTGGCAATGGCTCTCATTCTGTCAATGTCAGAGAGAATGCTTACGCATCCCTGCATCAACCAGAATGCCGGCCCGATGATCTTTCCGCTCTTGGGAATGCGGCGGATCGTCTCGTCAATCATGTTGACTAGAGGCGTAATGCCGTCATTCAAGAACTGAAGACCGATGAGCTTTTCACGCATCTTGCGAAGCGTGCCAACCGGGCGTTGGGTAACACCGTCGTTCTGCTTGCCAGACAGAGATTCGATCAGAAGCCTGTTAGCGGCCTGCGCAATCGACTTGAGGAGTCGATCACCCAAACTGCCCACTTCGGCTTCCAGACCGTCGTTGTCGCACACGGGAGCGACACGAACAGCCGTGAATCTCGCATAAATGCGGGAGTCCACTTCGAATGCCGTCTTGACAGCACTTCTAAGTTGAGTTTCGAAGTCCGGATTTTGAGAAATCCATTCTTCGACCTTCTTGTCGTAATTCTTCAGAAACTCAGCTTTTTCAGACTCATATTCGTCTGCGTGGGCTTTGAGTTCCTTCAGAATCTCCTGTGCACGGTCAAGGGGAATGCCCCAGCCGCCCATGAAGGGAACGCCGTTATGCTCAAGGAGCGAACGGGCACGTTGCTTGATCGTGTTGAAACGTTCAAGGGATTTCGGGTCAATGATGTTCTTCGAGCCGAGTTCGCGAATAATCGCTTTCGGCGGAAGGCGACCATTGTCACCGATCTGGAAATCCGATTCCTTGAAAACCGTCGTGCCGGTCCACTGACGAAAGTCAAGATGGACGACCACGAGCTTTTCAGTTAAAGGGGTTTCGTTGGCTTCAGGAGCCGTAGAGAGATGGTTGGTTTGCATGCTTGCACCTTTTCTTAAAGAGAAAAGGCGCACATGCGCCCGGAATGG
>OGJR01001162.1_pt1 | contig 18526 bp, 17 predicted proteins | sample 1572301 | NCBI WGS metagenome assembly OGJR01 (sample SAMEA2582083, study PRJEB24529) | metagenome | biome: Human gut stool | place: China | collected 2011 | reverse complement strand
ATCCAGGTTCAGCCAGGAAGCATCGCCCTCCACCTTGATGATGTCCTTGCGGCCGGAAGCGGACTTGCGGCTGCGTGCGTTCTGGATCAGAGCCACGCTGGCGGTGCGGTTGTCCTTGATGCCCAGCAGGTCCATCAGACCAATGGCGGTGCCGGCCTTGATGTGGTCGATCACAAGGCCGTTCTGGATCTCGTCAATGTTCAGCATATCAGTTTTCCTCCTTTGCCTTGGGGTCGTGCAGGCCCAGCAGGGTCATGATCAGTGCCATGCGGACGTAAACGCCGTTCTGCACCTGCTCAAAGTAAGCAGCACGGGGGTCATCGTCCACATCCAGTGCAATCTCGTTCACGCGGGGCAGGGGATGCAGCACGGCCATGTCCGGCTTTGCCAGCCCCATCTTTTCCTTGGTCAGCACATAGCTGTTCTTCAGGCGGATGTAATCCTCTTCGTTGAAGAAGCGCTCCTTCTGCACACGGGTCATGTACAGGATGTCCAGTTCCGGCATGACCTCTTCCAGGCTGCGGGTCTCCTTGTATTCGATGCCGTTGGCCTCCAGCACATCGTTGATGATGTAATCCGGCACCCGCAGCTCTTCCGGGCTGATGAGCACAAAGCGGATGTTCTGGCAGCGGGCCATGGTCTTGATCAGGGAATGCACCGTGCGACCGAATTTCAGGTCACCGCACAGGCCGATGGTCAGATCGTCCAGCCGGCCCTTGCGGCGGCGGATGGTCATCAGGTCGGTCAGGGTCTGGGTGGGGTGCTGGTGGCCGCCGTCACCGGCGTTGATCACCGGGATGCGGGAGTAGCGGGAAGCACGCAGCGGTGCGCCCTCCTTGGGGTGGCGCATAGCCACGATGTCGGCATAGCAGGACACCACACGGATGGTGTCGGCCACGCTCTCGCCTTTGCTGGCGCTGGACACGTTCTCACTGGGAAAGCCCAGCACATGGCCGCCCAGGTTCAGCATGGCGGCCTCAAACGAAAGGCGGGTGCGGGTGGACGGCTCATAGAACAGGGTGGCCAGTTTTTTGTGGGTGGCCACATCCTGATAGGCGGCCGGATCGTCGTGGATGCGGTCGGCAAGGTCGAGCAGGGTGGTGATTTCCTGCTGGGTGAAATCCAACGGGTCGATCAGATGACGCATGGTTACGTTACCTCCGTTACATCAAAGCGGTTTAAAGCAGTTTGCGTAAAATGGAAAAATCAAAGAAGTTTGTGTAGTAGCTCAGTGAGCGCATCACCGGGCGGCACAAACGATTGAAACACACTTCGTCCAGCAGCAGCATGGCCTCGCCGGGGGCAAGCCGCATGGCTGCACGGATGGACTCATCGCCGCAGCTGGCTTTCAGGTGGGCCACGTTCGAGGAGATCTGCTGGTGGCACTCCCGTTCCAGAATATCGAACACACCGCCGGTCAGGTCGATGCGGGTGTAGTCCCGGTTGCCGAACAGGCTGCGCGGCAGATAGTCGATGGAGTAGATCACCGGGGTGGTGTCGGCAAGGATGCGCTTTTTGATGCAGATCACCTCGTCGCCGGGTTCGATGTCCAGATTATGGGCCAGCTCATCCCCCGCCCGGATGGGAAACACCTGAATGCCGTCGGCATGGGGGTAGCTGCCAAAGCTGCGGATCAGCGGGTAATATTCCAGCTTCTGGTCCAGACGGCTGCGCAGGCCCAACACCGAACGGTTCACCACCGTGCCGATGCCGCGCACCCGCTCTACATAGCCTGCACGCTCCATTTCGCTCAGAGCGTCCCGGATCACGGTGCGGCTTACCCCCAGTTCGGCGGCAAGATCCACCTCCGCAGGCAGGCGGTCCGCATGGGCATAGCGCCCGGTGCGCAGTTCGTCCAGCAGGCTGGCGACCACCCGGTCGCTGATCACGGCACCGCCCAGTCGGCTGGAGGCGGCAAGAGTAGATTCCTTCATTTCGGTTCCTCCGTTCACAGGCGGGCAGGCCGCCGGGACTTCAAAAGACCCTGCAGGCCGCATGATGCACTGCCCCCAAAGCCCTTTGCTTCTATTATAACATAAATTGACATTTAGAAAAGCGGCATTTATACTGGAAACAAAGAAAAAGTACGATTTTATTTTGGAGGGCATTGCAATCATGGAACTCATTCTGCACAAAGTCTGCGGCCATCCGGCACAGCAGGCGGTCACCCTGCGGCGCTGCACACCGGACGAAGCCCCGGCGGTGTATGCGCTGCAAAACGAGGTGCACGCCGCCATGCCGCACCCGGAGTGGTTTGTTACCGACACGCTGGAACATATCACCGGTTATATCACCGACAGCCTGTGCATCGGGGTGTGGCAGGGCAGTCGGCTGGGCGCGTACCTGACCTTCCATTACTGCGGCCAGAGCCCGCACAACTATGCGGCTTTTCTGGGTGTGCCGCAGGCCGAGTGGCCCTATTGGGCCAATGCCGACAGCGCTGTGGTGCACCCGGACTGGCGGGGCAACGGCCTGCAGCGCCGCATGCTGGAAGCTGCCCTGCCGCTTCTGCCGGAGAGCATCACGCACCTGGGAGCCACGGTCAGTCCGGCCAACCCCTACAGTCTGAGCAACGCCCTGGCCTGCGGGTTCACCATCCGTGCCCGCCGCGAAATGTACGGTGGGTTCGACCGCTACCTGCTGGCGAAGGAGCTGTAAAAAGAAAAGAGCTGCTGCACGATGAAATGCAGCAGCTCTTTGTGGTATACAATGCGGTCGGTGCGGGCTGGAAGCTGCCCGCCGCGAGATAAGGCTCCCTCTCTGAGGGAGCTGGCATCGCACAGTGATGACGGAGGGAGTATTATGCAGCCTGCAGGTTCTGCCCCTTTTTCTGCAGCTTGCGCCGTACCACCAGCAGGCAGATCAGATGCACCGAGGCGGTCAGAACCCAACTGATGGGGTAGCTGATGTACAGCATGAACGGGGTGCGGTTCAGCTGGAAGATGGTGGCGATCCACACCAGACGCAGCAGGCAGCTGCCGATCAGGCTCACCACCATGGGCAGCACGCTGTAACCCAGGCCGCGCAGGCTGCTGGCCAGTGTGTCCATGATGCCGCACAGCAGGTAGGTGCCGCAGATGATCCACAGCCGCTCGTATCCGGCGGCGATCACGGCCTCGTCCGAGGAGTAGAAGTGCAGCAGCTGCCGACCAGCCAGTGCCGCACCGCCGCCCAAAAGAATGCCGGTGACCACGGCGCACAGCAGGCAGTTGCGCATCACGCGGTCCAGATTGTGATACTTGCGTGCACCCATGTTCTGGCTGGTAAAGGTCACGGCGGCCTGTGCAAAGGCATTCATGGCCGTGTAGACGAAGCCTTCCAGATTGGACGATGCCGAGCTTCCGGCCACGACCGTGGAGCCGAAGGAATTGATGGCGGACTGGATCACCACATTGGACAGGCTGAACACGGTGCTCTGCAGGCCCGCCGGCAGGCCGATGAGCAGGATCTGCTTCAGGGCACCGGCGTGGAAGCCCAGTTTGTGCAGGTCCAGATGCAGCGCGCCCTTTTCCCGCACCAGCATGGCGGTGACCAGGCAGGCCGACACCGTCTCACTGATGATGGTAGCCAGCGCAACGCCCGCCACGCTCATGGAAAAGCCGATGACGAACACAAGGTTCAGCACCACATTGATGATACCGGCCGCCGCCAGACAGTACAGCGGGCGCTTGGTGTCGCCCACGGCCCGCAGCAGAGCGCTGCTGAAGTTGTACAGCATGTTCATGGGCATGCCGATGAAATAAATTTTGAGGTACAGCGCGGAAAGGTCGATGACGTCCTCCGGGCAGCTCATGAGCTCCAGCAGACTGCGGGCGGCAAAAAAGCCCACCACGGCCAGCAGTACGCCGCTGGTAAGGCCCAGCGTCACGGCGGTGTGCACGGTGTCCTGTATGCCGTGCTCGTCCTTTGCGCCAAAGCAGCGGGCAGCTACGACGTTCGCGCCCAACGAGAGCCCAACGAACAGGTTCACCAGCAGGTTGATCAGGGAACCGTTGGAGCCGACTGCAGCCAGCGCGGTGCTGCCGGCAAAGCGACCCACCACCACAACGTCTGCCGCGTTGAACAGCAGTTGCAAAATGCTGGATGCAGCCAGCGGAATGGAAAACAGAATGATCTTTTGCAGCATCGGGCCGCTGGTCAGGTCAGCGGAACGGTCTGCCCGGGTTTGCGTCATGGGGTCACACGCCTCCTTGAAATGTTTTTGATATCTGAATCGGTTGATTTTAGATCGTACCCGGAAAGCCGGGCGCAAATACTTATTATATGTCAGACGTCCGCAAAACGCAAGAGCCCCGGAACCGCAAACGTTCCGGGGCTGCTGTGAAAACTGGGTCAGTGAGAGGCGTCCAGCACGGTCCAGTGCCCGTCGTGTTCAGGATCCATCGTCTCGCCGTCATCGGTGTACATGCGGTACGCAGCATGGCCGTCGGCGTCCGGGCAGGCCAGCAGGGCAATGGGCTGTTCATCCAGCGCGGCGGTGCAGGCAGCGGGCTTTGCCAGCGGCACGGCATGACCCGGCCGCACGAACAGCAGCACTTCGTTCAGGGCACAGTGCACATAGTGGTGGCCTGCAGGCAGGGCCTCGGTGTCGTAGTCCTCGGCGCTGCGCAGACGGTACAGCTGCATGGGCTCCGGCAGGTAGACATGCCGCCCGGCGGCGTTCTGGGTGTACACCGGAGCCAGCATGACGCTGTCGCCCAGCAGCAGCTGGTCCTGCACCTCCCGTGCTTCGGGGTCTGCAGGCCAGTCAAAGCCCAGCGGGCGGAAGTAGCCGGTGTTCTCCAGGGCGCTCTTCATGAACTCGCTGTACAGGTAGGGCAGCAGGGCATAGCGCAGGCGCAGCATCTCCCGCAGGGCGGGCAGCTGGTCGGCAAAGCGGAAATATTCCTGCTCGCGGGTCCCGGCACCGGTATGGTTGCGCATCAGCGGGGTGAACAGGCCAAACTCCAGCCAGCGCAGGGCCAGGTCCGGGGTGGTGTCGCCCGCGAAACCGCACAGGTCGGCACCGGTGTACAAAAAGCCGCACATCTGCACACTGGGCATCATCTGAATGTTGGCCAGCAGCTGTTCCCAGCTGGAATGGTTGTCGCCCAGCCAGATGCCGCCGTACCGGTGGCTGCCAATGATGCTGGAACGGCTGTACAGCAGGGTGCGCCTGCCGGGGCGCAGGTCGGCAAAGGCCTCCCCGGCAGCGCGGGTCATGCTGCCGCCGTACAAATTGTGCACCCGGTCGTGCCGCACCTGCTGCCCGGCCAGGTCGTGGTAGAAGCTGGCGTAGTCGGCAGCGCTGTTCATCAGGCCCATGGCACCGCCCACCACCTTGGCAAAGAACTCTTCCTGCTCCAAGTTGTCTTTTTCACGCAGCTGTGCCATGCTGTCCAGAAATGCTCGGAGCCGCTCCGGGGAGTAGAACAGTGCAGGTTCGTTCATGTCGTTCCAGAAGCCCTCAATACCGCAGTCGGTCAGCACCTTGTAGCGGTGGCCGAACCAGTCCCGCACTTCCGGGCGCAGAAAATCGGCAAAATAGGCCTTGCCGGGCCACACGGCAGCCACAAAGGGGGTGCCGTCGGCTTTGGTGCAGAAATATCCCTTCTCCAGCCCCTCGGTGCAGGTGGGGTCCTCCGGGTCCATGCGCACGCCCGCGTCGATGATGGGCACCAGCCGGATGCCCTGCTGCTTCAGCTCGGCACTCAGCGCAGCTAGATCCGGGAAGCGCTCCTTGTTCACCGTAAAATCCGCGTACCCCTGCATATAGTCGATGTCCAAGCAGATCATGTCCAGAGGCAGCTCATTCTCGCGGTACTGGCGGGCGATGGCGCGCACGTCCTCGGCAGTCTTGTAGCCCCAGCGGCTCTGGGCAAAACCAAAGGCCCATTTGGGCGGGATGTAGCTGTGGCCGATCAGCTTCCGGAATTCGGTGCAGACGGCGTTCGGGCTGTCGCCGGTTAGGATGTACAGGTCGTAGTCCGGCTCTTCGGTGCGGAAGGTCAGCCGGTCGTGCCGGGTGTAGCCGATATCGTAGAACACCTTTCCCGGGAAATCCACGAACACACCAAAGACGCTGCGGCCCGCACCGCCGTCGATGAGCAGAAAATTGTGCGCCCCATAGTACGAAAGCCGGTTTTCTCCGTGGTGCGACTCGTCGGTGTTGTCGGCCACATAATGCCAGCCGCGCTTGTTGATGCCGCGGGGCATCTCGCCCAGGCCGTACACCACGGCATCCTCTGCCAAAGAGAAGCTCCAGCTCCCGTCTGGTTCAGCGGTGAGGTACGGCACTGCGGCGGCGGCAGGCTCCACCGGCAGCACGACGCTCTCGGTGGGCAGCGGGCAGCCAAACGTAAAACGTTGGATCATGGTAAAAACTCCTTGTTCCCAAAAAATCAAAAGCCCTTTTGTACCTTTATCTTACGGCAGGCCCTGCCAGAAAACAAGAGACAAAACCGGCACGTTTTTGCTACAAAACCGTCATGACGGCATAAAAATGAAAAATTCCGTCCTTCCGGGCGGAATCGAATTGAAAAAGGCAGCCCATGCTGGTATACTGAAGCGGTATTCAGGAAGCAAACAAGAACGGAGGGAACGTTTGTGTATCGCAACGGGATCAAACGCCTGCTGGCTGTGGTGCTGTCGCTGTGCGGCATGCTGTGCCTGTCCTGGCTGTTTCTGATTTTGGCCATTGCCATCAAGCTCGACTCACCCGGCCCCGTGTTTTTCAAACAGAAGCGGGTGGGCCGCGGCAAGCGGCATTTCTACATTCTAAAGTTCCGCACCATGCGCATCGACACGCCCCACGACATGCCCACGCACCTGCTCCATGACCCGGATCAGTATATCACCCGCATGGGGCATTTCCTGCGCAAGACCAGCCTGGACGAGCTGCCCCAGCTGTGGAACATCTTTGTGGGGGATATGGCGGTCATCGGTCCGCGTCCCGCGCTGTGGAACCAGTACGATCTGCTGGCGGAGCGCGACAAATACGGGGCCAACGATGTGCGCCCCGGCCTGACCGGCTGGGCCCAGATCCACGGCCGCGATGAGCTGGAGATCGCCGAAAAGGCAAAGCTGGACGGCTGGTATGTGGAGCACTTGAGCTTCGGGTTGGACGTGAAGTGCTTCTTTGGCACCATTGCCGCCGTGCTGAAACACGACGGTGTGGTGGAGGGCGGCACCGGCACCCTGCATGAGAACAATAAAAAATCTTGATTTATCCCCGGAAAAGCGTATAATAAAACAGTACAAGACTTTAAAGGAGGATTCCTATGGAACGCACCTATATCAATGAGGTCCAGAAGGAAATCGGCAGCACGGTCAAGGTGCAGGGCTTTATCGAGAACCTGCGCAACAGCAAATACATGGCCTTCATCGTGCTGAAGGATATTACCGGCAAACTGCAGATCACGGTCGAAAAGGCCGATCACCCCGATCTGGTGGATACCATCGACAAGCTCACCCCGGACTCCGTCATCACCGTCACCGGCAAGGTGATGGAAAACGACTACGTCAAGATGGGCGGCATCGAGATGATCCCCGAGTCCATTGAGATCGAGAGCATTGCCGATCCGCTGCCCATCGTGCGCAAGGAGATCGCAGCCACCAAGAAGAAGAAGGCTGTGGAGCGCTCCAGCATCGACCAGCGCATCGACTACCGCTGGATCGACCTGCGCACCGACGAGAACCAGCTGATGTTCAAGGCACAGAGCTGCTTTGTCAACGCCATGCGTCAGTTCCTGCTGGAACGCAACTTCATCGAGATCCACACCCCCAAGCTGATCGCTGCAGCCAGCGAGAGCGGCTCTGAGGTGTTCAAGGTGGATTACTTCGACCGCAACGCGTATCTGGCCCAGAGCCCGCAGTTCTACAAGCAGATGGCCATGGCTGCCGGTTTTGAGCGTATCTTCGAGACCGGCCCTGTGTTCCGTGCCGAGAAGAGCTATACCAACAAGCACTCCACTGAGTTCTCCGGCTTTGATCTGGAGTTCAGCTATATCACTTCCTTCAAGGATGTCATGAAGATGGAGGAGGAGTTGCTGACCGCCGGCTTGAAGGCTGTCAAGGAGAATTACGGCGACCAGATCAAGGAGCTGTTCGGTCAGGAAGTCATCGTGCCCACCACTCCGTTCCCGGTGGTCAAGCTGGCCGACCTGTACAAGGGTCTGGAAGAAGAGTTCGGCTACAAGGTCGATGAGTCCGAGAAGGGCGACCTGACTACCGAGGCCGAGCGTCTGAGCTATGAGTGGGTCAAGAAGCACTACGGCCACGAGTTCCTGTTCATCACCGACTACTCCGCCGAGAAGCGTGCGTTCTATCACATGCGCGACGAGAACGGTGTGCCCCAGGGCTACGACCTGATCTGGCGCGGTGTCGAGATCACCACCGGTGCCCAGCGTGAGCACCGCTATGAGGTGCTGAAGAAGCAGGCTGAGGAGAAGGGTCTGGCCGAGGATGTCAAGTTCTATCTGGAGTTCTTCCAGTATGGCTGCCCGCCCCACGGCGGCTTCGGTCTGGGCATCGACCGCCTGACCATGCTGCTGTGCGGCCTGAGCATCAAGGACGCAGAGTTCCTGTTCCGCGGCCCCAACCGTCTGACCCCGTGATTTATCCCATCTGAAGCTGCAAGCCGGAACGATCTGCGGATCGTTCCGGCTTTTTTGGCCCCGAAAAAGGAGGAAAACGATGAAGCGTCTGATCGCAGACATCCACATGCACACCCTTGCCAGTGGCCATGCCTATGGCACCATCCGGGAGATGGCAGCGGCCGCAAAGGAACAACAGCTGCAGCTCATCGGCATCAGTGAGCATGCCCCGGGCATCCCCGGAACGGTGGACCCGTTCTATTACGGGAACCTGCGCGTGATCCCCCGCGTGATCGACGGTGTGGAGATCCTGCACGGGTGCGAGATCAATGTGCTCAACGGCGGCAGGCTCTCGCTGGAACAGAAGTATATCGACCGATTGGACTATGCCATTGTGGGCATCCATGGGCTGTGCTACCAGAACGAAGGCACTGACGGCAACACCACGAACCTTATCGAGTGCATGAAAAACCCGAAGGTGAAGCTGGTGTCCCACCCGGACGACGACCACACCCCGCTGGATTACCCCCGGCTGGTGCAGGCTGCCCTTCAGTACCATGTGGCGCTGGAGGTCAACAATAGCTCTCTGGTCAAAAAGGACCAGCGGCTCAACTGCTGCCAGAACTACCGCACCATGCTGGCCCTGTGCCAGCAATACCGGGTGCCTATTGTTGTGGACTCGGACGCGCACGACCCCAGCTGGGTGGGCCGGCAGGACCTGGCCTGTGCGCTGCTGGAGAGCGTGGGCTTTGACGAAGAGCTGGTCCTGAACGCGGACCTTGCCCGCCTGAAGAGCTTCCTCGGCGTGGAATAAGAACGCCGCCCCTTTCATACGATACAACGAGCGGACCGGCACAACGTCCGGTGCACGGCGCAAACGGGAAGGGGAGAGCAGGTTTGGACAAACAGGAGCAACAGGGCATCTGCCGCGAGATCGGCGCACGCACCGGCGGAGACATCTACATCGGGGTGGTGGGTCCGGTGCGCAGCGGCAAGTCCACCTTTATCAAGCGCTTTATGGAGCAGCTGGTGCTGCCCGCCATGGGCACCGAGGCGGCCCGTCTGCGGGCACGGGATGAGCTGCCGCAGTCGGCGGCAGGGCGCACCATCATGACCACGGAACCAAAGTTCATTCCGGAAACGGCGGTGCCGCTGCAATTAGAAGGCGGTGGTGTCTGTCGGGTACGGCTCATCGACTGTGTGGGCTATATGGTGGAGGGGGCCATGGGCCACGAGGAAAACGAAAAGCCTCGCATGGTCAAAAGTCCGTGGTTCGATGAGGAAGTGCCCTTTGACCTTGCCGCTGAGACCGGCACCCGCCGGGTGATCCGGGAGCACTCCACCATCGGCATCGTCATCACCACCGACGGCACCGTCAGCGACATCCCGCGTGCGGGGTACGCCAAAACCGAAAAGCGGGTCATTGAAGAGCTGGATGCACTGAGCAAACCCTACGTCATCCTGCTCAACAGCACCCGCCCGGACGCCCCGGAAACAAAGCAGCTGGCCGAGGGCATGGCACGGGACTACCACCATGCCGTTTTGCCGGTGAGCTGCGTGGATCTGGACGCCGCCGCGCTGGGGGATATTTTGCGGCAGGTGCTGTACGAATTCCCGGTGCGGGAGCTGGATCTGGCCCTGCCCCGGTGGGTCAACCGGCTGGAGAACGGCCACTGGCTGCAGGCACAGGTATATACTGCTGCGATGCAGCTGGCAGAGAACATCGCCCGCATGAAGGACGTCCCGTCCGGCACAGATGGGCCGCTGCTGGACTGCGATGCCGTGCAGCGCTCCGCCGTGAGCGGCATGGATCTGGCACAGGGCAGTGTGCGGGTGGTTGTGGAGCTGAAGCCGGAGATCTTCTATCAGGTGCTCAGCGAACAGACCGGGCTGGAGATCGGCGACGAAGCGGGCCTGATGCCCTGCATTCTGGAACTGGCTCATGCCAAACGGGAGTACGAAAAGGTGCGCAGTGCGCTGGAACAGGTGGAAGCCACCGGCTACGGCATCGTGATGCCCTCCATCGGGGAGCTGCAGCTGGAGCAGCCGGAGATCGTGCAGCAGGGCGGGCGCTACGGCGTCCGGCTGGAAGCCTGCGCGCCGTCCATCCACATGATGAAGGCCACCATCCACACCGAGATCAGCCCCATTGTGGGCACCGAGAAGCAGAGCGAAGATCTGGTGCGCAGCCTGCTGGCAGATTTTGCGGATGACCCGGTCAAGCTGTGGCAGTCCAACATCTTTGGCAAAAGCCTGCATGAGTTGGTGAACGACGGGCTGCAGAACAAGCTGCTGCACATTCCGCAGGAGGCCCGCACCCAGCTGCAGGGCACGCTGGAACGGGTCATCAACGAAGGCTGTACCGGGCTCATCTGCATTCTGATCTGAACACAAAAAAGGCCGCCTGCCGAACAAAATTTCCGGCAGGCGGCTTCTGTATGCTTATGCGTTTTCTTCGGTCAGTTTGTTGACCAGAAGCTGATAGATCTCGTTGCCTTTCAGGATGAACTGCTTTTTCACCAGTTCAGCCGACAGCCGGTCTGGGGTGCCTAGATCCAGGCAGAACAGCGCCTCATCCAGGCCCTTTACGGTGCAGCGGACGCTGCAATGGCCGTCCGGCTTTTCGGTGATGCTGGCGCTGTACTTGGCCTCTTTGCGGGCCCAGGTCTGGCAGCGCAGCACAGCGGCCACCGCTCGTTCCCGCACGCTGCGGGGCAGGTCGTAGGCCAGCTCCTGCGCCACTTTGCGGCCCTTGTCGGTAATGGAATACACATTGTCCTGCACGGTCACGAGCTGCTGCCGCGTGATGTCGTCCAGGCAGGAACCGATCTCAAAGTAGTTGACCAGTGCCTCTTCCATCAGGGCGTTCTCGATCTCCTGCCGGGCAATGGGTCCGGCATTTTTTACCAGATAGCACAGCAGCAGCCGGATCTCGGTGCTGCTGGTCAGTCCGCCGGGGCGTACACCGGCAGTAAAAGCATCGTTGGCGGGCATCGTTCATCCATCCCCTTTGCATTTTCACATTCTCAAACGACAGGTTCCCTTATAGTATAAAGGGTTTCACGCCGGATTGCAAGCCGCTGCGGCAAAATCCGTCTCAATGCGCTTGCTGCTGCCGGGCGTGGAGTAGACCCACCGGTCCAGATGTCCCTCCGTGATGAAGTACCGCAGCTCGAACCGGTGGCGCTGGTTCAGACTGTGGTTCACGATGACCAGCTTGATCTTCATCTTTTCCGGCAGGATGTTCTTGATGTAGACGCTCACGGCCTGCCCGGGGGCAAGGTCGGTGCAGCTTTCGGCAAGACCGGCCAGGTTGGGCGCGATCTCAATGAAGGTACCGTACTCCTCCACGCTGCGCACGATGCCCACCACTGTTTCACCCACCGAAAAATGGGCGGCGTTCTCGGCCCAGGTGCCCAGCAGTTCCCGGATGGTGAGCACAAAGCGGCCCTGCACGTCCCGGTTCTTGACCGCGCACAAAATCTGCTGCCCCACGCTCACCCGGTCGGCGGGGGAGGAAATGCGGCTCACCGACATACAGTCGATGGGCAGCAGAGCACTGATGCCGCACCCCACATCGCAGAACGCACCAAATGGCTCAATGTGAGTTACGGTGCAGGGCAGAATATCGCCGGGAGAAAGGGTATCGAGATAATCGGCCTTGCACATCCGCTGCGCTTCTGCGCGGGAAAGCCGGTAGAAGGGCTGCCCGTCCTCGTCGGTGTCCAGAGCCTGCACCACAAAGCAGGTGGGGCGGCCCACCCGCGTCAGCACGGCAATGTCCCGCACGGTGCCGTTTTCGGCTCCGTCGGCGCACTGCACAAAGGGCATCACGGCCCGGACGCCGCCCAGGTCGAACCGCAGCTGCCGCTGGGTGTCAAAGGCCAGGGCGGTGGCCTGCAAAATCTCGTGGCTGGCCATGGCGGCCCGCAGTTCTGCAGCGGACAGCCGGGCGGCGGAACGGTAATTGCCTTCGGTACGGTATGCTTGCATCATCTTTCATTCCTCTTTCTCTGTTGATTTTTGGGTTCTGCGCTGCGCGGGGCAAAGCACGCTCCCATTTTCAACGATATGCATCCGGCGCGGCAGATATTTGCATTTTGCAGGCGTTTGCATTATACTATATCTGTATGTGCGGCAGGGCTTGTGGTCCGGGTGCCGCACAGTTGCCGCCGACCATTCTGAGGGGCGGCAGAAGGGAGCGACCAACGCTATGGATATCGCTGTGGGAGATACCATCCTCACCCGCAAGAAGCACCCCTGCGGGGCTTCCAGCTTTGAAGTGCTGCGTGTCGGTATGGATTTCAAGATCCGCTGCACGGGCTGCGGGCGCGAGGTGATGCTGCCGCGTGCAAAAATTGAAAAGAACATCAAAAAGGTGGTCAAACCTGCACAGCAGGCGGAGTGACCGCCCTTGTGCCCATTTCCATCTGAGAACGTTTGTAAGGAGAACTGCCTGTTATGCCCGATCTTTCTGCCCAAATGGATGCCGTGTGCCACCGGTTTGAGGAGCTTTCCGTCCGCCTGAACCAGCCGGATGCCGCTGCCGACCCAGCACTGTTCCGCAAACTGATGCGGGACTACCACGAGACGCAGCCGGTGGTGCAGGCCTACCGCGACTGGCAGACCGCCCGGGACCATCTGGCGCAGGCCAAAGCCCTGCTCGAAGAACCCATCTCCGATCCGGACTTCAAGCAGATGATACAGCAGGAAATCAGCGAAAAAAGTCAGGATGTGGCAAAGCTGGAAAATAATCTCAAAATTCTGCTGCTGCCCAGGGACCCGCGGGACGAAAAGAACGTCATCATGGAGATCCGGGGCGGGGCAGGGGGAGAGGAAGCCGCCCTGTTTGCCCACAGTCTGCTGCGCATGTACACCATGTATGTGCAGAGCCGCGGCTGGACGCTGGAACTGCTCAACCTCAATGAGACTGAGCTGGGCGGCGTGAAGGAAGCCGTCTTTTCGGTGGAGGGGACCGGGGCCTACAACCGCCTCAAGTACGAGAGCGGGGTGCATCGGGTGCAGCGCGTGCCCGAGACCGAGACCCAGGGCCGCATCCACACCTCCACCGCCACGGTGGCCGTGATGCCCCAGGCAGAGGAAGTGGACTTTGCGCTGGACATGAAGGACCTGCGCATCGACACCTTCCGTTCCTCCGGTGCGGGCGGCCAGCACATCAACAAGACGTCCAGCGCCATCCGGGTGACGCACATCCCCACCGGCATGGTGGTGGAGTGCCAGAACGAGCGCAGCCAGTTCCAGAACAAGGACAAGGCACTGGAGATCCTGCGCAGCCGCTTGCTGGCCCAAAAGCAGAAGGAACAGCAGGACGCCATCAACTCCGAGCGGCAGGGGCAGGTGGGCACCGGGGACCGCAGCGAGAAGATCCGCACCTACAATTTCCCGCAGGACCGCTGCACCGACCACCGCATCGGCCTGACGGTGCACAACCTTGCAAAGATCCTGGACGGCAACCTCGATGAGGTCATCGACGCCCTTGCTACCCGCGAACAGGCGGAAAAACTGCAAAAACTCGATTTGTAAAACAAAACGAATCAACGAAAGAATTTGCCGAAAAGTAAAAATACTTTACACATAGAAAGAACGATAAGACGTATGAAAATCAAAACCGAAGTTCTGCCTGCCGACAAGGCAGAAAGCATTGTAAAGGCCGCCGAGCTGCTGCGCAGCGGGGAGTTGGTGGCCCTGCCCACTGAGACGGTGTACGGCATTGCCGCCGACGCCCGCAACGGCGAGGCAGTGAAGAAGATCTTCGTGGCCAAGGGCCGCCCGCAGGACAATCCCCTGATCGTCCATGTCACCGGCCCGGAGATGCTGCCGGGTCTGGTCAGCGAGGTACCGGAGCGTGCCCAGCTGCTGATGGCGGCCTTCTGCCCCGGCCCCCTCACCATCATCATGCCCCGCGGCCCGGAGGTGGCAGCCGAGTGCTGCGCCGGTCTGGACACGGTGGGTATCCGCATGCCCAGCCACCCGGTGGCCCGTGCGGTCATCGAGCAGAGCGGCTGCGCCTTTGCAGCCCCCAGTGCCAACCTCTCCGGCAAGCCCAGCCCCACCAATGCGCAGGATGTCTTTACCGATATGGACGGTCGCCTGCCCCTCATTCTGGACGGCGGCGAGTGTGACGTGGGCGTGGAGAGCACGGTAGTGTCGGTGGTGGGCGACAAGCCCACCCTGTTCCGCCCCGGCCACATCACGCTGGAGGATCTGGAGCGTGCCCTCGGCGAAGAGGTAGAAGTGTCCAAAGCCATTCTGGAAAAGCTGCCGGAAGGCGCTGTGGTGCGCAGCCCCGGCATGAAGTACAAGCACTATGCCCCGAAAGCAGACGTAACCCTGCTCAATGGCACCTTTGAACAGTTCAAGGCCTATGTGGACGCCCACATGGACCAGAACCCCAGCTGCCTGTGCTTCACCGGCGAAGCTGAAAAGCTGGGCGTGCCCTGTGTGGAGTATGGCCGCGAGGGCGACGGTGCCGACCAGGCAAAGCATATCTTCCGCTCACTGCGGGCACTGGATGAGCAAGGCGACGGCATCGTTTATGCCCGCTGCCCCCAGAAGGACGGCCTGTCCATGGCGGTGTACAACCGCCTGATCCGCGCGGCGGCCTTCCGGGTGATCGACCTATGATCACGCTGGGCATCACCGGCCGCAGCGGCTGCGGCAAGTCCACGGTCACGGCAGTGTTTGCGGGCCACGGCGTGCCGCTGGCCGACGCTGACCAGATCAGCCGCGAGATCCTGCTGCCCGGCTCGCCGCTGCTGCCCGCGCTGGCAGAGCGGTTCGGGGCAGACATCTTAAAAGCAGACGGCACACTGGATCGCCGCCTGCTGGCAGACCGCGCCTTTGCCACGCCGGAAGGCAAGGCCGCGCTGGACGGTCTGACCCACCCGGAGATCGTGCGCCGCATCCGGGCGGCAAAGCAGGCGGCACAGGAGGCCGGGGCACCGCTCTTCGTGCTGGACGGTGCCGTCATTGTGGGCACGGCGGCACAGGCGGAGTGTGACCGGCTATGCGTGGTCACAGCACCCTTTGAAACCAGTGTGGCCCGCATCGTAGCACGGGACGGCATCGCGCCTGAAATGGCCTGCCGCCGTCTCAACGCCCAGACGCCGGAAGCAGAGCTGACCGCACAAGCGGATTACGTTCTGCACAACGACGCAGACCTTGCCGCCCTGCAGGCTGCTGCAGAGCAGCTGTGCATCGCACTTCAGACAGAAGGAGGTGCGTCCCACCGGTTTTGAACGAACGATTTGAAAAAGACTCCAACGGCATGCCGCAGTACGACCCGGCTGCCGCCCATGAACGCCGCATGGCCCGCGCAGCAGCCCGCCGCCGTGCGCAGCAGCGACGCCGCAAGCGTCGGCTGCGCCTGCTGATTTTGTGCCTGCTGGCGCTGGTGCTGCTTGTGGCAGCCCCGCACCTGTGGCACCGGGCCGAACAGCTGCTGTACCCCCGCAAGTATGAACAGCTGGTGGACCAGTGGGCGCAGACTTACAACCTGGACCCGCTTCTGGTGGATGCCTTTATCCGTACCGAAAGCGGTTTTGACCCGGCGGCCACTTCCAGTGTGGACGCCCGCGGCCTGATGCAGATGACCGAAGAGACCTTCCTCTGGCTGCGCAGCAAGATCGCGGCGGACGAGGATCTGGCTTTTGCAGACCTGTACGACCCGGACACGAGCATCCGCTTCGGGTGCTGCTACCTGCATCTGTGTCTGGAACGCTACAACGGTGATGTGGCCACCGCTGCAGCCGCCTACCACAGCGGCTGGGGCACTGTGGACAATCTGCTGCGGATGGAAGAGCACTCGGCCGACGGCCGGACGCTGCAGGGCTTCCCCTACAGTCAGATGAACCACTATGTAAACAAGATCACCTCCTGCTATGGTGCGTATCAGCGCATCTACGCGGGAAATTGATAAAAGTAAGGAGAATGTCAACCATGAGTGAAAAACTTTCTGCCAAGCAGTATGCAGAGCAGCTGCTCTATAAGCCGGAATACGCTGCCGACAAGCAGCCCGACGTGAAGGAAAAGGCCGCCGCTTTTGCAGAGGGCTACAAGAACTTCCTGGACCATGCCAAGACCGAACGCGAGGCTGCCGCCACCAGCGAGCAGATGCTGCTGGCTGCCGGTTACAAGCCCTTTGAGCCGAAAAAGACCTATGCACCCGGTGAGAAGATCTACTTCATCCAGGAGCACAAGGCCGTCGTGGCGGCTACCATCGGTCAGAAGCCCTTTGAGGAGGGCTTCCGTCTGGTGATCGCCCACATCGACAGCCCCCGTCTGGACCTGCGCCCGAACCCCCTGTATGAGTCCGACCACCTGAGCTACTTCAAGACCCACTACTACGGCGGCATCCGCAAGTATCAGTGGGGCACCATGCCGCTGGCCATCCACGGCGTGTTTACCCGTGCCGACGGCTCCAGCATGTCCTTCAGCGTGGGCGAGGACGAGAACGATCCTGTGTTCTGCATCACCGACCTGCTGCCCCATCTGGGTGCCGAGCAGAACGACCGCAAGCTGAGCGACGGCATCAAGGCCGAGGAACTGAATGTGCTCATCGGCTCCGACGCCGTGGAGGAAGAGGACGTCAAGGAGGCTGTCAAGCTGAACACCCTGATCCTTCTGCACGAGAAGTACGGCATCACCGAGCGCGATTTCACCCGCGCTGAGATCGAAGTGGTGCCTGCTCACAAGGCCCGCGACGTGGGCTTTGACCGCTCTATGGTGGGCGGCTACGGCCATGACGATCGTGTGGACGCTTACCCCGCCCTGGTGGCCGAGATCGAGACCAAGGACCCCATGCACACCACCGTCTGCGTGCTGACCGATAAGGAAGAGATCGGCTCCGACGGCGTGACCGGCATGCAGAGCATGTATGTGTTCCACTTCCTGCAGCTGCTGTGCCGTGCCGCCGGTCAGGATGACATCATTGCCTTCCAGAACAGTGTCTGCCTGTCCGCCGACGTCACCGCCGCTTATGACCCGTCCTGGGCCGGTGCCTTTGAGCCGAAGAACGGCACCTACGCAGGCCGCGGCGTGGCTTTCTTCAAGTACACCGGCAGCCGCGGCAAGAGCTCTGCCAGCGACGCCAACGCCGAGCTGGTAGGCGACATCACCCGTCTGCTGGACGCCAACAATGTGGCATGGCAGATCGGTGAGCTGGGTCGTCTGGATCTGGGCGGCGGCGGCACCATCGCCAAGTATGTGGCCAACCGCGGCATCCCGGTGCTGGATATCGGCGTGCCGGTGCTGTCCATGCACTCTCCCTTCGAGGTCATCCACAAGACCGACCTGTACATGGCTTACCGCACCTTCTCGCTGTTCTGCCAAGCTGAGCAGTAAGTTCTGTGCCTGAAAAATATCCGCAGCGTTTCCCGGTTTGCAAAAACCAGCGGAAATACTGCGGATATTTTATTTTTGGCGCAAAAAGCTTGACCTTCAACCGTCTTTAAGGTGTAATGTAAGGGCGGAGGTGAAGCAAATGAACATCAAACAGGCTTCAGAGCAAAGCGGCGTGTCCGCCCCGAACATCCGCTTTTACGAAAAAGAAGGGCTTCTTACACCGGCACGCAGACAGGGCAATGACTACCGCGATTACACCGCCGGGGATGTCCGCACCCTCAAGCTCATCCGAATGCTGCGCATGCTGGATGTGCCGCTGCCTACCATCAAGGCGGTGCTGCGCGGGGAACAGCCCCTGCAGCAGGCACTGCAAAACCAGCAGACCGTGCTGGAGCAGCAGGTGGCGCATCTGGCAGCAGCCATGCAGTTTTGTGCCGACCTTGCCCGGCAGCAGCCGCAGGCAGAAACACTGGACGTGGATGCCTGCCTGACCCGCATGGAACACCCCGCCACGCAGCAGGGCTTCTTTACCGGTTGGCTGCAGGATTACCGCACGCTGGCACAGGTGCAGCACCAGAGGCATTTTTCCT
>OGJR01001161.1_pt1 | contig 18528 bp, 15 predicted proteins | sample 1572301 | NCBI WGS metagenome assembly OGJR01 (sample SAMEA2582083, study PRJEB24529) | metagenome | biome: Human gut stool | place: China | collected 2011 | reverse complement strand
CGAAAAGCCTCGACTGTATCGAAACCCTCCCACTTCAGTGGCGAGGTTGTTTAGGGATGACGGGCACGATCTTGTCGTCGCCGGGTACCGCCAGCGCGCCCCCGGGCAGAAAATCCTTCTGCAGGTCGACGATGATCAGGGCGTGCTTTCGTGAGGTTTGTGCCATTTCTTAGACTCCGGCAGCGGTTGAACGTTTGTGATTCCGCGGACGACTTCCACGGCAGTTGTTCGATTTTAAGGGACCTGGTGCGGACCTTGAGCCCGAGTCAGGATAAACCCTGCAGGGTTTGGCCTTTGATTGAGAAATGTCGACTCCCCTTGGGCGAATGCCTTAGGGAAGGCACCTTGAGCCGCTTTCCCGCACTGCTAGACTTTTCATCAGTCTGCCTGAAAATCAGGCGTTCACAACAACCAACAAAAAGAGAAGGAAACATGACAGATATAGCAGGAACGGTGCCGGTCATCGCAGTGGACAAGGTGCAGGCCGTCGCGCTTGCAGTGTGTACCTATTATTTCGGCGTCTGGCTCAAGGGAAAGGTCGGCGTGCTCTCGCGCTACTCCATCCCGAGTCCCGTGGTGGGCGGCATGTCCTTTGCCATCGTCGTCTCCTTCCTCGAGTACTTCAACATTGTCAAGGTTCAGATCGACTCGACGCTGCAGACCGTGCTCATGCTCGGCTTCTTCACGACCATCGGCCTGATGGCCAGCCTTCGCGTCGTCAAGGACGGCGGCAGGCTCCTTCTCGGCTTTCTCCTCGCGGTCACGGTACTTGTGTTTCTCCAGAACGGCATGGGCATGGCCATAGCGGAAGCCATGGGCTTTGACAAGCACTACGGCATTCTCGCGGGCTCCGTCTCCATGATGGGCGGCCTCGGCACCGCCGCTGCCTTCGGTCCCTATTTTGAGGAAACCTACGGCATCACGGGCGGCACCGCCGTTGCCGTCACCGCCGCCACCTTCGGCATGGTCGCCGCCCTTCTCATCGGCGGCCCGTTCGGCGAATGGTGCATCCGCCGCTACAAGGTGAAGACTCCCGACGAAGTCCAGCAGCCTGAACCCGAGCTGCACCTCCCCGACGACATGGACACCGACATTACGGAACAGCACGCATCCGCGAAGCCAAACTTCACGAATGAGATCATGCGGGCGGTCTCCGTCACGGCGCTCGCCATGGGCCTCGGCACTATCGTCTCGAACTACCTCGGCCACTACATCACGCTTCCCGCCTACATCGGTGCCATGATCGTCGCCACCGTCATCCGCAACGTCGGAGACTTCTCGGGGATGTACAAGGTCGAAGGCAAGGGCCTCAACGCAGTGGCCGACATCACGCTCGTCCTCTTCGTCACGATGGCCATCAACAACCTGAAGCTCCACGAGCTCGTGCACCTCGCGCTCCCGCTCGTAGTGATCCTCGCCTGCCAGACGATCCTGATGCTCATCTACGCCTGGACAGTGCTCTTCACGGCCTTCGGCCGCTCCTACGACGCCGTCATGCTCTCCGTGGGCGGCATCGGCTTCTCCATGGGTGCTACGGCCAACGGTCTTGCCAACATGCAGGCCATCAGCGAAAAGTACGGCTCGTCCCCGCGCGCCTGGCTCATCGTCTCGGTCGTGGGCGCATTCCTCATCGACCTGATCAACGCCGTCGTCATCACGTGGTTCGGCACGCTGTAACGACAGGCTCTCTTCTGATCTGAAGATGTCGGACCAAGCTCGCGTTTCACAACCCGACACGGCGCAGGAGGTCCTCAGGGGCCTTCGTGCCGCCGTGCCCGTCATGACAGGCTTCGTTCCGGTCGGCCTCATTCTCGGCGCTACGGGGGCACATGCCGGGCTCTCGCCCTTCACCTCGGGCTTGATGTGCGCCGCGAACTATGCGGGCGGCTCCGAATTCGCAGCCGTGGCGCTGTGGAGCACGATTCCGCCCGTGCTGATGATCATGGTCACGACCTGGCTCATCAACTCGCGTCACATCATGCTCTCCGCTTCGCTCACGCTTTACATGGGCAAGCTCACGACGCGCGAATCGCTCTTCGTGCTTTTCTTCTTGTGTGACGAGGCCTGGGCGCTGGCCATGCAGGACGTCACGCGCATGAAGAGGCTCGGGAAGTCGAACGACGACGCCTTCTCGCTTCCCTTCTATGTCGGCTGCGCCATTGCCCTCTGGACCTCCTGGTGGGGCTCGGCCGCCGTCGGTGCATGGATCGGCAACGATCTCGGCGACCTCGAGGTCTGGGGCTTTGCCATGGCCTTCCCCGCGATCTTCATCGCGATCCTTTCCGGGATGTGGCCGGGCGCGAAGAAGTGCCTGCCGTGGATCGTGAGCTTCGTCGCTGCGGGCCTCATGAGTCTGATGTTCTCGACCCCCGTGGCCGTCGCTGCAGGCTCCCTTCTCGGTCTTGCAGCCGTCTGGTTCACGACCGGAAGAAATCATGTCGAAGGTCACAAGGCGGGTGAGGAAAAGGAGGGCGTCAAATGATCGAGTCCCTCTTCAATCCTGAATTTATGACGCGGGAACTTGCCTTCGGCATGAACCTCGCGGAGTTCCTCACGATTCTCGCCATGCTCGTCATGACGTACTCGACGAGGCTTCTCGGCTGGCTTTTCCTCAAGAACCGCAGGTTCTCCGTCAGAACTCAGGCGCTCCTTGAGGCAGCGCCCGGATGCGTGATGGTCTCCATCGCAGCACCTTTCTTCTTCACTACCAACCCTGCGCACCTCTGCGCACTGGCGGTCGCCATTCTCGTCTCGAGAAAGTACGGCCTCGCTTGGACGGTCGCAGCCTGCGTGGCTACAGCGGCGGTGCTAGGGCACTTGCTCGGCTGACGCCGCCGTCCATTCACGCGGCAGGCACCTCTGAACCATCCTGCTGAGGGGAGCCAGATGCCCATACCGCAATACCGCAGGTGCGACCTGCCAGGCCGCATTTCGGCACGGCCTGCGCTGTCAGTTCTCCTCGGGCTTCCGGATCGAAAGGCCGCCTGCTTCGCGCCAAAGGGAGTGGAACCCGAGCTCGAGCACGTCGTCGCGACCTTCTGCAAATTCCCGCGCAGCCTCGAGCACTGCGGGGAGATCCCAGGCAAGGAACACGTCATAGGCATACCGCCTGCCGTCGACGATGCCGACACTCTCATAAGCTTCAGGCACATTTGCCTGCAGCTCGGTTCTGAGCGAATCTCGAACCTCCCTTCGACCTTCGGGCGACCGATCGCGGGTGTTTAGGTAAAGGGTGCCCGCCGTTGCGCCCGACTGCGCGAGCATGCGCATGAGATCGGGGGCGTTGTTGAAGTAGGCGAGGACAAGTGCCGGACAGGACAGCTCAGCATGCACGGCATCGAGCAGGTAATCGCAGTCCTTTTCTTCGGATCCGTCCCAGTCGAATTCATTCGACTCGTCGAGATAGTCATCCATCGTCGTGACGAGCTTCATCGGATCGGTTTCGCGCAGGTAGCTCTGGAATTCCTGCACCGAGAAGCCGACGCCTGATTCAGGCTTGCGCGTGAGTCGAAGATCGTAGTAATACTTCATCCGCACCGCTTCGCCCACGGCATTGTCAAGGAGCGCCTGCACGCACGAAAAGGCTTCGGCATAGTCGGGCTCCTCGAGAGTTTCGAAGGCTTCATGGTAGGCGATCAACCGGTCTGCACCCCCGTCCTCCGGCTTTTCTTCCCAGAGATAGACGTTGCCGGCATGGAGCTCCCTGCCGTTGATGTCGAACCGCAGCGGGATCGACCCTCTGCGGCGTCCGAGCGTCAAGCGCCAGTCGGACCTCAGCTCTTCGGGCATCCGTCGGATGAGTGCCCGCAGAAGATAGGTCCTCAGCCAGTCGCCGTCGGCCGAGAGGTTGAGATCCAACGGGCCGGCAATGGCTCCGACGTACGCCTGAGCGCCCGGGACGACCTTCTGAAGGTCCTCGGTGATCTCGAGCTGCGCATCCTGGCATTCGTCAGAATCGGCCAGACGCTTCAGCAGCCCGGGCGTCTTCTGCGCCATGCCGTCCCAGAATTCGTTGATACGCTCCCGCAGCGGTTTCGCGAAACGAGGAAAGGCCATCTGAAAACGGCACAGACGCATGAATTCAAGTGAATCCTGATCGCCTTTCTGCAGCGCTTCTGCACGCTCGAAACAGGGCAGCGCCTCCTCCTCGCGTTCGAGGTAAAAGAGTGCATAGCCCATGCGGAACTGCCACTTGTGCGTGTCTTCGTAGCTGTCACGGACGGACTCAAGGAGCCGGATCGCACGAAGAAGTTCGGGACCGCCGAATTCGGCTTCATTGTTGCAAGCGCGTGCCAGCTCAAAGGTGAGCGCCGGATGGCGTTCGCCGTCGGGCTCGGCTTCGAGCAGTCGAATGATGCCGCGATAGTCCTCTTTTTCGTCGAGGTCGGCGACGATCTCGAGCATTTTGACCACGTCGGGCGGGAGATCCTCGGAGCGTTCGGGCGCCTCCCGATCCCCGAGGCCGCTGACGGCCGGATTGAGCTTGAAGTGGTGCTCGCGTGACTCTCCTGTCTTAGAGTCAGGCGTTAGGGTGAGATGAATGCTGCGATCAAGGTCGAAAGCGACGTTGACGATGTCGCCCGCCTTCAAATCCTGCTTGTTCATCGTGTCGGCAATGGCGCTGCGGGCATGTCGGATCCAGACCGGCGGCATGCGCGAGAGTCCGGCCTCGTTCATGCGCAGAGTCACAGGGACGCGGACGCCTTCGACCGGCATGCGGGCCGACAAAAGATAGGGCAACTCCTCGTCGGGCTTCATTTCGTCAAATTCGAACGCCGCGCAGGCCGCCTCGAAGCCTTCCGGATCCTTGAGCACGCACAGGAGCGCCTGGTGCTTTTCCATCACCTCTTTGAGATCCATGCGGTTGCTCTGAAGGTCTTCGTCATGTTCCGGGCGAATGTAGTGAAAGAGCATTTCCGGAAGCGTCGCACCGTCCCGGATCTCCTTTTCGAGCGTCAGGAATTCCGCGTCACCCGGCACGAGCTCAAGGCCTCTCTGAACGGCGCCCAGTGCTGCTTCGGTCTCCCCGAAGTGTGCCAGAAGCTTTGCATAATGGAGCCATCCCCAGGGATAGCCGGGTTCGGCTTCGACGCCCCGACGGGCAATGTCGAAGGCTTCCTGAAGTCGACCGACGTGCGTCAGCGCGGCGGCGAGGCGATAATGCCAGACACCGCTCCCGGCGGCCGCAGCTTCGGCCTTTTGGAGCACTTCGACCGCCTGTGCATATGAAACGTAGTCGTCGCACTGCAGAAGCGCGAACGAGCGCCAGAGCGCGATTTCCAGATCGGCATCGGCGTCTTCGCGTGAGAATCGGCCCTGCTGGACACCCTCTTCCACGAAGTTGTCGAGCAAGGCGAAGATGCGTCCTACATTCGTGACGCCGTTCTCATCGCAGGCTTCGAGAGCGTTTCGGTCATTGTCCGTCAAGAGCATGTTGCAACCTCGAGTCAAGGGCCAGCGCAGTTGCCAAAGGGCTGCGCCGACGATGGTTGGAAGGAAAACGGACGGGCGGTGCGCCTCGCGCGTGTCGTGATGCATGATTTGTTCACGCCGTCGCGAATCGAGGTGTCCGGCTTTTCCCTGTCCTTATGTTCATTCTACCCGACCAGTCAGCCTGCGCCACAGTGCTTTCCACTATTGATGTCGTGGCCTCCCGGGTATTTTGTTTCGAGAATTTTCCATAATCGGGTAGAAGCCCGTGGATTATTTCCACGGGCGTCCTCCCACACCACGTGGCGTACGGTTATGCCGAGTGGTACAAGGGCTTCACGTCGGGAGAAATCGACAGCGGCTCTTCGCCGCTCGTTGCGCTCGCCATGGCGTCAAGAGAGAACAGGAAGTTCATGGAGCCTGTGCGCGACTGGTACAGGCGCTACTTCGACCGCGTCAAGCAGGAGGCCTGCGGCTCCGAGAGGGCTCTGGTATACACCCTCGCCTACGACGCCCTCTTCTTCCACCATCTCTTTGGAACGGACGTGCTGACGAATGAAGAAAAGACGGCCGTGACGAGCACGCTGCAGGCCTTCGCCGATGGAGGCGTGAATAAGCAGGAGGCCTGAGGCCGAGTTTTCAGAAAAGGAAATCCCGCCCAATGTTGAGACATCTCATTGGACGGGGAATTCCAAGGGAAATCTCAAATGAACCTGTGCCAGGTCGCTGCCGTCATGCGAGCGGCCAGGGCGAACGCAACGGGAAAGACGGAAAGCCACTGAGGCGGATAGTTGGGATGCATGATGGCCACCATCCCGAGGCAGACCGCAAGGAGCTGCAGGGAGAGGGAGGCGGTCCACCAGGTTGGGCTCGGTGCGTGGTACTCGGCTTCGCGGATGCGGCGTCTCACGAATCCGTCGACAATCAGCGCGAGAATGAAGGGCATGAGTGCGATGGTGCCCGCGGTCATGACGGCAAGGCGCTGGGTCGCCATCACGAAGAGGCTCTTCATGGCACGCAGCCACTCGGTCTGGGTCGTACGCTCGGCGGCCCTGCCGATCTCGGTAAACTCGTCCTTCGTCATCGGTGAGCCGCCGTAGGGTCGAAGCGTGTAGCGGTCGGGGACGCCCGAGACCCAGACGAGCCCGTCGAGATATTCAACCGCCAGATTCGCGGCCGTCTCGGGCATGGGAATCCCCTCGCCCGTTCTCAGCATCAGCGCCTCTCTCAAGGCCGTCTCCTCGAAGATCTCGGGCGGGGTTCTGGCTGGCAGCCACATCACCATGAGGATGAGAACAAGCGCGGTCGCGGTCAGCATGTACTTCATATTTTTGTTCCAATCTGATTTGAATGGGCGCGGTCAGTCGTCGGAGAGAAGGATCGGAATCCTCCCCTTGTAGAGCCTGCCGCCCGAGACGCTTGCGAAGAACTCGGTGTTGGGCAGTCGTCCAAGGACGTCGGGCGGGACGACTTCGTCACGCCGCCCCTGAATGCTGCGCGTGACGGAGGCACGGAAGTCCGGGACGGGAGAGCCGTCGGCCGATGAGGAGAGCGAGGCAGATGTCGACCAGACGGTGGTCTTCCCGAACGTTTCGCAGATGAATTCCTGCGTGAGGCGGTCCTTGCTTCTCAACGCAATCAGGTTGTTGAAGTTGCCGAGCGCCATGCGGGCGCGGCTGTCACTCCCGAGTCTTGCGGCAAGGTCGCTTACGGTCTGCATGGCTGCGGTGACGCGAATGCCGGCTTCCAGACCCTTGTTGAGGAGCTCGATCATGGGACCGTTGATGACGTTGGCGGTCTCGTCCACAAAGAGCGAGACAGACTTCACGTCGGTACCCGATTCGCCTCGGTTGTATCGCTTGCCGGCATAGGCCGTGAGGTCGGCGAGGATGATGGAGCCGAGCGCGCCTGCGACGGTCGAATCGGGAAGCGCGTCAAGACCGAGATAGAGAATGTCGCCGCCTTCAACAACCCTCTCCACCGTCACGATCGGACGCTCGTCGTCGGGATCGAACGGATCGGGCGAGAAGCTCTTGGCGAGCGTGCCGCCCGTGAGCATCGAGAGAACGGGCTGGAGCGAGGCCGTGATCTTCGCGTAGTGCTCACGGTTGTGACGAAAGACGGCGATGAGGCCGCCCACGACGGCGTTGGCGTCCCCTTCGTCCTTCTTCCCGACGGTCTCCTCCCAGAGGGCAACGGCTGCGGTGAGCTCGATGCTCGCATTGGCGGCGGGCGGACAGATGTTGCGCTTGTCCATGCGCTCGACCTGTTCCTCCCAGTCGTCGATGCCTGCGTCCCGGAAGGATCGGGCCAGAGCCTTCTTGAGAAGCGGATCGATGCCGCCTTCGAGAAGACGGCGCAGCCCCAGAAGACTCGGCCTTTCGGTCACGTAGGAGAGTCCTTCGACGGCGACGTTGACGGCCATCCAGGCGAAGTTGCCGAAGGCCCCGCTGTCAGGCGGCATGACGGCCGCAATGCGGGTGGCAAGTTCCGTGGGACGCGTCCAGGCGCCGAGCGGATCAAGTCTGACGCCCGTTTCGGGAAAGGCAGGATGGAATTCAAGAGGGGCGGGACGACCCGCGATCTCGGCCGCCTTCCAGACGGCCAGACTTCTCTAAGAGTCAGGGATTTCATAAGAAATCACGCGCATCTCATACGTTTGTTCATACATAGTGTAGCTTGCACGGAGGGGGAGGTCAAGGGTATGATCTCAGCAAATGTTTTGTTACGGGAGGGTCGGCATGCCTTTCGAGTCGCAGTTGACACTGTTAGCAGGAGTCGGAATGGTGGCCGTTGGCTTTGCCGCTCCCAATTCGTTCATTGCTCCGGTATGCAGATGGAGCGGGGCTATCATCGTCTGCGCACAGCTTTTCATTTTGTGGGCGGAGGCATAGTTTGCCGCGTCTTAAGCCTCACCTCCAGGAGGGTCTATGAATTTACACGAAGCCAACGCCGCGTGGGACTCTTTCTCTTCGCAGTTAGTCGTACTCAGCCGCGGGCCGTCCGAAGAGATGGTGAAGTTCTATTCGGCAAATTTTCCCCGCGAGGCAGTCGACTTTTTAACGCAGGTCGGGGGCGTAGCGCTTTCGGTGTACTATGTCGCGATTGCCTACGTGCTCTACAAGGTGATCTCCCGTAGGCGATACTTGCACCGCTTCCTGATCTCCTTGGCCGTATTTGCCATTGCTGCACTCGCGGCGATCATTACCTGTGGGGCGGACATCCTGCATTTAGGAAACGCATTGGCATTCGGCCGCAGGGGTGGAGACTTCGTGGCCCTAGGCGGTTTCTTGTTTGCTTCGTTCTACAGGAGTCCTACGCAGAACCAAGAGGCCTAGCGCCGACCAAGTAAAAAAACCGCAAATCTTTCGGTCGACGGGGCGGTTTGGTGGTGCTTCCCTAAAAAGGTCTTCACCTACGCAGGCAACAAATAGACATCGACCGCTACATGGCTACGACGCATAACCGGCGACGCGAAACGAGCAATACAGGAATTTGTAGGCCCAACTGAAGTAGCTCCGACACCACACACCCGAATCCGCACCACCGTTGCAGTTGCCCCCAACGATGAGAACTTCATCCGATAAGCGGCTCATATTTATGTCATCGTCGCCAAATAGGCTAGTACTCGACGACTGTGCCACTCTCGGATGGATGCCACAAAGCGCTCGGTTAACCCCGCTTTCATCAGTAAAGAAGGCATTCGCACCCCAGTAGTACGAACCGTCACCGTAGGAAATCTTGGCAACGTCGTACAGCGTCGTATCGTTGCGGTTGTCCTTGGTGATGCCATGTGCCTTTACAGACTCCTTCATAAGCATCACCTGCGCACCGGACGGATTTCGCCATCCGATGACGGCATGCCATTGGCTGCCGTTCACATCAGTTACCCCGTTGTTTTGCCCGTTGTGCGTTGTTTTATTAAACGGCAAGCCGGAGCCTGTTTTCCCTAGAAGGGCCTGTCCGCTGTGCGGGGCCCATTTCACAGAGGAATCGTTTATGTCACTGAGGGATTTGTTGTTATTCCCCTTGGGGAAGTTCTTCACGTGGCCTGCGTCATACCACCCGCAGAACTGATTGCTCGTGGCAGCCTGACCGTGAGCAAGACTCAGCATCGAAATGGCGGACCACTGGAACGCCGTTACGCACGAGTAGTGCTCACCGCGGGCGCGTCCTAGAACGATTGCGTCCGCAAGGTTACCTGTACAGTTCGGCATGCCCCCCGAGGTTTGCTTGCTCGAATACAGGGAAAGGTTGTCGCCGTTCTTGACCGAGACAGCCAGATTGCCCGTCGAGTCTTTTGAGCAGATGTACTTATCAATGAAAAACCCGAGCTTCTGCCGCCCGCCATCGATAAATGCGCGATGGAGGATCCACCCATTGCCCTCGCCTTCCAAAGCATCACGAATCTCAAGCGCGTTCTCTTTGTCACGGGCGTAGGACGGAGCGGCGGTATTGCCGATGCGATAGCAGAACGCAGGAATGAAGCACATGACGGAACCGTTCGTGTGCTGATAGTTCCCGTAGTTGTCGGAGGACGGGTCGTCGCACCCGTCCATGGGTGTCAGGCCCATGAACGTCAAGTCGGAGGGATCGCCGCCGTAGACGCCCACACCGAACCCTTGGCCGCCAGCCTCGCCGACGGTTTGATTGCCGCCAGCCTTACCGCCGGCAAGAAGCAATCCTCGATTTAGCATTTGCTTTCTCCTCTCATGGAATGGGGCAGCTGAGCTCGTTGGAGCTCACTCAGCCACGCTGTCTTACAGTGATCCTTCTGCCAGAAGAACAAATGGTCTATCAGCCACGCGGGCCATTTGCGGGAGCCGTCCATCTTGTGACGCCAAGCACGACTGCTCAGCGTCTCGTCGGCCATCCCGCCAAGAAGCGTATTGATAAGCTGGTCGACCGCGATCAGAACTTGGAGGCCATCGGGATGCTTCATGCCTTAGCCTTCGCCGTATAAGGCTTGGTCCAGAGCTCACCCATCGCAAGCATTGCCTTGGACAAGGCCTGCTGGAGCTGAGCTTTCGTGACAGTTGCAACCGTGTTGTCGGCGAGCACCCACACTGTCTCGTTCATGCCTGCGGCCTCGGCAGCGGTGATGGCACGCGCCATGCGGCTCTGAGCAACCTCGTCGCCGTCAAACGTCATGCCGTCGACAACGACCTTGATCGCGGCCACGGCGTCCTTACGCTCGCGCTTCGCCTCTTCGAGCGCCTGCTTTTCAAGCTCTTCCTGCGTCGGCGGTACAGGAATGGGATCGGGCTCGACCTTGACTTCGTAGGTCACGCCGAGCGCCTTCCACTCCTCCGCTGTCTGCGGGTTGCCGAAGGCGACACCCATCGCCTTGGAGATGGCCATGCGCACGGCGGGGACGGAGTAATACACCACTCCGTTGTAGGTGTAGGTTTTCGTTTCCATGATTACTCCGTCACAACGAGAGAGAGAATGCCGAAGGTGCCGAGCCATTTGCACACGAGCAAGGAGTTCGCCTTCATCTCGGGAGCCTTGCCACCCGCCCATTTCCACAAATTGCCAGGGGCAACGGATGCGCCCGCGTTCGTAATGCCGACGTTCTTCTGCCATGTCTGGCCCGCAGAGCCGTTCGCAACCGTAATCGCCACAGCGCCTGTCAGAACCTGGTCATCCGCGGCCGTGGCGTTGATCGTGATGGCAGAAGCACCCGACGCAATCGTCTCGAAGCCTGCAAGCGCAGAACGGTTGCCCGCCTTCTTGACGGCGTCGGCGGCGGTGTTCGCAGAATTCGCAGTGGTGGCAGAGTCAGCCTTGGCCGCGCTCGTCGCCTTGGCGTTGATGCCCAAGTACGTAGAGGCGGCAATCGTCTTCGTCAAGTATGTTTGCCCTGCCGCCGCTTGTGTGAGGTACGCCTGCGAGGCATTGGCCTGCGTCAGATAGGTCTGAGCCGCATCCGTCTTCGACAGATACGTAGACGAAGCGGTCGCCGTTGTCAGGTAGCTCGCGAGCTCAGACGCCATGGCGACACGGTACTTTCCGCCCGTGCCGTGGACGATCCACAGCTGATGCGTGTCCTCCGCCCAAATCGGTTGGGCCGGCGTTTCCGCGTCGCCGCCATAGGCAGAGATCTTCGCCGCCGTGTCGTAGTTGATCCCAAATGCTGAATAAGCCATTACGGCAACCTCCCCATAGAAATGCCTGATGCTTTGAAATAGGACGGCTTGTCGGTGATGCCGCCCCATGTCGTTGTACCTGCGGGGCCCGTCGCGCCCTTCAGACCCGTGAAAGCGAAGGCGAATGTCCTTGCCTGAGCGGTCCCGCCCGCCGTCACAGTCACCTTAGGCGTGCCCGTTGTGGCGTCAACCGTAGCCGTTGCACCAGTGATGGTGGCGTTGGCACCTGCCGCGCCAGTTGCGCCCCTCTCACCCTGAATGCCCTGGACACCCTGCGGCCCTTGGGCACCCTTAGGGCCGGTCGCGCCGGTCTCACCCTTTGCGCCCGCGTCACCTTTAGGCCCCTGGACCCCCTGAGCACCCTGAGGCCCCACCTCGCCCTTGTCACCCTTAGGGCCTTTGATGTCGCCGACGTCCTGCCATGCCGAGCCATTCCACGAGTAGAGGTGCGTGCCGACCATGTAGGCGTCGCCGAGCTGACCGACGGGGTGCTGCTCCTGAAGCTCGTCGAGCGTCGGGAAGCTCCCCTTGATAGAAAGCGGCGCGCCCGTCTCACCCTTGGGGCCGACATCACCTTGATCGCCCTTGAGTCCTTGCGGGCCTTGATCGCCCTTCGGCCCCTGCGCGCCTTGGATGCCCTGCTCACCCTTTTCTCCTCGGATGCCTTGCGGCCCCTTGAGGCTCGTGAGCTTCTCGCCCACCGTGAACGTCGTCCCTGTCACCGAGGTGATAACGAAGACCTCGCCATCAGGGTCGATGACCGTGTCGCCCACCTTGATGTTCGCTTGGGGCGTGAGAGAAGTGATCGCCGCTGTGCCGCTCGCGCTCACGTTGACAGACGTCAAGCGCATGGCGTAGGCCGCCGTCTTTGCAGACTCTGCTGCCGCCTGCGCGGACTTCGCCGCTTCGCTCGCCTTGGTGCCTGCCTCCGTCGCCTTGTTCGTCGCCGTGGTTGCCGCAGTCTCGGCCTTGCCCTGCGCCGTCACGGCCGCAGTCTTTGCTGACTCCGCACCGCTCTTGGCCGTATCGGCTCCCGCCTTCGCAGTCTCGGCCGCCTTCTGTGCACTCGATGCGGCGGTAGCCGACTTGGCTGCGGCATCAGCCTGCGCCTTCGCGTTGACAGTCTGCGTAGCGCCCGCCGTCTCGACCGCCTTAACTTGAGCGGCGCCCGCGGCGTTGACGGCACCGACTTGCGTAGAGCCAGCAGTCTCCACAGCCCTGACCTGCTTCTGGCCTTCAGCCGTGACGGCGGCGACCTGCGTGCCGCCCTCCTGCGTAATGGATGCAAGAGCAGTCTGCCCCGCTAGCTTTACCGCCTCAAGCGTTTCAGACGACGATCCCGCCGCACCAGACGCGATCTCAGCGTAGTGCTTGGAGCTATAGAGGTCGCCTTCGACGGGCGTGCCCATCTGCGTAGCCCACTTCTTTGCTAGCGTGGCGCTCGAACCCGCGGATGTCGCAGAGCCCGCCGCACTGGTCTTCGCGGACTGAGCGGACGCGTTGGCAGACTCTGCTCCTGCCTGCGCGGCCTCCGCACGACGAGCATTCTCTGCGCTCGCCTCCGCAGAGTTGGCGGCCTTCTCCAGCGTGCCGTCCTCGACAGCGCCCGCCACCTTGTCGACAGCAACGATGTGGTCCGCCACAGTCTTGATGTTGCCGCCCTCGGCAGTGCAGTCCTGCGCAGGCTCATCGGTCAGACGCCCTGCGGAGAACTTCACGGGCACGCACTTGCCACCCTGCAGATCGCCCGCGACAGCGCCGATCTTGTCCATGTTGGCGGACACGTCCTTCACGTCATCGATATTCGTCGATACAGTAACGACATGATTCTTCATGCCAGCGACCGCCACAATCTCGCTGGCGATCTCCGCATCGGTGACGACCTGATCCTTGATCGAGGCGACGGTCTTATAGGCCTCGAGGTTCTCGGGCGCAGCCGCCGTACCGATGTCGTCAAGTGCTCCTGCCACGGCCACGGTCTCGTCCTTGATGGACGCCACCGACTTGACGGACTCGACGTTCTGTCCAACGGTCTTGACCGTCTCGATGTTGTCCGCCACGGTCTTGATCTCGTCCTTGAACGGCACGATGACGGTCGCGGCTTCGGCGTAGGCCTTCGTCTGCTCCTCGGACTTCTTCGCCTCTTCGGCAGACTTCTCGGCCGCGTCGGCGAACTTACGGGCGTCGGCCTGAGCGGAGAGGAGCTCTTCGGTCAGGTCCTCGGGCGTCTTGTCCGCAGAAGCAGGCACACGCAAAGAACGACCGACCTCCTCCTTCAACTCCTGGATGAGCGCGATCGCTTTGTCCGCAGAGTCGTTGAGCGTCGTCGGAAGGAAGCCGTCGTGGTTGGTGAGTACCATCTGCTGATCGGGCGTAATCGCCGACAGGATGGAAAGACGCAAGCCCTCCGCCAACGGAGAGACAAGCGTGACGGTGCCGCCCGCCTTCTCGTCCTGGTTGGCGTTGAGCTTGACAGTGTAGTCGGTGCCGAACTTAAGTGCCTCATCCTGCGCGCTGGCATCAGCGGACTCGGACCGAGCCACCTTCACGTCTTCTGGTCGGAAGACCTTGAACGCGAAGGTGTACGCGGAGACGAGCCCGGTGCCCACGTACGGCCCTGCTCGGCGTGTGATGTTTTGTACTGACATGGCAAAAATCCTCGCAATGCCTGTACTTTGTCACACGCCTTTTCTCTCATGCACCCACTACTTGGAGTGCCCGGTGAGAAGCGCAAGCGGGTTATCAGTCTCGTCGTTGTAGAGCGCGTTGGCACCGGAGATCGCGCGGTTGATCGGCGTGACCGGGTACGGCGCCATGGTTCCGCCGAAGCTCACCCACGCCTTCACGTCTGCCTCGGAGACCTCGCCGTTCTCGATGGCGTGCACCGTCGCGTTGTAGGCTCGACCGAAGTCGGTAATCTTGCGAAGACCCGACGGGCCGCGGTAGCCATAGTCAGTGGTGAGATAGGCCAGTTCGCGAACGCCCACGAGAAGACCGAGATTGAAGGAGACCACGCTCGAGCCGGACGCCTTGACGGCCTTCTCAAGCCAATCGTCATCATCCTCCCCGAGTGCGCTACCGATGGCGCTTCGCAGGAACCCTTCGATGACTGGCTGCATGACGAGCACCATCAGGAGAGTGCCCGCACGCTTGAACCCCTTCTCCGTCTTGAAGCTCACGGCGGCAAGGTTGAGCGCCGTGTTGAAGAACGTGTAGAAGACCGTGAAGAGTTTCGACCAAGCGCTCCCTCGCTCAATGGCCGACAAGTCCGCCAAGCTACCGGACCCCTGGGAGTTCTTAACCGCACGGTCCGCGATCAGGACCGCCATCTCCTCGCCGTTCCGCTCCGCCAAGGCCTTCTCATACGCGCCAAGCCAAGTGGGGAGGTCGACCGCCATCTGCATGACGGAGAGCGGCATGTACGCAAGACGCATCATCCTGTCCTTCAGCTCCCCCTGCCCGCCGTTGAGCTTCGCCTGCACTTCGGTGAGTTCTCGGAACTGGGTGCGCATGCGGTTGCGCATCATGGTGGATTTCCCTGCCACAGCCTTGTACGCGCCGCCAGTAATGCCGAGGCGGATGAATTCACTCACGCCTCTTCCGGCCCACTTAGGCCCGAGGTAGGCAACGGACTGCGTGAAGCCCACGAGCTGGAGCGCTGCCGTACCGAAATTCAAGCCGACACCGGCAAGAGAGACACCGCGGCGCAGTTCGTTAGGGATCATGTCCGAAGGCGAAGTCTGACCGTGGTTCCCGTTGCGGCAGTCCTTCACCCAGTCCTCGAGCGCCTTGAAGTATCGGGCGCCGTAGTGCTGATGGACGGCCTGCGCGAACGCACCTTCCTTCTTCAGGAGCTTGCGAGCGCTGTTGACGAACTCAGCCCACGCGATGTAATGGATCTGCTCATCAAGCCCTTCGAACATGGCGCGACTGGTCATGACGAGCGGCTTGTCGAAGTGTTTGGCTCGCGACTTCGACCACCCGTCGGCGACACCGCCTGCGCCCATGAGCGGCTTCAGGTCCTCCATGCTCTGGATCTCGCCCACCTCCTTCCCATGGAGGCTGGCCTCACGGTCATACGAGATCGGATAGTAGCCGCCCGTCAGAACTCGGGGCCCGTCAGGCGTGAGCACTCGTACCGCCGACGCCTCGACCCAATCCGGCTCGCGCCCCACGATGCGTCTGTACGTTTTGCCTGACGACACCTTGATGTCGTCAAAGAGCGCCCAGATGGCCTCTGCCGCCTTGTAATGCTCTTCCGTCAGATACTCCGCAAAGAACGACGCCATGAGCTGATCGGCTCTCGCCTGAGCTTCGGCGAGCTTCGCTTCGTAGGACGGATCACTCTTGTCCAAGCCCTCAAAGAACTTGTAATCGGTGTGGTACGTCATCGTGGCAAGCGCACGCTGACGGTTGCCCGCATTGCCGTAGTTGAGGAGCAGGACGAACACTTCCTGCGTGGTGAACGCATGGTTGAAGGTTTTGCTCGTCTTAGCCTTCAGGTCGGTCAACGATTCCTTCAACGGCCTGAGGATCTTGTCAAGCTTCATGGCGTACTTGGCCTTGAGCTCTTCCTCCTTCGTAACGCACTTGTCGGAGGGGTAGATGAAGAGCTTGGCGAGAAGCCCCTCCCATCCCCCGTCCAGCGCCGCCACGAGGGCCGCGGCGCGGGCGTGCACGAGACCGAAACGCTCCAGCAGCTCGGCGAAGCGCTTTGACGTACCGAGTTGCTCGTGACGCTTCTGCGCGTCACGGCCGTGCTCGGCGGCGGCCTCGCGCACCACCTTGGCGGCCTGTTCAAGCGTCTCCTCGAGAAGCTCGTTGCCCATGACGGTCGAGATGTGCTTCTCTCTGCGAGCCTGCGCTTCCAGCAACTGAATCGCGTCGATGAAACTGTTCATGCCGCCGACGGTCTCCAGCGAGGAAGTATCGCGATTCGCGATCGCCCTCTCCATAGTGGCCGTGATTTCGAGCCCATGTTCAAGCTCGTTCTCGAGCTCCTTCACCTTGTCATAGAAGGAGGCGTCCGGATCGTTGACGTGCACATCCTTCGCGTCCACGAAGCCCATGTTCACGAGCGCGCGCTGGAGCACTTCGAGAACGCGCGTATCCATGGCGCGATGCGTCGCAACCTTGAACTTCTTGAAGCCGCGAACCGACTTCGCGATGCGCATGAGAGACTGCCGTGCGTGCTTGGCCAGCGCCGCCTGGTAGAGCTCCTGACGCTTGAACTGGATGGCCTCCGCCACGGCGCCCTTCGCCCACGCCTTGCGCGCGTTTCGGGCGGCACGGTTGGCCGCACGGGCGAACGAAGCGGGCTTGAGGCCGGCGATCTTCATATCCTGCACAACCGAATAGGCGAACGCATCGATGGCCTTGGCTTCAGTACGCGCCTGCCCGTTGAGCGCTTTCTCCATCGCGGCGAGCTCCGTGGAAACCACCTTGATCTTCGCATCGTTGAACGTCGCGGCGTCGGCCATGTCACGCATGGTCGACTCGTCGGCGAGCTCAGGGGATTCCTCCACCAGGCGCTCGACCGTCATGGCGTCGATGGCCGCTTCAGGGTCGAGATGGGCAAGAAGGTCATCTACCATTTCGTTCGAGTTGGGGTAACCGAACGCCTGCGCAATGTCCTCGAGTTTCTCGGGCTGACGGAAAGACTGGGGCGAAGCGATGCGGGCTTCATGGAGCTTCTTGATCTGACGCGGCGTATAGCCGACCTGTCTCAGGTCTTCGAAGGCGAGCTTCCATCGGATCTTCTCCCCGTCTTTCTCGTTGCCGTTCACCAGAGAGTTCCACGCGTGGTAGACGCGCGTCTTCTTGAACTCCTCCGAGACCTGCGCACGAATCTCTGCGATGCGCCCCTTGCGCTCCTTCTTCAGTTCGCGCACGAGCTTGTTGCGCATGTTCTTGACAACCTTCTGCAGGCGGATGTTGCGTGCGGTGAGCTCGGCCTCGGCCTGAGCGCCGACTGCCTGCTGCGCCTCCTGATAGGCGATCCACTCCTCCGTCGAAAGACCGGACTCGTCCTGCGCCGTAAAGAGGGGCTGCGCCGCCTGTCGCGCCATCGACTCCATCACGTCCTCCTTGGCGACGAACATGGCGTCGAACATCGCCTTCACGTCGTCATTGAGCGCGGACCCGGGGACGTTCTCCGCCACGGTGTAGATGTCCTGAAGCCAGCGGCCGTACTCTCGGAAGGCGAGCGTGAGCTTCTGGGACGGCGCTTCACCTTCGAGCATGTACGCCTCGAACGTGCGGGCGAACTTCTCATGCGCCGCGCGCTGATCCTCAGGCTTCATGGCCGCCCACGTCTGCACGTCCTTGACGCCGAGCCAGGCGAGGGTGTCGTTCACGGACTGCACATACGCCTTCATGTCGTCAGGCATGTCCTTGTTCTGCATGACGTCTGCCGCGATCTGCGTGCGCATGTCGAGGAAAAGATGCCCCGTCTCGTGGAGAAGCGTGGAGCGATCGGCGCCATTCCATCGGGCGACGGTGCGAAGCGACGGAAAGTATTCGCCGTTGACACCGTTCTCTCCGTTGCCCATGACGAACTTGCCGCCGTACTTTTCCCACAGCGCCTTAGGAGACATATTCACCTGACGTGCGATGTTCGCCACCTGCGTCTGGATGAGCGCCTGCAGGTTGCGCGCCTCCTCCTTCGGCACCTTGAGCGCACGGATGCCGTTGCCGACGATACGCCCCACCTCGGAGAGCTCGTCTCGGAACGCTTTGCCCGCCGCCTGCGTCGCCTGCAGCTCGACGGCGCCCTTAACGTCCTTCACCTCCTCCATGGAGAGGGAGCCGCCGACCGACATGAGCTCGAGGACGGACTCGTCCTCCTGCACCATCGCCTTCACCTTGCCGATCGGCACCTTGATCGTCCCGCCCGTGGCGAGCGCCTCCGGCATCTGCTGCGCCACCTCAGGAACACTGGAGAACTTCT
>OGJR01001138.1_pt1 | contig 18830 bp, 13 predicted proteins | sample 1572301 | NCBI WGS metagenome assembly OGJR01 (sample SAMEA2582083, study PRJEB24529) | metagenome | biome: Human gut stool | place: China | collected 2011 | reverse complement strand
CATATATTATATGCCACATGATGTCGCTCCTAGACGGACGTATCGATTGTGATGTAACAGAAAAGATAGAGACAGGGGATGAGTATTACGAAGTTCTGAACCAGTTGGATTGTTCATCTACATTGATGGGTAGAGTGACCATGGAAATGCATTATGCACTTCCAGAAGCATTTGTTGCAGAAGACAAAGCTCCTATCGGTGAGGAATGCTTAAATATCGCTATACATACAAAAGGTTATATCATTGCCATTGACACAATGGGAAAACTAAAATGGCCACACAATCAATTCGACGGAATGCCACTTCTAGTCATTACGTCAGAGGATTGTCCGAAAGAATACCTTGACACTCTGTCTAGGCAGTACATTTCATGGATTGCCACAGGCAAAGGCTCTATAGATCTAAAACGTGCCATGGAAATACTAAGAGCCGAGTTTGGCATAGAAAGGTTGAGCGTAACAGGTGGTGGCAACATAAATGCTGCATTCCTGAAAGAAGGCCTCCTAGATGAAGTGAGTATGATGTGGTGTCCAGGTATCGATGGTAGAAAAGGTATGACAGCTGCGTTCGATGGACTTGCCAATGACTTCCCTCCTACTAAACTCAAGCTTATGAGTGTAGAAAAACTAGGAGACACCATTTGGGCAAGGTATAATCTATAAAAGGACGAAAATAAGGTTTATTACAAAGAGTCGGCAATGCTTTTGCTGATGGGCAAAACATGAAAATATGAGACAATTCAAAGTTATAAATCAGCTACAATTGATTGATAGTGTTCTAATATGCAAGAAGCCATCAGGACGTTCATTTCAAAAAGCTCATTATAGACAAGGTGATTTAGATGGGGCCTGCGGTGCGTATTCAATTGCAATGGTTCTCAACATATTGGGAGTGTTTGAAGCAGATAATATTTACAGTGACTCAAATAGTGGAGATAATCGATTTGCAGAAAGAAGACTCATAAAAGCATTAAATGAACAAGGTCTTTATCGTGACGGCTTAGATTCTAATGAAATCAGGCAAATTCTCACAACAAACTACAAGAAATACGTAAACGTTGAAAGTTATAAGAAAAACGAAATAAATCTTCAAAAACAGATTATAAATTTTATAGAGAAGAACATACCTACAATTTTAAGAATTGACTACGACAAGTACCATGCTCACTGGATAGTTGCCGTAGGTTACGAATTAAACGATAATAACGAAATAAGTTCATTTCTTACATTAGATCCGGGTGTAGGCTCACCAACAATTTGTCCTTGGAATGGAATTCTAAGTTCAGATAAGTTGCCTCGCAAAACCTATGGTTATACATATCACACAACAGAGTCAGTAAATGTTGATATTACAGAAATGGTAATCATACAGAAGAAATAACCATGGAGAATCACAACGGTCATAGCTACGCTGCTTTCAAAAGAAAAGCAAGAGAACATCAAGTCTTATTTAGAAAAAAAGAACTTTGTGTAGATTATTGTGTCTATCCCAATGTGCTGAAGTCTTCTGATGCTCAAAAAGGTCTTGTGTTTTTTGAAGGTTTCAGAGAAGAGATATTGGCTGAATTAAAAAAGCCAGTTCCTAAGACTTCGTCTGCTCCTAGCGGTCAAATGCTCACTAATCTCTTGAGAAGTGAGCATAAAATCAAAAGTGGAAAATAAAAGAACTTGTTTATGAATCAATCGTTTATGTTAATAAGTTCAATATCACTTTTGATTTTATTTTTCTTGTGATAAAGGTAGTTATCAAAAGGTTTCGATAACTACCTATGCCAACATCGCCCAAGCGATAAAACTAAACTCTTCGACCACCGGGTAATCATGGCAGAATTTTAGTGACCGCCACAATGGAAACATAAATATCATACCAACAGTACTCCGACATATCGGGCAGGCTGAAATAGAACCACCTATTTCAGTCTTTTCCCCGATTTCCTTTTATACCTTTCTCTTTTGGCTGCGCCATATCCTTTTATAGAGAACAGCCATTCACACAAAGCGATCCGACGCTTTGCGGATAAGGCAGGCTTCTGTCTTTTCCCCTCTGCCTCTTTCCCTCATATCTCTGCCGGTGCGGACATGATGTCACCTCAATGGATGGCTCACGCCTTTTCTGTCTACTCTTCCTGATGTTATCCTCTATGGCAATGTGCTTTTAGTCGGACGGTGTTTCGTCTATTGCAGCCTCGACCCAAGGCAGTCGATGCACCGCTCCGGTCTCGCCGTTCTTAGTGGCTTCCTGCCGAAACGTATCGTACCCCTGTGCCGATAGGCGAATGCATCTTTTGCACCACTGAACCCGAAACTGCTTGCCTCTGTTCTTTTTCGGAATCGCTTCGATCGAAGTCGCCAATCATTTTCCGTTGCAAAAATAGTATGCAGACGGGAACAATCCGATGGATCTTGACCAATGGCGTAGCTGCACCAAGCTTCCTTTATCGGGCCTCTCGGTTTTGTCCTGCGGTCAAAAATAAAGCGTATTGATGCGCTATCCTTGGTGCATCCCTTTGACTGCACCTACTTTTTGCGGCATCGTAAAATTGATTTATTAACTTCAAAAAGCAATTCACAATGAAAAAGATCGAGAACAATTTCGCAGTAACCGGATTCATAGGAAAAGATGCATTATGTCATGTCCAACATAATAAAGGTTATGTTGTTGTCATTGGCAAAGGACGTAAAGCCCGGGCTCTGGTCTTACTTCCAAGACTTATAGCCAATCTGAAGATTTATATAAGAAGGTTCTTCAACGGAAATGAATCAACGAATGATTATCTCTTTTTCTCAAGAGAAAAGGGACGCGATGAGAAGATGACAGAAGAAGCGGTAAATTATAGATTAAAAAAATACGCAATGTTGGCTAATAAAGAATGCAATGAGGTACCTATCGGCCTTCATTCACACCAGCTTCGCCATTCCCGGGCTTCTCATTGGCTAAAGGATGGCGTCACCCTTCCCGTCATATCTAAAATGCTGGGACATGAAGATTATATGACTACGGCAAGGTATCTTGACATCAGCATATCCCAGATTACTAATGCCTTGAAAAACCTTGAAGATGAAAATACCGAAAATACAATGAGGGAAGAATGGAATGAAGATAATCTTAGAACCATATTTAGTATTGAATAAAGACAATGTATATTATAAATCCTAAACTTTCTACGGGTAATCTATTAATTTAAAGGATTGTCATATTTTAGTTTAGGATTTGTTTGGGTTTAGGATTCGTCGTCTAATCCGAAATTTCGGATTAGACTACCAATATCTATGCAGAAGTGAATCTGAAAATGAAGTCTGATGCATTATCATGTTGCGAAATAAAAAGCTCGAAGAAAAAAGACACCCACTGGAGAGATGACAAAGATTTAATGTCATTTTTGGATAGTTTATAGTAGTTAATTATGTTGCGTTACATATTTAGATGGACTCTGTAATACAGTGTGTTACTAACTTTTCTAAGGTCAGTAACACATAACAGATTACGCAACATTTGGATTGTTATGTGGTATACCACATAAAAGTGCGATGATAAGCGGTTTCTGTACCAATCCTAAACGCTTCATTTCATAAGCCGCCACACACATAATCATTGTCTTGCCTGCGCCTACCTCATGCCAACACACACCACCATTCTGCTTAATCATCCAAACAGCATCTTTCTGTGAGGAGTAGAGGTCATTGTAAGGGAATTATTCAAAAGACAGATTGGGAAAAGTCTGTGCCGAACCGTCATAATGAGGTCTGACATAACAATTGAAACGTTCGTTATACAGACTAACCAATTCATCACGTACAGCGATGGGTTGATTGTCAAGCCATACATTAAACTTACTTCTAATATCCTGTATCTTGCCGAATGCTTCTTGTATGGCTTCATCATCAGGCACTCTTACACGCTCACCATTCCGTGATATTTCTTTGGTTATTTCGGGTACTGTGTCCTGCAAAGCATGAACCATCAAGTCCTTCCCGTTGTAGTTACGAACTGAATACATATTATAGGCTATGGGTGAATAGCCATGCAGAGCAACAACATACGTGTCGTTTACATCAAAATAGATAATTTCTGTCTCAGCCTGAAATAATTCTGTGGCGAAGTCTGAAAACATCTTGGCATCCATCCATCTTTCACCGAAATTATGAAAAGCTTTCCATAATTTTGGATTTTCAATCTTTTTCATATCTCTGATTTTTTAGAGATTAATTAATCAATTTTACAGTGCAATAACTGATTGTTGGCTTTGGGGGACACCATGAAAAAAGATATAAATACTCTTTTTATGCTGGCCGGAAAAAGAAAGATTTCAGCCGAATAACAACGTAGTGTTTGTGAATCGTCCCCTTATCCCCGTAACCGGGGTTAGCAACAATCTATATTTGCAACGAAAAATGATTTAACTTCACTAAAAAATGATATAAAAAAGACAAAACTTGAAAATCAGCAACAGGTTTGGAAAGGATGCAAAAAACAACCGATCAGACAGCAAGCATGTCACATTCCGAAAATATGGTCAGCCGCCTATCGACACACCGGAAGAAACATCTGCAATTCCTTTTAAAAAATGAAGCCGAAGAATGAAGCATACAATATTCCACGTATTGAAAAAAGTGGCTCCTCGATAAAACAAAAGCCTGCTACGGAAAAACAGAAAGCCATCCACCCGGAGAAAAGCAAGCAAACGATTGAAGCGGACTGCCGATTTGGTGGCGAAATATCCGACTACCTATCTACATCCCCTAAAGGGATGGGGCATATGGGTAAGAAACAGACTGTCGGGCAAATGAAAGGAGAGTGACATAGCCGCCGGAAAGAGGTTGTTTCAGCGTGCCGAAGCTCCGAAAGTATACCGGATATGTCTATCTCCTTTGCCTTCCCCATTCCTAGATTTCATACAATTACGGAGCTTGCGAGTGACTATGAGAAATCCAGAAACAGGGACAGTCATCCCGCTGAAAGGGTGGGTGGGAAAAAACTAAGTGAACGCAAAACACAGTATGCCATTTTAAAACAATATCTTTAAAATGTCATCATATTTTTGTCATAAAAAGATTTATTTTTATAATAACACTATTGGGCAAAAATTAGTAAATACATACCAATATATGCCACTATTTAATTTTAGCATCAAAATAGATAGTTAAGAGAACATATAGAAGGACAAAAATGTGCGGCATAAAAACAGGTAATAGTTCAGGTTAGCATTCTCTTCAAGCATATCATCCTATCATTTTACCCAGCTTCAAGCTCAAGTCTAGTACTGTAGTGTTTCTCAGGAATAGTGTAGCACCTAATATCAGCTGCAACTTCACCCATTTTATCGGAGGCTCGCCTTCTGGCTGTTTCACTTCCATCTTTTTTGCGGTTGGACTGTTACAGGATTTACCAGCAATCTGGACTTTGGTAACCTTGGATTGTTCAACATTAACAGTCTTACCCTGTTTCTCGCTCCACAGCTGGCGACACCGCCAGTTCATAAACTTGTCGTAATCAACTCCATAATTCGCTCAGAACTCGCGAAGACCTTGCTCTTGCTGCATAACTGATAGAAATCATACACCTCCTGATAATTTACTATCTCTTTTGCCATTCTTTATTAAAGGATATGGTGCAAAGGAATATTGATAGTGTCCAATTCCCTGCGTGAAAACATCCTTTATTATAAAATAACACCACATTTATTCTTCCGTTTTAACCTCCTTAAGACCTTTATAATGATCTCCTCGCTCTATTTCATGTATAAGTTCAGAACGTAGCTGTTCTGCTTTTTCTTTATTGTTATTATATACATTCTTATGTTCACCCGGGTCAGAAACCAGATAATACAATTGATGATTATTTGGCCTGTTTCCAAGTTCTGTATTAGTATGTTTGTTGATAGATGGTCCGTTAGCTGCTGGAATATATTTCCATACACCATCAGTTATGGACAAATTGTTATTTACATTCTGCGTTACAACATAGTCGCGTCCTTTCTTGTTTGCATTCATCCATGCGTTAAGATGGTTCTCACTATCAGGTGCAGCCCCTTCAGGAATGCTTACACCACACATTGAAGCAAAAGAGGCGAACCAATCCAACTGACTCATAAGACTTTTAGAAACACCTGATTTAACTTTACCTTTCCATCTAAGAATACATGGGACTCTGGTACCTCCTTCGTAACTGCTATATTTACCTCCACGATAAACACCTGTAGGCTTATGATTACCAAGCAGTTCTACAGCCTGATCCTTATATCCATCGTTTATAACAGCTCCATTATCACTTGAAAGAATAACAATAGTATTTTCGTCAAGATTCAAACGTTTTAAAGTTTTCATAACCTCACCTACAGTCCAATCAAAAGAAAGCAATGCATCACCACGGGAACCCATTCCACTTTTTCCCACAAATCTCTCATTAGGAACACGTGGTACATGAATATCATTTGTAGCAAGATACAGGAAGAAAGGCTTTCCTTTCTCAGAGTTTTTTTCAATAAATCTTATAGCATGTACAGTAATACTGTCTGCGATATCCTCATCACGCCATAAAGCACTTTTCCCTCCTTTCATGTAGCCTATTCGTGAAATTCCATTCACAATAGATTGTTCATGTCCATGAGAAGGATGTAATCGTAATAATTCTGGATTATCTTTTCCTGTTGGTTCACCGGTGAAGTTCTCTTTATAACTTACATATACCGGATCATTAGGATCAAGTCCTACCCCCTTGCCGTTTTCCATATATATACATGGAGTCCTGTCCGCAGTAGCGGCCATGATGTATGAGTAGTCGAAACCAATATCTTCGGGATTAGGCTTTACAATGCCGTTCCAATCCTGTTTTCCCGTTTCATTACCGAGTCCGAGATGCCACTTACCTACTACTCCAGTATTATATCCCGCTTCTTTAAACATATCAGCCAGAGTATATCTGTCCGGAGTTATAATCATAGCAGCATCACCGGCAGCAATTCCAGTTCCCTTTTTGCGCCACGGACATTCTCCGGTAAGTAAACCGTATCTTGATGGGGTACTAGTAGCTGCGCCACAATGCGTATTTGTAAAAAGAATTCCTTCTGAAGCCAAAGTCTCAACATTAGGAGTTTTTACTGCTGCTGTACCATAACAGCTCAAGTCTCCGTAACCTATGTCATCGGCATAAATAAATAACACATTCGGACGTTCTACATGTTGTTTCTCAGCAGTCGCATTGCAAGCTGTAAGAGCCAAAGCCCCTAATGGTAAGATCATTTTTTTCATGGTTATTATTTTTATATGATTCTTTTTTGTTAATGCAAATCTATTCGTTATCAAATTATTACCAGATGAAAACCAAGTCATTTAAGTGTATATTTTTTACATCGATTATCATCTATTTTTAGTATATAATTCAATGATACACTCATCTCTCCACTTAGTACAGGAATATTATTTTCAAATTCAATAGGTAACCAATTAAAACGGGAAAATTCTCTGGAACCTACCCTCACTGAAATACTATGGTGTATACTGAAAAGCGAATGGATAAGCCCTGCCATCTACAATACGTTGATTTTAGGCAGTTTGAAAAACTAGTACTTAAATTTACCCTCCTTAATATAAACTTTATAATCTTTTATAAGCCCTGGTGCTCCAGCTTCAGCTCTGGGCAACATTCGAAAGCCTTTTATAGAATAAACTTTACCAAGATCTATTACTACATGATGTGGATAAGCTGTATTGTCAACAGTCTGCCAAAAGGTACTTTCCTGCAAATCATAAATCTTGTCAGCAGTTCTGTTTCCACTACGTGTTTCTTCGCTATCTGCATATGATATGTTCCATGATTCGCGTGAAATTTTTTTACCATTTTCATCAAAAACATCAAATTCGGCTATAGAAGCTATATTTGTTCCATCATAGTTGGACAATGCCTCAAGACAGAAGAAGCGACCCTTCACAGGAGCATCAAACTTAACTTCCTGCCATCCATTACCACTTTTGAATGTTCCATTTTTCACAGGTTTTTCTGCCGCTAGTTTTATATCCTGTCCAACCTCACGGTGAGTAGCAGGTCCTTTTTCTCTCAACATATCAAGTATCGGTTTAGAAAGTCCTTTAACCTTCGCTTCAGAAGGCCCTATCAAATCAAGAATTATTATTTCGTTTTCACCTTCTTTCAACCAGCATCCAGGCATAAACAGCGTCTGCTGAGGTCCAATTTCCCAAAAACGTCCGATTGCATGACCGTTCACCCAAACCATACCCTTACCCCATGACTGCATATTGAGGAATGTATCTCCAGTCTTGGCAAGTTTAAAGGTAGCTTTATAATAGGCAGGAGCTTTTGTTATTTCAGTACTGCAGAATGATTTTGATGATACAAACTCATAGAAAGGAGGCATATTATAAACTTCCCAGCCCTTCATGTTCAGAGTATGTTTTCCATTAATGACTTCTACCTTTTCAGTTATACCCTTTCTGTCATGAATAGACTTATCGAAGTTTACGCGTCCCATAGCTTCAACCAGGATATCCAGTCTGGAACCTTTCTTTAAAACCTTCTTCAAAGGTAACATAAACTCCCCTTTTCTTCTGTCAAGTCTGCCTATAAGTTCTCCATCTACAAATACCTGTGCCCAGTCATGTACTTCATCTATATGAAGTGTTCCCTTTATGTCTTCAGTAAGAACCTTTCTATATAGTATAGTACCCCATCCCTGATCAAACATTTCCATAGGACGAATATCTTCTGTCTCCTTAGCTCCCGGAAGATTATCAAACAATGGAGCTACTTTCCAATCTGTTATTGCAGGTATTTCAATGATTGGATATGGAGCAGGAGGTTCAGGAAGAGTTACTCCCTCTGGAAGATAACTACTAAGCAGCTCGCGCAACTGGAAATATTTAGGAGTAGTCCATCCGGCTTCACTTATTGGTGCATCATAATCGTATGAGCTGCACATAGCAGAATATGCAGGATTGTTAGCACCACCCCACCAGCCGAAAGTAGTACCTCCATGAGTCATATAAAGGCTGAAAGAGATATTTCTGTCAAGCATTTCTTTAATGCCTTCAACCATTTTTGCAGCGTCACGTGTTTCATGTTTACGTCCCCAATGATCAAACCATCCACTCCAGAATTCACTACACATTAATGGAGACTCTGGTCTAAGCTTCTTAAGTTTCTTAAATTGATTATCTATATTTGCACCAGTACCAAAGTTTATTGTCCATAGAAGGTCATCCAAACCGTTGCTGGTGAAGTTTGAACTCCAGTCACACTGGAAAAGGGGAACATCAGTAAAGCCGGCTTTCTTAACTATATCGCGTATTGCCGAAACGTAAGGTTTATCTGTTGAATAAGATCCATATTCATTTTCCACCTGGACCATTATAATGTTACCGCCACGAGACAATTGCAAATCAGCGAGTTGTTTTCCAACTTCGTTCATAAACAGTTCCACTCTCTCCATGTAATAAGAATCCAATGTTCGTAGCTTAACATCTTCCTTCTTCAATAACCACCAAGGCAAACCTCCCATTTCCCATTCTGCACAAACGTATGGACCAGGACGAACAATTACATACATACCATGCTTCTGGGCCAGACGACAGAATTTAGCAATATCCTTATTTCCTTTAAAATCGAATTTACCAGGCTTCTGTTCGTGCAGATTCCAAAACACATAAAGACATAGAGTATTCATACCCAAAGCCTTACATGATAGAATTCTCTGTTCCCAATATGGTTCCGGGATTCGAGGATAATGTACTTCTGCAGCCTTTACCACGAAAGGCTTGCCATTAAGAACAAACGTATTATTACCTACTTCAAAGCTTTCTCCCGACCTTGAAGGTGCACATGATGTAATACCAGCCATCACTCCACCTAAGAATAGTGCACTAGCACAAAATTTTAGAAGTTTATTCATTGTATTGTTTTTTAGTTTAATCATTTTACTTTTACCCACGACTGCTTTACTCTTTTAAAAGAAAAATAGCCATATTCCTCACCTATAAAAGACTTATGATATTCATCTAATGCATCATCTAGTATTTTACTCAATCTTTTGAATACAGCCTTCTTTTTATCGCAAATATTGTTTTTCTCTGATTTATCCTTTTCTATATTAAACAGAAAATATTCACCTTTATTGTAAACCAGTTTGTATTTCTGCTCGACAACTGCACCTTGCGACTTTATAGCATAAACCAAAGGTTTTTTACGCTCCGCTCCCGAAGTGAGAAAAGGAATTAAAGACTCACCGTCTATCTCATTCGGTGGTGTTGGTAATTTCAGCAGATCAACAAATGTTGGAAGTAAATCAAATGTTGAAGCTACATGTTCTGTTCTCTGATTACCTTTAATCATATCCGGATATACTATAAATCCTGGAACCCTTATTCCTCCTTCAAAGAAATCACGTTTCCTGCCTCTTAAATCCATTACTGTTCCCGGAGTTTTAACCTCTGGACCATTGTCACTACAAAAACATATTACAGTATTTTCGAATAAGTCATTTTCTTTAAGATAATCAACAAGTCTGCCTATCTGTTCGTCCATAGCTGTTATACAGCCATAATAATTTCTCTCTTCCAATGAGTAATCCTTATACATAGCAGAATGTTCAGGACCTGCAACGCATGGCAAATGAGGGGTGTGAAACCATATTGCACTAAAGAATGGACGGTCTTCCTTTATACTTCTATCAATAAAAGGTATTACTCTGTCCATTATAACCCTGCTATCATCACCGCTCAGATTTTCGGTTTCTTTATCCCCGTTATGCTTCCAATAATAAGTGCCATATCTACGGGTTTTATCTCCTTCTTTTAAATAATCCCAGAACTTTCCATTACATTTTTCTGGATGCATCATAGGGTCATAAGTAGGCACCTTAGATTCTGTAGCAAATGATTCATTATATCCATGAAAAGAAGGTGGATTGTACAAACTTTTATTACCTTCACAACCCCTATTCGCATCTTTCTCAGTATAAGTAAGGGTTCCCAAATGCCACTTTCCAAAATGGCCCGTGCCATACCCTCTCTGCATAAGCAATTCCGGCAACGTAATTTCTTCAGTTCTTAATATCCCTTCATTTGCATGAAATACACCCGTCCTGAACGGATTTCTTCCAGTCAACACACTAGCCCTAGTCGGTGATGACACAGCACTTCCAGCATAAAACCTGTCAAAAATTATTCCTTCCGAGGTCAAAGAATCCAAACATGGTGTTTTAATTATAGTATTTCCATTAAAACCTACATCTCCCCAACCCAAATCATCCGCCATAATCAATATTATATTAGGAGTGTTACTTGCCTCTAATATTTTAAAAGACAACAACACGCCTGTCATAGATAAACATAGTCTTATCATAGCACTGAAATTAAATTTATACAAACATACAGGAATTAATACATTATGATGGTATAATAATACGTCAAGATATGGTAGTAAATTAGTCACAGGAAAAATATATGATAAAAAGAGGGTGTATCAACACTAATTAGACTTTGGTGATTAAATATCAAGTCTTTTATTTGAAAAACACCTTGTAGACTTTAGCTAAATAGAAATCAGATTTTTCGTCAGAAATTTCCAGTCCCTGTTCTGTAAATTTATAAGAAAGTGGGGAATTATCCATGTATGTAACCTTGTCTATAGAATTCTCAAATTCTTTAAAGCTCTCCAAAATAAAAGGCTCATTTTCCTTTTGAAATGAAATTACATACACCACATTACCTTTAGAAATATACCTGTACTCTTTCTCATGTATTCTCATAGAGTGCTTATTATAGTGTACGTCATCTTCCTTGATGATTTCACCTTTATATTCACCAAAAAACTTCCATGGTTTAGTTCCGTATATACAGTCTCCATTGGCATTTACCCATTTACCCATTGCCAAAAGTCTCTTTTGCATTCCTTCAGGAATAGTTCCATCTGCACGTGGACCGATATTCAGCAACAAGTTACCATTCTTACTTACTACATCTACTAAAAGACGCACAAGTTCTGCCGGAGTTTTATACAAGTCATTAACTTCTTCATTATGCATGTATGCAAAAGAAACTCCCATCGTTGCAGGATTCTGCCATCTGTATTCGAATATTTTCTCCTGTCTCATATTATCACTCTCTGCACAACCTACACCTAAAGGAAAGTTCAATATCTTTCCCTTATTGTTAAAATAAACATCACGCCCCTGCTCATATGCTTCATTTACATAGTCAGCTATCATGTATTTAAAAGCTTCCTCAAATTTTTTGGTTTGAGGATCATCCGGTTCTTTATAGAAAAGAGGAACATCATCAATCCACATGAAATCTGGTTTATAAAGTTTATTAATTTCTTTCCATCTATCTACATAATCTTTGATAAATTCATCCGAATATGAGAAAGGACCATATAACTCCTCACACTTAGGTTCTCTCTTAATTTCTTCTGCTATCAAAGGAAAAGGCTTGTTATGAGCCTTAAATTTCCCTGTAAATCTACTAGGATGACGTTCCCTATGATAAGACAATCCATATGCCAAACCTTCACTCCTTACTGCCTTTCCTAAATCACCTACCAAATCTCTTTTAGGGCCCATTTTAACTGAATTCCAGTCTGTTAGTTTTGAATCCCAATTTGCAAAGCCATCATGATGTTCTGCTGTTAAAATTACATATTTCGCTCCTATTTTTTTGAATAGTTTTGCCCATTCCTCCGGATTCCAATTTTCTGCAGTATAATAAGGAATCCAGTCTTTATATCCGAACTCAGGAGGATAAGCGCCGAATTTCTCCATAAAGAAAGACTTGTATTTCTCTGGCGATTGATACATGTGTTCTGTTATTGCTTCAGCATAACCTATATTGTTATATTTATACCCGGCCACACTATATGGTCCCCAATGAATAAAGATTCCAAATTTTCCTTCATCCCACCATTCTGCAGGCTTGACTTTAGCCAAAGATTCCCAAGTAGGTTCGAATTTTTCCACTCTTTTTACTGCACTACATGTTAACATGCACATAGACAGCAAAGCTACTGTAACTGTTGTTTTCATTGTTAATAATTTAATAGAACTACTTATATTGAAAATAAAATAACATGAGAATCTTTATACGAGTAAAAATTTCTCCCATTACCTCATGAATCATTTACTGTACCTCAAAATAAAATCTACAATCTCCTTAGGATTATCCAATCCGTGAGGATGATGACCTACCCCAGGTTTTAGTATAAGGTTTATACTAAAACCTAACGAAATGAATTTGTCTTTAAAAATCTCCATATTCTCATTAAACGGAACAACATCATCAATATCTCCACATACAGCCACAATAGGTATTTTATTTTCCGCTAAGGATTTAACCGAGTCAAATGCATTTCCTGAAAAGTTAGAATCTACTTCATTGTCCATTATTCCATATTCAAGCAACATGGAATTCCATAATTCATTGCGTTGTCTTCCCGGCCAACTAGTAAGATCGCACACTGGTGCATCAACATAAACACAAGAGACGGCTTTAGGGTTATAACCTGCCCATTTCAAAGCGAAAAGCCCTCCACGGCTCAATCCTTCCAGCACAACTTTTCGAGACAATTTAAATCCTTTTACCATACGGTTATAAAACACGTCACCCAACATTAAGGACCTGGGACTACCATATAAATGAGTCAAATCATAATAAACTACATGGAATCCCTCATTAAGCAAAGCTACATCCACATTAGAGAACGATCCAAAAAATGCAGGTCTCCATATCCACGGTCTGCCATATGCACTTTTTTTAGGCACTACCACAGTAGCTTGTCTTCCAGCACTAACAAAATCATACCTGTCGAACCCTTTCCACTTTGATTTCTTTCCAGGAAACACTCCGTGAGATTTTAAATCAGGAGCTTTCTTTCCTGTTATTTTATTATAAATCAATCCTGCCATTATTTCCGCTCCCCTGGCATTTGGATGAACACTATCCGGGAATAACCCTGGATAGTAAGGAGACATTGCATTATAAAAATCAAAAATCTCAACATCAAGTTTTTTTGCTGTTTTCTTCAATAAAGGAATGATTTCGTTACAAATCACCTCATTATTTATATTCTTACCATTAGGTATAGACGGTACAGGCAAGCACAAAATAATTATAGGTTTTGATGACAGTGATTTGAAAGAGTTTATGAGCATCTCCGTATCATTCATGAAATCAGATTTATAAACCCAGTTAATAGGCTTTGAATCATTCGTTCCCAACTTTATAATGACTATGTCAGGGTTAAAATCCAATGCATCCTTATACTTTTTCTCTTTCATATAAGGATGATCTCCTTTATTTAGCATCGTTCTTGCACTAACACCAAAATTCCTTACATCGTATCCTTTTCCCAGCATCTGTTCTAAAACCCCAGGGTAACTATCTTTAGAAGGATTTTTCAGCCGTGCGCCATATGTGATACTATTACCAACACAGGCAATCTTAACTACTTTATCCCCTGCATATACACACAGATGAAAAAGAAGAAGGCATATTATGTGTATTTCTCTTTTCACAAACATATCAGTAATTAATTCTAATTAAAAGAAAACCTTTCCAAATAACATTTATTTTTTTTCAAAATCATTGCTATGCCCCATTTCAAATTATTATTTACATTCCTGTGATCAGTCAAATCAGGTCTGAAAGCTCCCGGAGCAGCTGGGCGGTTTTTTTTATAAATACCGTTTACAGACTTACCGAAAGAAAGTCCATCTGAAGCATATTCTATAGACGATGAAAATGAAGCTAAAGAAAAAACTCCATTATAATATGGCCATATCATAACCTCATGACTTCTGCCTAATAAAGGGGAGCCATATTTTACAAAAGGGCCTTTAGGTGAGTCTGAGAAAGCTACTCCCATATGAGTTTTCTTATTTCCTGCTATAAAATCATTATATCTACGTCCTTTGTAATAAAGCCAAAATCTATTATCTCTGTACAACAGAGAAGCATCATCTATCCTATAACTGTCGAAATCATCCTTGTCTTTTCCTGGTACAAGAACTGGTTCATCACTAACTCTCACAAAAGGGCCAATAGGGGATTCAGACACAGCTACTCCCAAAGCTGTATAATCCGAATATGAATCATTATTAAACGTATCAGTTCCCTCAGAAGGCTTTACACCTGTATAATACATATAATACTTATTATCCCATTTTATAATATTGGGAGTGAAAACGGCAAAAGAGTCAAATGTTCCTTTCCTACCGACACTAAGGACTTCACCGATTTCATGCCAATTATACCCCTCATCAACCGAATATGCACACCATATCCTACCATAATAACCACTTGTTTTACCGTATATTTTTGTATAATATACATAGCAAGTATCATTAACCATTATTACATCACTTGGATCTCTTCTTGAGACTCCTTCTTCATAACCTATACCGGAAACTGGAGTATAATGAAATTCTTTCCTCGAAAAAATCTTCTGTAACGAATCTGGATTCAATCTTGGATATTTTGCATCTATACTATCCAAATATTCATCCACCATTTTCTTCATTTCCAAACATTTATGAGGATTCTTTTCAATAAGGTTATTTTTTTCCCCTATATCATCACTCAGATTATATAAATAAGACTTTTCAAGATCGTATCGATAAATATACTTCCAGTTTCCGTATAAAACAGCATCAAACGGATAACCTCCCTGGTTAAAATAGTGAGGTGAATGCCACAAGAAAGGTCCTCTGTTTTCTTTTTCTCCCTTCAATAACGAAACCCGGCTCATACCATCAATATGCTGATTAGGATATTGTGGTAATCCACAGATATCAAGTAATGTTGGATAAATGTCTGTACCTGTAATAATACCATCATTCTCGTGACTCTTATTGTTAAATACAGGAGAATATATAATTAATGGTACTCTTACACCTCCCTCAGAATCCCATCCTTTTCCGTCTTTTAACGGACTATTACATGTAGGAGATCCCTCAGCAGTAGATAAACCACCATTATCAGAATAGAACACAATAGTAGTATTATCCATTAAATCCATATCCTCCAGACATTTAACTATACGGCCAATATTCTGATCAAGACAATATAGAAAAGCAGCATAAACAGGGTTAGACTGTATTATACGTCGTTGTTTACCATTTCGTTTATCACCTTTTTCCTGAAGGAACCATGGAATTGCCGGAAATGGTTCTCCCTGAACAACAGCTTTTATAGTATCCAGCCCCATTTTCCTAGCCTTATCCTTGAAATATGATATATCTTTACTTTTAGCCATGATAGGTGTATGCACCGCATAATACCATAGATTAAGGAAAAAAGGTTCGTCACCACTATTCTTAATAGATTCAATCGCCATATCTGTCAAGACATCTGTAATAAATTCCCCCTTATCATTAAATCTTCCATTTTTCCACTTACCATTCTCGTATCCTGAGTAATATGTATCAAAGCCTTGGCATAAAGGCATTGTTTCCGGGGTTGTACCTAAGTGCCATTTACCTATATGTATAGTCTTGTAACCATTATCATGAAAAGCCTCAGCCAATGTAAACTCCTCTGATTTTATGTCCGGCTCAAAATCAGCATCAATAATCCTTCCCAAAGAAGGTTTAAGACGCTGTGCAGGCAAACCTGTATATCCAGTACGCGAAGGATATTTACCTGTCATTATTGCACCCCTAGCAGCAGAACTGATAGGAGAAGCTGCATAAGCTCTATTAAATTTAACACCTTTCTTAGCAAGGTTGTCTATGTTAGGCGTTTCATAAAAATTACTCCCATAACACTCCAGGTCTGCCCAGCCAAGATCATCTGCCAAAATAAATATAACATTTTGCTTTTCTGTTTTATCAGCTAAAACAGGGAAGGTACAAAATGCCAAACTATAGTATATCAATAAATCACGTTTCATTGCATATTATTTATTATATAGTTTTCTCTTATATTTTTCTAAATATAGCCGAATATCCTCCACCTGGAGCAATATCTACAGATAAAACTGATTTACTAGAGACGAAAGTTTTCACAATTTCATATTCCTCTTTGTTATTTACGTAATGAGAATTGGGGGAATCCTTATATAAAGTTACCTCATATTGTACATTATCGTCAAGGAAATCGAGTTTAAGTTTCTGTTTGCCTCCATTTTCATTATAAACAGTTCCAAGGAACCAAGCATCAACATTTCTTCTTGCTACAGTTACATGGGAATTAAAATCCATATCAAGGTACCTTGATTCATCCCAGCACTTAGGCAATTGCTTTATAAAGTCAAACATTTCACTCTTGTTCTCATATGCTTCAGGAGCATCTATCAGCACTGTAAGATGTCCTGTATGTGTTACTAAAACTCTTGCATTTTCAGAAGCTATGGTAGAATTATAATCATTCTTAGGTCCTCTTTCCCTTTCTTTTATTTTATTCAATTCATAAATGCCATTAGTCTGGTCTATAGCTCCAGCCAATAGATTAATACAAGCCATCTTTACGAAACCACTAGGAGAAAAAGCTGTCCTTCTATCCATCTGGGCATGACAATATTCACGGCTTAAATAATTAGGATAAGTCCGTTCCAATCCACTGAATGGTATAGGGTTATCATGAAAATCAATCATCAGTTTATACTTTCCTGCAATCTTTATAACTTCTTCAGTTTTAGAAACTTTACCTTGTGGAGTATATTTAGTCCCTATAGCTCCTAGAAAGCCATACTTAATTCCTTTTGCCCCCCAACCAGAGTACGTCTTTGCTATCTTTTCGAAATCTACCTCCTTTCCTGATTTCTTTGTATAACCCAAATCATAATACAACCATATTCCAACATTATTATTATTCCCATAATTTATTACTTCTTTTATATCTACACTTTTAACAGATAATAACGGATTATCATCTTCATACCAATGTGCATCAATTAAGAAATAATCAATACCATTACGTGATGAAAAGTCTATGAATCTTTTTAAACTTTCTGTGTTTAGTTCATATCTAAACCCATCAAAACTACATCCACGCACTCTCCAATCCCATGAAGAAAGACCTGGCTTTACCCACGAATAATCACCTTCGGATGGTTTACTTAAATTATAACTTATGTACTTACTGCTATGGAGTTCTGCCCAATCATCAGCAAACGAAAGTATTCTCCACGGTAATTCTGCATTATTCTCAAAAAGTGCTTCTCCAGAATATAAATAAATAAACTGAGATTTTTTATCTACACCAATCTTCATTTCAGGATAATTATGAACCGATGCTTCATGCAGTTTTATATACTGCCTATCATCATTCCAAACTACAGGTGTAAAATACTTTTTCTTCTTATTCAAATCTGCCAACGTTTTATTTCCTATTGGTTCATACTCGCCATTTGGAAAATAAAAATATGAATTATCACTTGCCGGATAAATCGAAGACTTTTCTTCTACCCTAAATGTGCCATCTTTAACAATAATAAATCTATAAGCTATAGTTTTATTAAATACTCTTACAAACAATTTTGCATTAATCTTAAAGCCTTTTGCATTTTTACCTGTAAGATTAAAAATTTTCTCATTTGCTGCAGATTTCAAAAATGAATTCTCCCCAATTCTTTGCGAAAAAGTATCTTCCCAATAACAAGACGAGATTTCTTCTATATTCCATGAAACAAAAGAACTATCAACATTAAGTATAAGAGAAGATTTTTTTATTACACTTTTGTTTTTATATGAAACCTTGAGATACAAAGAATCACAATCAGCTTCAACAAGCCAATCAGTTTCTGAATCAACATCAGCGTCTGAATCAGCATCAGTATCAGCATCTGAATCAGCATCAGTATCTGCTAGCCAATCAGCATCATTGAGC
>OGJR01001137.1_pt1 | contig 18839 bp, 16 predicted proteins | sample 1572301 | NCBI WGS metagenome assembly OGJR01 (sample SAMEA2582083, study PRJEB24529) | metagenome | biome: Human gut stool | place: China | collected 2011 | reverse complement strand
TTGAGTTTAAAGGACAACTAAATTCATATAAAAATGTTACGCAGTAAAACACCATTTTTGAATGTGTGAGTATAAAACCCTTAATTTGCCTTGAAAACGCACTAAAAGCCGCATAAATCAAGGAAAAATCAACCTCTACCGCGTAACATTCCATAATGGCAGAGAGCGTAAGCGGTCTATCCGATTGCGCTCTCTTAGCTGCCCAACAGCAAAGACAGGGAAAGCCGTCAAGGACGCGCAAGCGTGCATTTTATCCTTGACGGCTTTTTCTGTCTTTGTTACTCCCTACCTGTCAAAACGAAATTGCAGGATAGCTTTGATAAGCTGTGCTTTCAGACGGTCTTGAATATCGTCATTGATATGTCCCCGATAGGTAGACAGGTATTTAATGCGTCCTGTGTAGTGCCGCAGTACCGCGTCTATTGCGTCCGGCTCTCCGGCAATCGTTTTTTCAATGACTTCAAAGGGTATCAGCTTCTTGTTCCTCATGCTCTGATTTTAACCATTCCTTTCTCAACTGCTTCAATGCCGCGTGTTTCCAGTAATTCGCTGTACTTCTGCTTCGTCCGTACTCGTTCCCGACTTCTGTATCAGTATAACCGAGGAAGAAATACATCAGCAGAACAGTCCGCCGTTGCTCCGGCAATTTCAATAATGCGTCGGCTAAACGTTCATTTGCAATAATAATTTCTTGCCCTTTCACAACAAAGATGGTCGGCTTGTCATACTGTTCAAAGTAATTGTCTGTTATAAACGGTTCAAAGGACGTTTCGGACATCAGATAGTCAAGTGATACTTCGCGTTTCTGTTTCCGTCCTAAATCGCGGTATGCACTGATTGCCGCGTTGCGGAGAACAACCTTACAAAAGGCAGCAAAAGAACATTCGACGCGCTCCATGAATTGTTCAGAATACCTCATTTTTTCATCACCCCCTTTCTTCCCAGTAGGGGGCTATTACAACAAACGCCCATGCAGCACAAAGCTACATAGGCGTTTGAATAATGTGATTTATAAGAGTATGTATAATGTACTGACAGTTCATACTCATGGGCAGAAATTTCCGTTGTGTTGGTTAGGCTTTTTTTAACGAGTTCGATAATGCTTGTATAACGGCAAGTGACATAATAAAACCTCCGTCTAAAAGGAAAAAGCCGATAGCCGCTATGTTTCAAGCGTGCTATCGGCTCTGCGTCTGTGCGTCTGGCTCTTTGATAACCGAAATATAAAATTGTCGCAGGTTAATCAATGTTTCCTGCTTGCATTTGGGGCAATACAACGGAAAATTTATCAAAACTGTGTCCTCTCTGATTTTATTGCGTGTTTTGTTATTGCAGACAGGACACATTATCCAGTGATATTTTTCTGAAATTTTATTTTCTTTGCACAACGTCATGTAATCTGCTATCTACGACAAATTTCTTTTTTCGTGGGTTGCCCTCCGCCCGATATATCATCAGATTTTTCAAATCAAATACAGAACTCCAGACCGTTTCAAAATCAGGTTCATCATATTGGCACATAAACCCATAATCGCCTTTTAGAAGCTGTTCGGTCGCTTCAATCAGATTTCCTTTTATATGAGTGCTGAAACTCTCCATAACAGTATCATATCGTTTCGCAGAATGGTAATCGTTCCCCTTAGCTGCGTCGTGCCGCTTCATTTCATCAGATGTAAAGCTATTAACAGTACACACAATCTTACCATTATCCATGCTTACAGCTTTTCGGATTCTTTTTTCATAAGGCGTACATTCAACGACAATCATTTCTCCGTTCTTATCTGCGATAAGGATATTGCAGTTAGACGCTACCGGCAGCTTCATCAGCAGAAGCAGCGCATTTTCTGTGCTGTTCGCTTTTTCAAGCAGATACCTTACGATAAAACATGAATTAAAGCCCGCTTGTATATTTTCCAGACTTGTCATTACAAAAGTCATTGCAACCGCTAATCCATGTTCATTTATCCCTTCTTCCCCGTTAATGAAAGAAGATGTCGTTATATTAAATCTGTTTCCGTTCAATGGGGAATAGATTTCACTTTTACTTCCGTTTTTTAAATATGGCGGCAAATCATTATTTCTGCCATAAATTACGCTATTGTCTTTGAAATAGGCAAAAGCCGTACACCCCCTAATCTCTACGGGGATATTATCTTCCAGATTATACATACAGCAGCCCATACATAACATCCATGATACAAAGGATAGATAGCTGACACCGACTGTATCGCTAACACCTCTTATTTCTTCACATACTTCGGGGAAAAACTCTTTCAATATCTGTTCACTTTTTCTTCCATGCTCAAGCTGAAAATTATCAAGATGTAGCGGGAATATGATATTGTTTTTTTGAAAAATCTTTCCTCTCTTGACGCCCATCTGATAATGGTCGCCTTTCAGTCTTAAATGATACACGTTCCGTCCTCCTTGTCTTTTTTAATGGAAATCCACACTTCGGAATGACCGCTTACCGGCGTTCCTTTGCAGATAGGATATACTTCTACATCTGGAAGTCCTGCATATTCATATCCCGAAAATGGCAGCCATTCTGTATAAAATCTTCTGAAAATGTTTTGCACATTCTCTTTAAAATAACCTTTGTTTTCAAAAACAGCCCATGTAGCAGATGGAATTTCAAATTCAAACATACCGGACGGAGCAGGTTCATTCGTGGCTACTGCAATATAATAAAATATCCTTTGGGGATTTTCATAAACGCTAACGCCTAATACTCCTTTGGGAGATTGATTTGACAAGTTGCATACTTCCGAAAATAGATTACTGTTCAAAACAGACTTCCAAAATTTTGGAATAATTTTGTAATTTTCCTCCATGTCCTCTACTAATGGAATACGGACACCCACCATACGCATGGATTGTTTTTGGATAATGTGATATGTCATAGCGTTTCCTCCTGTAACTTGAACTGAAAAGCGAATTGCCGGATAAGCATTGAACGTGTTCCCTATACTGCGTGCAGCAGCGGGTGTGATATTGTGAACGCTCTGAAATGCCCTGTTAAATGAAGTCGGAGAAGAATATCCATATTTTAAGGCAATATCAATCACTTTCGCGCCCGTCCTTTGCAATTCAAACGCTGCCTGTGTCATTCGTCTGCGCCGGATATATTCTGACAATGAAACGCCCGCTACATAAGAAAAAATCCGTTGAAAGTAAAAAGTCGAACAGCAGGCGATTTTCGCAGCTTCGTCATACGATATATCACTGTCTAAATTATTTTCTATATAGTCTATGGCTGCGCTTAACTTTTTCAACCATTCCATTTGCGTGCCTCCTTTACTATAAGCATACCTTTTTATTACTTGTTTTTCCTCGCTTTTAATGCGCTCTTTTGTAAACTCATAAATAGTGTAAATGAATAAAAATTTTGTTGCAAACTTTCTTTCTCTATTTTGGCATTTTACGATTCCCGTCGTATTTAAAAGTGAGAAAGGGAAAATATAAAATTTTTCTAAAATCTTTGGCAAAACCGCTATGTGCGGTGTTGTAGGTAGTGAAAGAAAAACTATCACAAAGCGGGCAGAAATACCGCGTGCAAACGTCTTGTTAGCGAAAGGGGGCTACTCATGGAAAACAGGAAACGAAACGTGCAAATCATTATTCGGGTAACAGAGGAAGAACGGGCGTTGATTGAGGAAAAAATGCAACAGATACCGACGCTCAATCTCTCCGCCTACGCCCGGAAAATGCTCATTGACGGGTACATAATCACACTTGATTTACAGGAAGTCAAAGGGCATACGGCGCAGCTTCAAAAAATTGGAGTGAACGTCAATCAGATTGCAAAGCGTATCAATGAAACAGGGCGGATTTACGCCGACGACATGGACGAGATGAAGCGCGTCATGGAAGAAGTCTGGCGGCTGGAACGGCGGCTGTTACTGCAATTCAAAGGATTAACAAAATGAGGGTTTGGGACACTTCCCAACAGGCAAAATGCAACGACGACAGGCGGACATTTTACGAGAACGGCTATCCGTTTTCTATGCTTGCTATTCAGTTTTATCTTTAGAAAGGACGGGAAAGGAATGGAACGGAAACGAAAAATCAAGGACGGGCATATTGTAGTGGAAAATCCGCTGTTTCAAGAATTGCCGATGCATGAAGTAACGATAAAATCCGGCAGGACGCTGTACCGCTTTACAGGCAGCTATGACGGGGAAAGAAGTCTCCCCCACAAGGTTTTACGCCTTATGGAGCAGGAACAGGGCAAAAAAGATGTTGATTAAAAATACAGGAGCCGATACAATAGGGACAAGCAATCCTGTATTGGTAGACTGCCCACCGATGAAAGGAGCAGAAACTATGTTAAGGCAGTCTGACAAAATTACCGCCCTCTATTGCCGCTTATCGCGCGACGACGAATTGCAGGGCGACAGCAACAGCATTGTAAACCAAAAGGCAATTTTAAGTAAATACGCAAAGGAGAACCATTTTCCTAATCCTCAATTTTTTGTGGACGACGGGTATTCGGGGGCGAACTTTGACCGTCCCTCTTGGAGTGAACTGGTCGCTCTGATTGAAGATGAAAAGGTCGGTGTTCTGATTGTCAAGGATATGTCGCGGCTTGGTCGTGATTATCTGCGCGTAGGGCTTTATACGGACGTTCTCTTTCCAGAAAAGGGCGTGCGGTTTATCGCTATCAGTAACGGCATAGACAGCGCACAACAACAGGAGAATGACTTTACCCCGTTTTTAAATATCATAAACGAGTGGTATTGCCGTGATACAAGCAAGAAAATCCGCGCTGTGATGAAGTCAAAGGGAGAAGCCGGAGAACACCTCTGCACAAACCCACCCTATGGTTACATGAAAGACCCGGACAATAAGAAACAGTGGATTGTAGACGGAGAAGCCGCCGAAGTAGTCAAGCGGATATTCGCTCTTTGTCTGGACGGTTACGGACCGTCGCAGATTGCCCGTATTCTGAAAGAGGATAAAGTCATAACGCCGACAATCCATTTTCAGCAAACAGGCAGGGCAACAAGGAACGCGCCGCCGGACAATCCTTATAACTGGACGAGCGATACCATAGCTGACATTTTGGAGCGTCCAGAATATCAAGGACATACGGTAAACTTTAAGACTTATAAACAGTCTTACAAGAGCAAGAGAACCTGTTACAATCCAGAGGAAAAATGGCTTGTGTTTGAGAATACCCATGAAGCGATTATTGACGCTGACACATGGGCACGGGTGCAGGAATTACGGAAGAACAAACGCCGCCCGGCGAGGACAGGCAAGACAAATATGTTTTCCGGCATTGTGCGCTGTGCCGACTGCGGCGAAAAGCTGTATTACTGCACAAGCAAGAACTTTGAAGCAAGACAAGACCATTTCGTCTGCTCTACTTCAAGGCTCAAAGGGAAAGCGGTTTGCTCTACTCATTTTATCCGCGCCGTTGTCTTGGAACAGGGCGTACTCGCTCACATGAGATTGACGATTGCCTGTGTCGCTAACCATGAAGAACAATTCCGAAAAGCTATGGGCGCAAAGCAGAAGGCCGAAGCGAAAAAGGAACTGGCGGCGAAGCGGCGGCAACTGACGCAAGCGGAACGACGGATAGAAGAACTTGACCGATTATTCAAGCGTATTTACGAGGATAATGCCAACGGGAAATTATCTGACAGCAGATTTCAAATGCTCGCTGACGATTACGAACAGGAGCAGGAAGAACTGCGGGAAAAGCTGTTGCGATTGAACGAGGAAATCAACGAACAGGAAGAACAATCCGAAAACATTGACAGGTTCATCAGCAAAGTACGGAAATATCTCGACTTGGACGAATTAACGCCCGCTGTTTTAAACGACATGGTAAAAGCGGTGTACGTCCACGCGCCGGATAAGTCAAAGGGGCATAGGGAACAGCAGATTGACATTTCCTATGACCTTGTGGGAATACTCCCCGCGTCTTTACTGAATAACCTGCAAAATGGAGAAACGGCATAGCCCGCAAGCTACGCCGTTTCCCGAAAACATTTCTAATACTGTCTTATGAGTGCCGCCTCGAACTGCGCTCTTTTTTTGTGCCGAAAAGTTTTACAATTTCTTTAAGTTTTCTGAAAAAGGAACAAAAACGCATTGCATTGTGATATGATATTTGACAGAATCAGAAAAATACGGGAACTTTTCCGAATGGTTTCCGTCTGAATAAAAAGTGTGTTTAGGATGCGTTGATCAAAGGAGATGAGGGAATGAACAGAAACAAGAGAACGGCAAAGCGTGCCATGGGGATGGCGCTCGCCGCAGTGCTGCTGCTTTCCCCCCTGAGCTATCTGGGGGCGGAAACGGCGTATGCGGCAACGACCTATTATAACCAGAAAACGGAGAAAACCGTAACCCGCGGGGTGACATACGAAAAGAGCAGCCGTATGACGGATGCAGGTATTCAGAATATACATGTGCTGAAGGTTGACCTGACGGAAAGCACGCTAGAGTTCAAGGAAGTGGAAAGCAAGACGGACTATGGTCTGAAGGAAACCGTTAAGAAGCTTTTGACGGATAACGGCGCGGTTGCAGGGGTAAACTCTGACTTCTTCGGCTTGAGCGGCTCCTATTCTGCGGCATTTGGTCCGATTGTGCGAGACGGCGAGGTGATTTCCGCAGGGACAAGCATAAACAAGGGCGAGGGGCAGTATGCGGCGTTCTTCATGGACGAGAACGGCAACCCCTTCTTCGATTATTTCACCATGACGGCGAAATGCGGCAACGAGAAAAAGATGATGGAGCTTGCATCTCTGAATAAGGTAACCTCCATGGTATTCCCGATTTATCTGGACAGAAATGCCATGACAAATACCTCCGGTCTGGATAACCGTTTCCAGAACCTTGTGAAATTTGTGGTGCAGAATGATACGATTACGCAGATTTCCGAAAAGGGCGAAACCGTAGCGGTTCCGGAGGATGGCTACTTAATCGTGATGAGCGGCGATTATCGCGATAAGGCGGCATATATGTTCGAGGTGGGCGACCAAATGACATTGGATATCAATTCCTCTGTGAACCTGGACGGGATGGAAACCGCCTTCGGCGGCGGCGGCAAGCTGCTGGTTGACGGGAAAATCGTAGAGGCAAACTCCATTGTTGCGAAGGGCAGACAGCCCAGAACGGCATTCGGCGTTTCCAAGGATGGCAAGACAGCAATTTTCATGGTTGTGGACGGCAGAGGGGACAGCATTGGCGCAACACACTGGGAAATGGGCGTGCTGATGCAGGAATACGGCGCGTATGAGGCAATGCACTTAGACGGCGGCGGCTCCTCTACCATGGCAGTGAAAACAACAGAGGATTCCTCTGTGAACGTGGTAAACAAGGTTTCCGAAGGCTCTGAACGTAGGGTAATCAACGCAGTCGGCATTTTCCAGACGGCAGAAAAGGGTGCGGTGCAGGAAATCCGGATGCAGCCCTCTATGACAAGAACACTGGCAGGCAAGCCCATTACCTTTACGGTATATGGTCTGGATGAACATTACAACCGCATTGAGATTCCGGCAGAGCAGGTGACACTGGATGCTGTCGGCGTGGAAGGAGCATGGAGCGGCTACAGCTTCACACCCAAGACAAGCGGCACATTTACTGTCATTGCAACCTACAACAATCTGGTGGCATACCAGCAGAATGTGGTGAGCGGCAAGGTGGCAAGACTCAGCCCCACAAATGCAAGCATTAAGCTGAACAAGGCGGGCGAAACGGCAACGATTGCCATGAACGCATACGATCAGGATGGGTTCTCCTACTGGGCATCCACAAGCACAAATTACAGCGTGGCGGATGAAAGCGTCGGTACTGTTTCCGGCAATCACTTCACGGCGAAAAAGGAAGGCTCTACCTATATCAAATGCGAAAAGGACGGCGCGATTGCATACATTACCGTAACGGTTGGCAATGCGGCGGCAGTCAAGGCACCTGCGGCAGCGACGGCGAAGGATGCACTGAACCAGACGGTAACAGTGGCAAATGACGGGGCGCATTATTTCAACGTAGCGGGCAAGCTTGCATACACAGGCACAAATAAGATTGATGCGGCAGCCTATACTTCCGCAAGAGAAAAGGCGAAGGCCTATGTGGATGCAAACGCAAGCGTGGCAATTTACGGCGGCAAAAATGATTTGCAGACGGCAAACAAGGTGGATTCTCTGACATGGAACGGGAGCTATCGTTTCCTGAACAGGGGCGGCGTGAGTGTGGCAATGCTTTCTGCGGCAAAGGGCGGCATTACCGCAACAAACCCCTCTCAGTGGGCAAGCTTCACAAGAGACATTGATGCGGCAAACAACAGCACCGTTGTTCTGGTGATGGACAAGACCCCTTCTGCATTCAGCTCTGCGGCGGAAGCCAATTATTTCCGCGCGATTCTGAGCAAGTATGTGGAGCAGGGCAAGAAGGTCTTTGTCATCTCCTGCGGCAGTACGTCTTACTGGACCTCCACAAAGGACGGCGTGCGCTACATCAACCTGCCCGATCTCTGGAAGGCAGACGGGACGGTAAACCCGAATTATAAAATGCTGCGCTTCCGTGTGAAGGATGGCGCTGTGACATACGAAGCAGTTCATATCAAATAAAAATGCAGATGTTTTCGGGGGAGCTTCTCCCGAAAACATTTTTTTTGGATTCTCCGCTTTTGGTTGTAAAAAAAGGGAGAATAAGGTACTATATAAGATGGATTACAAGGAGTATTTTTACCGATTGACACGAAAGAAAACAAATTTTCAATAGATTTTAGGAGTTTATTATGTCAGAAAAAGGCAATCAGGCGGTGAAAACCGTCAGCTTTATGATGTTAATTACCCTTTTTGGGAAAATACTGGGAATGGTGCGCGAGCAGCTTCTGGCGGCAAACTACGGAACGGATATGCAGGCGGCGGCATTTTTGCTGGCAAGCCGGATTCCCCGTACCTTTTTTGATGTGATTTTTGCATCGGCAATTTCTGCAAGCTTTATCCCTGTTTTTGTGGAATATTTGCAGAAAAAGGGGCGGAAGGAGGCGTTTTCGCTTGCGAACCGCTTTATTACGATGATTTCGACTGTTACGCTTTTGATGATGCTTCTGGGGATGGCGTTTGCAAAGCCGCTGACGCTTCTGATTGCGCCGGGCTATGATGTGGAAACGGTGACGCTTTGCGTGGGGCTTCTGCGGATGCTTTTCCCGACGATGCTCTTTACGGCGGTTGCTTTTTCCTTTGTGGGGATTTTGCAGTCGTTGGAGGAATTTAATGTGCCTGCGGCACTGAGCGTGGTTTCCAACGGCGTATTGATTCTGTATTATATTTTCTTTAACGAGAAATTCGGGATTTTGGGGCTGACGGTGGCGTTTCTGATTGGCTGGGCGATGCAGGCGGTGATTCAGATTCCGTCCCTTTGGAAGAAGGGCTATCATTACCGCCCGGATTTTCATTTTAAGGATGAGGGGCTGAGAAAAATCGGGAGGCTGATGCTGCCGGTTATGGTCAGCACATGGATTCAGCCGATTAACTTTATGGTAAATACACGCTTTGCTTCGCAGCTTTCGGGCGGCAGTGCGGTGAACGGGGAGCTGGGCGTTTCTGCGCTGGAATATGCGAATAACCTGTATACGATTATCGTGGGCGTTTTCGTGCTTGCGATTGCAAATATGGTGTTTCCGAAATTTTCCCGTATGACGGAGGACAAAAAGGAATTCGGACTGGCGGTCAGAGGGACGCTGAAATCGATGATTTTCCTGCTGATTCCCATGACGGTGGGGCTGATGGCTCTGGCACAGCCTGTGGTTTCGCTGATTTACCAGAGAGGGGCGTTTGACGAAACGGCAACACAGCTGACGGCGGCGGCGCTGTTCTTCTTTGCATTGGGCATGGTTGGCTACGGCGTGCAGAATATTCTGAGCCGCGCCTTTTATGCGAATCAGGATGGGAAAACGCCGTTTTATTCGGGACTGGTTTCTATCGTTATCAATGCGGTTTTGTGTTGGCTTTTGCTGAAGCCGATGGGGATTGGCGGTCTGGCGCTTTCTGCGGCGGTTTCCTCCACAGCGGCGGCGGCAGTGCTTCTGATTCCGGCGGTGAAGCAGTATCCCGATATTCTGGATAAGGGCTTTGTGCTCCAGATTGGGCGGATGCTTCTGGCGGCGGCAGGGATGCTTGTGCCGGTGCTTGGGTGCAAATGGCTGCTGCTGCCGAGATTGGGTGGACGCGTGATTGGGCAGATTCTACTGCTTTGCATCTGCGGCGGCGTTGGCGTGACTGCCTACATGTTTTTTGCAAGGCTTCTGAAAATTGAGGAAGGTGAGTTTGTGTTTGGCATGCTGAAAAGGCTGCGGCACAGAGGAGGCGGGGAAACGGTGCAAGGCGCACCCCGCAAGAGGAAAAAACGGAGAACGTATACGATGACAGAAAAAATTTCTGCAATAATTGAAGACAGCTTTTGCTTCCGCCTGCTTGCGGCAATCTGCACGCTGCTGCGCTCTGTCTGGATGAACAGCATTGTGTACAGCATTTATGCGGCAATTTGCAGGGGATTCAAAAATGCGTTTGAAAACAGCGCGATTCTTGGCTTTTTGCGTGCAAACTGGGACAGAAGGCTCAATACAAGGCAGGGGATTTTGCCGCGGTTCTGGCATAATCTGGTGCATTGGAGCGGCATGGCGGTGCGCAGAGAAAGCAACGGCCTTGCGGCGGCAATGGGCGAAAGCTTTTTCCTGCGCGTATTTAATCAGAATTTCCTGATTTTCTGTTTGGCAGGGATTGTGGCGGCGATTCCCGTTCTGCCGACGATGCTTCTGGCGGTTCTGGTTCTGGGAACCTTTGTGCTGTATTTCATTCAGCTTTTTCTGGGAAGAATCCGGATGCAGCGGACGAGTATGGTGAGCGTGCTTCTGGGCTGCTTTGGGGTTTGCATCCTGTATGCGGGGGTGACAAGCTATGCCTTCCCCTCCGCACTTTTGGCAATGAGCCTGTTCCTGATTTTGATGGCGATATTCTTTGTGGCGAAGGATGCCATTGATACAGAAGAAAAGCTGAATTTTGTGCTTTGGGTACTGATTACCGTAGGGGCGCTGATTGCACTTTACGCGGTATATCAATATATCATCGGGGTGGAAATGGATGCCGCATGGGTGGACGAGGAAAGCTTTGACATCACCACGCGTGCGTATGCAACCTTCAGCAACCCGAATGTTCTGGGGGAATACCTGATTCTGGTCGGCTCTCTGGCGGCAGGGATGATCTGGAAGATGAAAAACTGGTGCGGCAGATTATATTATACAGGCTGCTTCGGTGTAATTTGTCTGGGTCTTGTGGCAACGGGCTCTCGTGGGGCAATGCTTGGGCTGATGTTCTCGGCAGGACTTTTCGTGCTGCTTTCCGAAAAGCGGCTGATTCCCCTTGGAGTGGTACTGCTTTTGCTGATGCCGTTTATTCTGCCGGCAAGCCTGTGGGCGAGAATTGCAAGCTCCGTTACGATGAGCGACTCCTCCTCACTGTATCGTGTGTCGATTTATACGGCGGCGTTGGATATCATCCGTCATTATTGGGTGACGGGCATCGGGATCGGTGCATTTAATCAGATTTATCCGCTGTTCTCCTTTGAGGCGGCGAATGCGTATCACGCGCATAACCTGTTTTTGCAGGAATTTATCGAGCTGGGGATTGTCGGCTTTGCTGTACTGGTACTGCTGCTTTTGTTCTTCTTCCAGAGACTTTACAGCGGCATGCGGACGGCACCGAAGCGGTTCCGTTTTCTGTTGGGGGCAATCTTCGGCGGCTTTGCAGGGCTTTTGCTCCAAGGCTTGACGGATCACCTCTGGTTTGATTACCGCATTGTGCTGTTCTTCTGGTGCTTTATCGGCATCGGCATGGCAACGGTGCGCGTGGCGGAAAAGAAGGGCGAAAGAGAAACGGAGGAAATGAAATGACGGAAAAAAGAATGAAAATCCTCCATGTTCTGACAGACAGAAATATCGGCGGCGCAGGGCGTTGGCTATTGTATTATCTGAAATATCATAACAGAGAAAAATTTGCGGTGCAGGTGGCTTTGCCGCAGGACAGCCTTCTGGTGGCGGCGGTGCAGGCATTGGATGTGCCTGTGCTTGCGATGGAGGAGATGGAGGACAAATCCTTCGATAAAAAAGCACTGAAGGCACTGACAAGAATGTTTCGTGCGGAGCAGCCCGATATTGTGCATACCCATGCAAGCATGACGGCACGCATAGCGGCAAGAAGGGCAAGGGTGCCATATATCATCAATACAAAGCACTGCATGGAGGGTGCGCCCGGCAGTCTGCCAAAGAAAATTCTCCGCAGAGAAATCAATGCAGTGTTCAGCGATAAAATCATTGCGGTCAGCAAGGCGGTACGCAGAAGCATGATTGCAGGCGGCACAAAGCCGCAGGAAATCGCAGTGGTTTATAACGGGATTGAGCGGATTCCTATTCCGAGCGCAGAGGAAAAGGCGGCACTGCTTTCCTCCTTTGGCGGCAAGGCAGGGGAGAAGGCGGTCGGCATGGTGGCGCGTCTGGAGGAAGTAAAGGATCATGAAACCTTTTTGCTTGGCGCGAAAAAGCTTCTGGACAAGCGAAAGGATGTGCGGTTTTACATCGTCGGGGACGGCAGTCTGCGCAAGCAGCTGGAACAGAAGGCGGCGGCGCTTGGCATCAGCGAGCAGGTGACGTTTACAGGCTTTTTGCAGGATGTGGAAAAAATCGAGGCGGCACTTGATATTGCGGTGATTACATCGAAGGCGGAGGCGTTGTGCCTTTCTATTCTGGAAAGCATGATTGCAGGGATTCCGGCGATCGGGACGGACAGCGGCGGCGTGGCAGAGGTGATTCGCCATGGCGAAAACGGCTTTCTGATTCCTATCGGGGACAGCGACGCACTGGCAGAGAGGCTGGACGAGCTGCTTACGGATGACGCGAAGCGAAACGCCTTTGGCGCACAGGCAAAGAGGGATGCCGAGGCAACCTTTTTGGCAGAGCAGATGACAAGAAAAATCGAAAAACTCTATCTGGAGGCAGGAAAATGAAAAGAAACAAATTATTCGGTATTTTCAATATCGTAGATATTTTGCTGATTCTGATTGTGATAATTGTCGGCATTGTCGGCGGAAGGATGCTTTTGGGCGGCAGAGGCGCGGCAGAGAGCGGCGCGGATACAAAGACCTATTCCTATGTGGTGATGGGCGAGGAGGTTGTCGCGGAAACGGCGAATTTCCCCGTTGTGGGCGGCAATGCCTATGAAAGCTCCACCTCGACCTATCTGGGTACGGTGAAGGATGTGAAAACAGAGCCGTTTACGGAAACGATGTTTAACCGCACTACGGGGAAATATGAAAAGGTGCCTGTGGACGGCTACAGCAATATTTATGTGACGATTGAAGGAAGCGGGACGGAAACGGAAAAGGATATTACCGTGGAAGGGACGACTGTGAAGGTCGGGATGGAGCTGAATGTCAAGGGCAAGGGCTATGCCTTTAAGGGCATTGTTGTAGAAGTAAGGGATGGTGAGTGATATGGCAAAGAGAAAACCGAACATTGTGGATATCCTCATTATCGTAGTTGTGGTTGCGCTCTGCGCGGTGGCGGTGTTCAAATTCGGCGTGGTGAATCAGAAGGAATCCGCAGGGGTGAACGACTCCGAGGAGCAGAGAACCTATACGGCACTGATTGACGAGGTGCGGATGGCAACGGTCAATGCACTGCATGAGGGGGATAAAATCTATGACGAGAAAACAGGCATCTGCTTAGGGACGATTACGGCAGTGAAGCACGAGCCGTTTCTGAAAAATGTACTGCTGAATGACGGCACGATTCAGCCTGTGGAATTTCCTGATTATTACAGCGTGATGCTGACGATTGACGGCCCTGTGGTGGAGAAGGACGAGGGCTATTTCGTGGACGGTGTTGTGGAAATGAAGGCAAATTCCGAAATGAATGTAGCGACAAAATATGCGAAACCCGTAATGAAAATCACAAGCATCAGCGAATGAGTGGGGGTTAAGACATGAAAAAGTATAAAATTCTGATGGCTCTGATGGGGCTGGAAATCGGCGGGGCGGAAACCCATGTGGTGGAGCTTTCCAAGGAGCTGAAAAAGCAGGGCTATGATATTATTGTTGCCTCCAACGGCGGCGTTTACGAAAAGGAGCTGGCAGAGGCGGGGATTCGCCATTACCATGTGCCGCTGAACCAGAGAAATGTGCTGAAAATGGCGCGCTCCTATTTCATTTTGAAAAAAATTATCAAAAAGGAAAAGGTAGATATTGTTCATTCGCATGCGAGAATTCCAAGCTTTGTCTGCGGACTTCTGAAGGAAAGAATGAAAAACAGCTTTACCTTTGTGACCTCCGCGCATTGGGTATTTTATACGGGGATGGGGCTGAAATACATCTCCAACTGGGGGCAGAAGGTGATTGCGGTCAGCGACGATATTCGCGAGTATCTGATGGAAAATTATAAGGTGCGGTATGAGGATATTTTTGTGACCATCAACGGGATTGATACCGAAAAATTTTCTCCTGAGACGGACGGCGCGAAGGTGCGGGCGGAATTTGGCTTGCAGGCGGAGGAGCCGACACTGGTTTATGTCAGCCGCATGGACGAAAGCCGCGCACTGGTGGCAAGACAGCTGATTGCGATTGCGCCGAAGCTGGCGCAGGCAATCCCCGGACTGCGAATGCTGATTGTCGGAGGCGGGGATGTGTTTGACGAGCTTTTGGCGGAATCCAAAAGAGTGAATGTGCAAATTGGCAGAGAATGTATCACCATGACGGGCGGCAGAACGGATATCAATGAGCTGGTAGCGGTGGCAGATGTTTTTGTTGGCGTAAGCCGCGCGGCTCTGGAGGCAATGGCGGCAGAAAAGCCTGTTATCGTTGCTGGGAATGAAGGCTACATCGGGCTGTTCGGGGAGGATAAGCTGGAGCTGGCGCAGGAAAACAACTTCTGCTGTCGTGGGTGCGAGCTTTCCAACGAAAATCTGCTGTATCGGGATGTGGTGCATACATTCAATGACCTGACGGATGAACAGCGGCAGAAAATGGGCGCATACGGCAGAGAGGTCATCTTCCAATATTATTCCGTAACGAAGATGGCGGGCGACTGCGTGTGTGCATATAATGCGGCATGGAAGGAAAGCCATGAAAAGCAGTACAACGTGGTGATGAGCGGCTATTACGGCTTTAACAACACGGGCGACGAGGCAATCATGCTTTCCATGCACAAGAATATTCAGCAGATGGGCGAGAATTACCATATTACCGTGCTTTCCAACAAGCCGAAGGAAACAAAGGAGAAATACGGGATTGAGGCGGTATACCGCTTTGGGTTCATGGATGTGTTCCGTGCGATTCACAGGTGTGACGTACTGCTTTCGGGCGGCGGCTCTTTGCTGCAGGACAGCACCTCTACCCGTTCTCTGATGTATTACCTTTCGATTACGGCGGCGGCAAAGCTGATGCGCAAAAAGGTGATGCTTTACGCAAACGGCATCGGGCCTGTTTCCGGCAAGCGCAACCGCAGACTGGTGAAGCAGGTGGTAAATAAGGCGGATTTGATTACACTGCGAGAGGAAAATTCCTACGAGGAGCTGCTTTCTATGGGGGTAAACCCGAAGAAATGCTTTGTGACGGCTGACCCTGTATTTACAATGGACGGCGTGAGCGAGGAGAAAACACAGGAAATCCTCAGAGAAGAAGGGATTCCGACAGATAAGCCGATGGTTGTGGTTTCTGTCCGCAACTGGAAGGATATGGACAAATTCATCGGGCAATTTGCGGAATTATGTGATATCATTGTGGAAAAATATCAGCGGAACATCGTATTTTTGAGCATGCAGATGCCGCATGACGTGACGGTGAGCGAAAAGGTACGCAAAAAAATGAAGCAGAACGCTTATATTTTAAAGAGCAGCTACTCTCCCTATGAGGTAATGGGGATTATTTCCCAGGCGGATTTCATTCTGAGCATGCGTCTGCATACGCTGATTTTTGCGGCAAGACAGAGAGTGCCGCTGATTGGCTTTATTTATGACCCTAAGATCGAATATTATCTGGAGAAGCTGGATATGCCCAGCGGCGGCAAACTGAAGGAATTTGACAAGGAGAAAACACTGGCTCTGGTGGAGGATGTTATCCAAAACAAGGAAAGCTATGTGGCGAAGCTTGCACAGAAGGAAAAGGAACTGGAAAAAATGGCACACAAGAACGAAAGATATCTGGAAAAGCTGCTGGAGCGCAGAAAAAAATAAGGGGGGAGCGTAGTATGAACAGGAAAACACACATATTAGGGGTGCCCTTCGATGTTGTGACGATGGATGAGGCTGTAGCACGGGCAGAAGGACTGCTCAAGGAAAAAGGGCAGCATTTCATCTGTACCCCTAATCCGGAAATTGTGATGGAGGCAAGAAAGGACGCAGAGCTGATGAGCATTCTGCGGGAGGCGGATTTGGTTGTGCCGGACGGAATCGGTGTTGTATGGGCATCCAAATACAGCGAGATTCGCTTGCAGGAGCGCGTGGCAGGCTACGACCTGACGCAGAACCTGATGGCAGACCTTGCGGCGAGCGAGGAAACCTTTTATTTCTTCGGCGGCGCGCCCGGAGTTGCGGCAACGGCAGCAAGAAAAATGATGAAGAAATACCCAGGGCTGAAGATTGTGGGCGTGCATAACGGCTATTTCGACGAAAAAGAGGAAAAGAAAATCATTCAGGACATAAAAAAGAAGGCTCCGTCCATACTGCTGGTAGGACTGGGTGCGCCCAAGCAGGAAAAATGGATTTATGACAACATCCGTCTGGTTGGAGCGAAGGTAGCCATTGGCGTTGGCGGCAGCTTTGACGTGATGGCAGGCAATGTGAAGCGGGCACCGAAGATTTTCCGCAGACTGGGACTGGAATGGTTCCACCGCCTGATTACACAGCCAACGAGATGGCGGCGCATGATGCGTCTGCCGAAATTTGCGCTGACGGTTCTCAGAACAAGGGGACGCTAAGCGAAAATGCCCCGCGCGGCGCGAATCATTTTGGACAAAAAAGAGGAGAATACGGCAGGACTTTTGTCGGAATTGTGCAGGGGAAAACGGCAGTTCCGACAACGGAAAAGTATGCCGGTGAAGGGCAGGAAACATTCTTTTGTGTTTTTTCAAAGAAAGAAGTGCATTTCGGAAAAAGGATTATTATGAATATCGACCGAAATGCCTTTTTTCGTTTGCCGGATATTCGGGAAGTTTTGAGAAACGCGGTCGGGGATAAGTAAAAAATGACAGCGTAAAGAGAACGAAAAAATGAGGTTTTACCGTAGTATTCTGAAAAGCAAGGGTCAGTTTTAATAAAAAACAGACCCTATTTTTATGTAAAAATCAAGCGGAAAGAGATTTTTACTGTTTTTTTATACTTTCCTCTTTCTTTTTTTGTCATTTTGTTATAAAATGAGCATAGGCGAATTTGATACCTCTGCGCAGAGAGGTTTTTAGGCAATTTATACAGAGAAGCAAAAACAGAATAGCTGCATTTCAGATGCAGAGAAAAGTATTGAGGTGAAAGCGATGATTTCAAATCAGATTTTGCAGAGTACCATCGACGGACTGAAAAGTATTACGAGAAAAGAACTGAGCGTTGTGGAAAAGGAAGGCAAGGTGATTGCCACCACAGAGGAAAATATGATCGGCCGTCAGATTGATGCGGTGGAGAATTTTATCAGTTCCCCTGCGGAGAGTCAGTTAATTCTGGGCTATCAGTATTTTAAGATTTATGACAACGGTGTGCCTGAGTATGTGATTCAGGTGAAGGGGGAGGACGAATCCGGCTATCAGATCGGCAAGATTGCCGCATTCCAGATTCAGAGCCTTCTGGTTGCCTATAAGGAAAGATATGATAAGGATAACTTTATCAAGAATCTGCTGCTGGATAACCTGCTGCTGGTGGATATTTACAGCCGCGCGAAAAAGCTGCATATTGAAAATAACGTACATCGTATCGTGTATTTAATTGAAACGAACATTGATAAGGAAATGAATGTGGTGGAAATTGTACGGAGCATTTTCCCTGCGAAAACAAAGGATTTTGTAACGGCGGTGGATGAGCACAGCATTATTCTGGTGAAGGAGCTGCGCGAGAAGGAAACTGCGGACGAAATCGACCGCATTGCGAAGACCATCGAGGAAACACTGGATGCGGAAACAAACAGCCGTGTTTATATTTCCAGCGGTACGATTGTAAGCGATTTGAAGGATGTTTCCCGTTCCTATAAGGAAGCGAAGATGGCGCTGGAGGTTGGCAAAATCTTCGAGACGGATAAATATATCGTGAACTATGAAAAGCTGGGCATCGGCCGCTTGATTTATCAGCTGCCTCTGCCGCTGTGCCGGATGTTCATCAAGGAGGTTCTGCATGGGCTGACGATGGATGATTTCGATGATGAAACACTGGCAACGGTAAATAAATTCTTTGAAAACAACCTGAACGTATCCGAAACAAGCCGTCAGCTGTATATCCACAGAAATACACTGGTATACAGACTGGATAAGCTGCAGAAGATGACGGGGCTGGATTTGCGGAATTTTGATGATGCGATTATCTTCAAGATTACGCTGATGGTAAGCAAATACATGATTTACATGGATAAAATGGCATATTAAGCAAAACGGAAAAACTGAGGGGGCAGCTTTGCTCCCTCTTTTTTGTGGAAAACGGAAAAATTAAGAGGATTTTAATAAAATCGAAAGGTTTACAAAGGCTCTGCTACTTGTTCGCTTATTTTATTTATGGTATAATCTTAAAATGTGTAAAGACGAAATATGGGAACATCCGTCGTTTTTTAGAATAAAACTTTTTCAGAAAGAGGGAGATACG
>OGJR01001120.1_pt1 | contig 18960 bp, 10 predicted proteins | sample 1572301 | NCBI WGS metagenome assembly OGJR01 (sample SAMEA2582083, study PRJEB24529) | metagenome | biome: Human gut stool | place: China | collected 2011 | reverse complement strand
CTAACAACTCAAAACTCATGAAGAACGTTTATTTCCTTTCCGATGCGCATCTTGGGTCCCGTGCTATTGAGCATGGACGCACGCAGGAACGGCGTTTGGTGAACTTCCTTGATAGTATAAAGCACAAGGCTTCTGCTGTTTATCTGTTGGGAGATATGTTTGATTTCTGGTATGAATTCCGGCTGGTCGTCCCCAAAGGATATACCCGTTTCTTGGGAAAAATCTCCGAACTGACGGATATGGGAGTGGAAGTGCATTTCTTTATTGGCAACCATGATATATGGTGTGGGGATTATCTCACCAAAGAATGTGGTGTCATTATGCACCGTGAACCGCTGACTACCGAAATATACGGAAAAGAATTCTATCTTGCTCATGGTGACGGGTTGGGCGATCCGGATAAGAAGTTTAAATTACTCCGTCAGATGTTTCATAGCAAAACATTACAAACATTGTTTTCCGCTATTCATCCCCGATGGAGCGTGGAACTTGGTTTATCATGGGCGAAACGCAGCAGGCAGAAACGGACTGACGGAAAGGAACCGGATTATATGGGGGAAAATCAGGAGCATCTGGTACTATATACAAAAGAGTATTTGAAAAGTCATCCTAATATAAACTTCTTTATTTACGGACATCGCCACATTGAACTTGATTTGATGCTAAGTGTCACTTCACGTGTGCTGATACTTGGAGACTGGATTAATTTCTTTTCTTATGCCGTATTCGACGGCGAGAACCTTTTTCTTGAAGAATATATAGAAGGAGAGACGCAGGTTTGAGGCGGATAGTTTCATCCCGGTTTGAAACAAAAAGTTTCCCGGTGTGAAACGAATGGTTTCCCGGTGTGAAACACTTCGTTTCTCGGTGAGAAACAAACAGTTTCAAGGCATGAAACAACTAGCTCGCTTAAAAGGATTGAAAAAGAGCTCATGCTTGAAGAGAAAAATCTCTATCGATAAGAAATAATTAAAGCAATAAATCCCTGCTCCAACATTGTGGAACAGGGATTTATTACATTATTATGGGTTGTTTTCTATGATAACTCTGATTACAACCGTTCAATCAATTGTTTACTGGAAAGTTGGTGTATAACTTGAAGCTATTAGCAGGTATAACAACAGGCTGTTCAGAACTGTTAGTCACATTCAATGTTTCACCATTCAATTCATACCAATCTCCCGTGTTACCAAAGTACACACCTGTATTAATCTGTTCATTCTTGAAATTGCCTACTACAACCAGTTTCTTTGTAGTGGATTCCAATCTTAGATAACGACCTTTATCCCAATCGGAAACACTTACTTTCCAGTCTTTGAATGCGTTGTCGCTGAATAAGTCCGGATTATCATTGCGTAATTTCAGCAAAGTGCTATAAGTGTCGTATAATCCTTTCCGATATTGGTCAGTAAGATAATCCCATTTCACAGGCTTGGCATCAGTATTCTTTTCAGTTCCCATTGTTCCATCGTACTTATACATTATGGAATAATCATATCCTAGTTCGCCAAACTGCCAAATCATTTTCGGTCCTGGAACGGTCAGGAAGAAGGCTGCATTTGTTCCCAGTTGTTTCATGCGGATATCAAGACCTGCATTTTGAAGATTGCCAAAAGCAGTTTGCTTGTATGCAACTCTTTCTTCATCATGGCTTTCCATGAAATTAACCCATCCTTCGGCAGGCATTCCGCTATTTCGCATGTATGAAAAATCAGAATTGCTTGATTCTCCCATTCCGGATTGGCAATAGTTTTCATTCATATTATGCCATAGTTTCATCCCTGCTTTAGCCAATTCTGACTCTTCATCCAAATTGCAGAAGTGTTCGAGAATCATCACTGCATTAGGATTGGTCGTATTCACTGTTTTATAGTAATCTTTCAAGATAACAACACGGGAGTCATCTTTGTTGCTTGCCGTTGATTCATTGCTCTTGTTTTGAGTAAATCCTTTGGTTAAGTCGAAACGGAAACCGTCAAACTTATACTCTTCCAACAAGAACTTCAAGTTACGTTTTACAAATTCACGTACAAGCGGCGATTCGTGATTGAAGTCATGGAATACGCTGAATGGATGCGGAGCATCGACATTGAACCACGGATTATTCTTGGCTGTCTTGCTTTCTTTCGAATTCCAATAAAGTTTAGCAAATGGATGACTGCCAGTAGCATGGTTGTAGACTACATCCAGTAATACTGCAATGCCTTGTTTATGACATTCATCAATGAATTGCTTATATTCCTCTTTCGTTCCATATGCTTTGTCCATTGCAAAATAATAACATGGATTGTATCCCCAGCTATTATTCCCGTCGAATTCTTGTATAGGCATCAGTTCAATCGCATTCACTCCCAGACTCTTGATGTAGTCCAAATGTTTAGTAGCCTCTTTGATTGTACCCGTAGCAAGTTCGGAACCTACTTGTGTGAAGTCACGGAATAGTAACTCATAGATTACCATATTGTCAGGATTATCAATCTTGAAGTCGGATACTTGCCAATTGTAGGATGCCGGTTTTGTTTGGAATACGGAGACAATGCCTGTTGTCTTTCCATTCGGATACTGTATGGCACTAGCCGGATAAACTCCTTGTTCTACAAGATATTTATCGTTCGAGCCATCCAGCACTTTTTCACAATAGGGGTCGCCAATACGAACATTGCCGTCTTTTTCACTACCCATGTAATATTGGAAACCATACTCTTTGGCGGGGTCGATGCCTGTAACGGTGTACCACCAGAAGTGTTTGTCGTTATCACGCTTCATCTGATATTCAGTACTAAGTTCCCAATCATTGAAGTCGCCAATGAGACAAGCATAATCCTTGTAATTGTTATCCGTATCCAAATCGTATAGTGCGAAAGTCACAGACGTTCCGTCAGCCGATGGATGGATACCCGCTTCTTCTACCGGGCAGGCAGCTATCTCTACCGGAGCCGGTGTGAAAGTCTTGTCTCCTGTTACTGTGATAAAAAAGTCGCTGGTTTTCTTTTCGTCAGTCAACGCTTCATCATTGCGGAAGAGGATGCAGACATTTTGAATGTTTGCTGCATTTTCCGCGCCAAACCATTCGCGTACTGTCGGGGCAAGTGTAAAGCACCAAATATTATCCGCCACTTTCTCTGCCTTGTATTTATCTTCATTTACACCCCATTCCGTAGGAACATACATCCAGTCATTGATACCGATGTGAACATATACATCACCTTCATAGCCGTACAAGTCGTCACCGGCTGCTGCTTTATACCAGATTTTACCTTGCTTGTCGCCCTTGAATTTAGTAGGGTAATTATTGATTCCTTCTACCAATTCTTCGATAGACGGCTCGTGATCCAGTTCGGGGATTTCCGGACCGGTGATTAACATCTCATGGTTTTCGTCGGAACATGCTACTATCGTGAATAGACAGAGCAGCATCCAGAATATATGTTTTATATCTTTTTTCATAATGTATTTTCCATTTATTATTCTTTAATGAGGACTAGTCTACCGTTCAGATAGAATTTGATGGTATAGTTACCGGTTGCGTCCATTGAAATATTATCTCCAGTAAAAGGACTGGGTGTATCTAATGTTCCCCCGAAACTAACACCGGAATCCCAACTGGAATTGACGCGGAGTTTAAATTCACCCACAGTCATTTCAGTCTTTGCAGTCCAGCATTTTTCTGTTGCATCATAAGTTAATTCTTTGCCGTTTTCCCATCCTCCTGTGGCTGTACCTATAATATCCATAGATGTTATTTCTGTTGCAGAGACGTACTTGTCGTCCAAATTGACTACAATGTAATAAATACCCTGTGGTAAAGATAAGTTTCCACCATCATTTGTCATACCTTCTTTCGAGGTAAAATAGTCATATCCATAATCAAGTCCGCCATTCGAACCATCCGGCCAATAGGGCTGTGCGGTAAACTTAAAGCCACCGTTCAATTCCGACATTCCCCAATAAGCATTGTTTCCTTCTGGCTTATATAAAGTCGGTGCTTGTGAAGGCTTCCATTCCTGATGATTTCCTGGTATCCATAAATGAGGTGCATCCATTGTTTTCTCAATCTTGTAAGTGCCTTCCATCATGTTGATGGAGATTCTAACTGATTTATAATCGCCACCGGATATTTTGATAGGATTTGCTGTTTCTGATAAAATGAGATTGCCTTCTGGAGCATCGTTGTCAGCATCAACCGCGCCAAGTGATTTGCCTGAGTTGGATTTAATCAGGAAATAGGCATCTTTTGCACCGGTGTTATCTGTAACCAGAGCAGGAACTGTTGTTGTAAAGACTGAATTGGTATAAGGATCACCACTTGTATTAACAAATGCTACATTCTGTTCCCAAGTCAGAGAGCCATTAATATAATAAGCGCTTTCAATAACCGGTGCTTCCGGAGTAACTTTCAACTCATAGCTTTCAGCCGGTGCCGCATATACTGTCTTTCCGACAGCCACGTATGACGTTAATACTGCATTCATGGTACGTTCTACCGGACGGATGCCATATATTTGCGCCACTGCATTCTGCAAATCTTCCGTTGCTACGTATCCTTTGTCGTCTACAGTTAAAGTCACTTTATTATCTAACTTCATTTTATAGGATAAAGTGGCTTCTTCTTCAACGGCAGGAGCTGTAAATACGGCAACCGCTACGGATTCTTCCTCGACATTTCCAAGATTAATCGGGGCTACACCTGTAGCTGTAAAAGTTATTTTGCCGGCAGCTTCTTCCTGTCCGTAAGACTGTGGGGAAGCTACCCCTTCATTAAAATCTTCGTTGCAGGCTGTTAGTGCGGCAGCCAGTAACACGGTTATATATATTGATAATTTTTTCATATCTATCTGCATTTAAGATTAATCTATTTTGCTTTGAAGTAATAGCACTCGTCCAGTTCGTTGAACAGTACAGTATAATCACCCGGTTTGCAACTGATGGTAGCTCCATCAACAAATGAGCCAAACGGGAATACCTCTCCACCCCAAGTCTTGTCGCCGGAAGTAAATTTGGCTTTGCAGCTTGCCGCGATTGTTATGTCGGCATACCATACATGTGAATGCTCCATGGTAACTTTGGTCATGTTTACAGATTCCGAACCATAAATCAATGTGACGGCATCATATTCTGTCGGTTGAGTTTCAAAAGTAGTAGCTTTCATTGTCAGTTTATTTTCAAGCGTATTGAGATGAAGTGTGTACCAGCCGGCCGCATTCACTTTAATATTTTGAGAGTTCTTGTCATTTACCAAATTGGTGAATCCTTCGCTGTCAGCATTTCCCCATTGGTCGTCCCATGCACCGGGAGTAGCCACTACCTTAAATCCTTTATCTGCTGGGATATATCCTGTGTAGGTAAATTCTCCTTTACCAGTATTGGCATCATACGCATATCCTTTTACCAGTGACATCGGGAAATAAGCGGTACCTGCTGCCATTGTCGGATTTCCCCAGGGAACTTCACCGATGAAATCGCCCAGTAAATAATAAGTGGCAGGAACGGCATCAGATATATCCATATAATAAGGTATAACTTTCAATTCTATCGAATTGGAATGTATAGGATACCCTTTATCTCCGATATGTGCGTACAAACGTACAAATACACTCATCGGTTCGCCGTCATAATCATTCTCCGATGTCCAGCCGGCAAGTTTTACGATTGCCTTATTCAATTCCTGTGTGTTGGCATCCACTTTGGCTGATGTAGATATGGAAGGTAGTGTCAGATAAGAGGCGTCTGCCGTTTCCGTTTCATCAGTCCATTTGTCTGTTAAATCCGCTTGCACGGTGTAAGTCACTACGGCAGGATAGCCGTAGTCCGGTTGCGTACAAGTCAACTCGATATTCTTGGATTGATTTAGGTCATAGACGTTGTACGTTGCATTGGCAGGGGTGTTCAATACAAAAGTTGTAGGTTCCTGTATGGTAGGATTTGAGTCCCTGTCATCCTCGCAGGCGGTCAGCAGGGCTGTCGCTACTAGTATGGACGTCAGTATATTTATTTTTTTCATATTACTCTGTTTTTATAAAAGTATAACTTCGGTCTGGTTTAATATTCCGGGTTTTGCTCCAGATTCGTATTCGCATTGATATCATTGGCAGGAATAGGATAAATGTTGCGGAACTCTTTTATTTCAGTACCTTGTTTTTCTCCACCTTTCCAATCCCAGTTATAGTCGGTGTGTCCGCCGAAATCGCCGAAACGAATCAAGTCAATGCGGCGGCGACCTTCAAACCAGAACTCACGCGCCCATTCGTCACGGATGTCCGTCAATGTATATGAAGCAGATTCGGCGGCGTTCGCACGCTTACGGATTTCATGCATAGCGTCTATGGTCTCCTGAGTAGAAACACCATTGTTGGCACGGATACTGGCTTCTGCTACAATCAGATAAGCTTCTGCCATACGAAGAAGAGGTATATCCATATCAGGATTATCCGTATCGCTTGTCAGTCCGTTGTCTGCACGGATGTTCGAGAATTTGGCACATGCGAATCCGTCCGTAAAGCTCATATTGTCTCCTGTCGACGTACTTCTCTGCACTCCGCACATCAAGGCACGGTCATCTTTTGCTGCCACTACCATCTGGTCTTCCAATACGGAAGGAGCATCATTTACGTTCGGGAAGAATTTGGCTACCATTGCCTGACGACAATGCGGGCCGCCCCATCCTTGCTTGCTTCCCCAGGGATTCATGCCTGTGTCACTTTTGTGCGTACCTGCAATCAAGAACAGCGAACCACCCCAACTCTTGGTTCTCACACCATCCTGCAAAATGGGAAGTATCACTTCCTGTCTTGCCTTGTTGACATTGCTGCCATCATTATCTGCCATGAACAGGTGTTTGTAGACAGGAGCCAGCTTATAGCCGGAGCCAATCACCTTCTGGGCATATTCCTTGGCTTTTCCCCATTGAGGCGTGCCGGTATAGACTTCTGCGTTGAGATACATACGTGCCAGCAATAACCAGGCGGCAACACGGTCTACACGGCCGTAAGTCGTTTGAAGCGGCTGTGCTAGTGTGGCGGTAGCGTCGTCACCGATTTCTTTCAACTCTTCTTCAATCTTCGCGAAAAGATCCGCACGTTGTATTTGCTGAGGCTTTTCTGTCGATACTTTATCGCAATAAGGCGGATTGCCGAACATATCCATCAGGTAGTAGTTGTTCAAAGCACGGATAAAACGTACTTCTGCACGTTGGCGTGTCGTTTCATCATCTGTCAGTCCTTCCGTTTGTTCCAGGAAGTAGTTGCACAAAGTGATGTCGAATGTCAGACGGTAATAGAGTCCTGTCACGATTTCATTGGAAGAACTCCAACTGCAATCGGCAATAGTAGCGACACCGGCATCGTTCCATGAATTGACAATCGCTTCATCTGTCATCAATTGGTTGGCACACCAAGTCATACGGTAGAAAGAGGAAGTACCTTCGTCGATGTCGTCCAAGTCACCGCTTCCGTCGGGGCCTTTCTGACCTGTCAGTCCGAGGGTTCCATATATCTTGTTAAAAACGCTCGCCTGGTCAAATGTCATCACTATATTCGGGTCGATAGGAGTCGCATCCAGGTCACCGATACATGAAGTCACGCTGACTGCCAGTAATAGTGAGGCAGCCGATAGGATTGATTTTATATATCTGAATTTCATAATTGGTATTTTTAGTAGGTTTAGAAATTAAGGCTTAAACCGATTAATGTAGTCAGAGGACGCGGATAAATATTGTTATCCAATCCCTTTTCTACTTCAGGGTCAAGTCCTTTGTATTTGGTGATAGTGAATACGTTCTGTACGGCTGCATATACGCGTCCGCCAATCGGAGCGCCAAACAGCTTTTTGAACGAATATCCCAAAGTGATATTGTCACATTTCATGAAGGAGGCATTCTGTACGAAGTAATCGGACAGTAAGGTGTTGTCGTTCTTGCTTTGGATATTGTTTGCCACTCCCATCAACGGGCGGTTGTTGAGTGCGCCGAATGAATAGACAGAGGTCGGGTTGCAGTCGGAACCGCCTGCTTCGACAGAGTTATACACATAGTTGTTCAGGCTGGCGCGCAGTGAGAAACTGAAATCCCATGACTTGTATGAAAGACGGGAAGTAAGTCCCATAAGTACGTCGGCTGTCGGCTTTTTGTAGAAGTAGCGGTCGTCACCGTTAATCGTTCCGTCTCCGTTGCGGTCTACAAATTCGTTCTCTATAGGCTTTCCATTCTCGTCATACACTTGCTGGTAAACATAGAAGGAAGAAGCCGGATGTCCTACGGCGTGCGCCATTGCTTTCATATCACGTCCGCCACCGATATTGTCTCCGGCAGCAACATAATAATTTTCGCTATCTCCGGTAGTTAATTTGGTGATTTCGTTTTTGTTGTAAGTGATATTGAAGCCAAGATCCCATGTCCAGTCGGTAGTTACAACCGGTTTTGAATTAATGGAGAATTCGATACCTGAATTTTCTAATGAACCGACGTTGGACAATACCTTGTTTTTGAAGTTCGTTCCGGCAGAAACGAATACGCTGTTCAGCAAATCGGTGGTCTTACGATAGTAATAATCCACAGCACCGTTGATGCGGTTGTTCAGGAATCCGAAGTCCAGACCTACATTATAAGTGGTCGTCTTTTCCCATTTCAAGTCCGGGTTGTATGCATTCGGGCGGTAAGTGATTCCCTCTCCCAGGATAGGATAGTAAGCCCCGTCTTTGTTTGTCTCATAAACAGCCAGGTACGGATAGTCGCCCGAATTGATATTCTGCTGACCGGTAATACCATAGCCAAGACGAAGTTTTAAATCCGAAAGTACATCAACATCTTTCAGGAAAGCTTCTTCTTTCAACTTCCATCCCAAGGCAAAAGACGGGAACAATCCCCAACGGTTGTTTTTGTGGAAACGGGAAGAACCATCCTGGCGTACGGTTGCCGTAAACAGGTAACGGTCCAGCAGTGTGTAATTGACACGACCGAAGAAAGATACAAGATAACTTTCCGTAGCCGAACCACTTGAGGTATTGTTGTAACGCTGACCTCTGTTCTCTACCACGTTGTTCGACAGCGGATAGAGTCCCCAATATTCCTGGTCGGACGTATCATGGAAGTGCTGCCATTCATAGCCTGCCATTACATCGAAACGATGTTTGTCAGTAAAATCTTTGCTGTATTGCAGGTAAGCATTCAAAGAGAGGTTGTACTTGTCTTTCTGTTCCCAGCCATAGCTGCCATAATAGTTGTTGGTCGAAGAATAGGGAGAGACATCCGTATATTGCTTACCCGTAGAGAGGTCCATGCCACCGTTCACGTGTGCGTGCAAGTCCGGCAAGAAATGAAACTTATAATCCAGTTCCAGATTACCGATTAAAGATTTGGAGATGGCACGGTCGTCCTTTTCTTCCAACAAGGCAACCGGATTACCCGGAGCATTGCCGTTGAAAGTACGTTTCCATGTGTCGTCATTCAAAGAAGAAGCGTCCGTATTCCATTGGAAATATCCGTCGAAATAATATTGATGGTAAGGATCGTCGGAGCGGACGGACTGTGTGGGGTCAAAGCTGACCGCAGAACCTACCGCACCACCGTCAGCGTAGCGGTTCTTGGCAATCATACCTTTCAGGTTGGCGTTTATTTTCAGATGGTCTTCAAAGAAAGAAGGAGCCAAGCTGACAGAAGCCGTATAACGTTCGAACTTGGATGTTTTCACAATACCGTTCTGGTTGGTATAACCGAACGATACACGGTAAGGCATATTCTTCAATCCACCGGAAATGGTGAGGTTATGGTCTGTACTTACGGCTGGGCGGAATATTTCTTTTTGCCAGTCGGTGTTGGCATTTCCTAATTTGCTATAAGCTTCGCTGTCTTCTCCCCAGATGTCTTTGATGAAAGAACGGAACTGGTCTCCGTCCATTACGTCGACGGTAGATTTCACAGTGCTGACAGATACATTGCCGTCATAAGAAATGGTAGGACGTGCGCCTGCCTGACCTTTCTTCGTTGTGATGATGATAACGCCATTGGAAGCACGCGAACCGTAGATGGCGGTAGCCGAAGCATCTTTCAATACGGTAAAGCTTTCAATATCATTCGGATTGACCATAGACAGAGGATTAGCCAAACCTTTCACCCCCTTATTATCCATTGCCAGACCGTCGATTACAATCAGCGGGTCGTTTTCCGCAGTCAGTGAAGAACCGCCACGAATACGAATCGTTGCTCCCTCGCCCGGAGCTCCGCCTTTGCTGATAACGCTTACACCGGCAATCTTACCAGTCATCATGTCCTGTGCGTTGGTAATCAAACCTTTATTTAGTTTGTCCGGTTTGATGGCCGTAACCGAACCGGTCATATCGTTCTTTTTTACCGAGCCGTAGCCGATAACGACTACTGCGTCCAGTACTTGAGAATCATCTTCCAATGTAACCATTACAGTAGAAGCTGCTTTCACTTCTGCTGATTTATAGCCGACGAATGAAACGGAAAGAATAGCATCTTTCGGTACATTCAACATAAAGTTACCATCGAAATCAGTTATTGTTCCATTGGTTGTACCTTTCACCAGTACGTTAGCACCGATGACAGGCTCACCCGTTGTGTCTTTCACATGCCCCTTGACAGCTATTTGCTGAGCAAATGCTCCAATGGAAAGGAAGAGTCCCACCAATAATGTGAGCAGGGCTTTTAGTCTTAAGCTCTTTTTCATGTCTCTAATTTAAAGTTATTTTATCAAAATCAAATATATCTCTCTAAAAAATACCTACTGAAAACTATATTCTCTTCAATCTTATTCCCTAAAATTTCTTTAGTCCTTTTACTTCCGCTTTATCCTTTACTTCCTTGATACTGATGGCATAACCGCCACCGTTGGCAGCGCGCAAGTTCAGTTTGCTTTTGTTTGTCAGGATACCTTTTTTGATGGTATAAGCTTGCGGATTTTCTTTCCAGTCGGCATCTTTAGCATCCGCATAAACAGTGGCAATGTATTGTTTTCCCGGTGTGAGGAAGTCGAATACCAGTTTGGAAGTATGACCGTTCTCACCGGCTGTACAACCTACATACCAGTCGCCTGTACCTTTTGCCTTACGGGCGATAGTGATATATTCTCCCGGTTCTGCTTCCAGATAGTTTGTTTCGTCCCAGTCGATTGCCACGTCTTTGATGAATTGGAAAGCATCCATGAAACGTTCGTAGTTTTCAGGAATATCGGCAGCCATTTGCAGCGGGCTGTACATGGTCACGTACAAGGCTAACTGGCGGGCGATGGTAGAACGTACCTGTGAATTGTTTGCAGGATTCATCTTGTTACAATGAGTTTCGAAGATACCCGGAGTGTAATCCATCGGGCCGCCGACCAAACGGGTGAAAGGAAGTATAGTTGTGTGATATACTTTGTTTCCGCCGAATGATTCGTATTCGGTTCCGCGTGCGGATTCGTTGCCGATTAAGTTAGGATACGTGCGGCAGATACCTGTCGGGCGGGTTGCTTCGTGAGCATTTACCATGATTTTGTAGTCGGCTGCTTTCGTCACTGCATACAGGTAGTGGTTGTTCATCCATTGTCCGTAGTGGTGTTCGCCGCGCGGAATGATATTGCCTACATAACCGCTCTTTACAGAATTGTAACCGTTGTCTACCATAAACTGGTAAGCCTTGTCCATATGGCGTTCGTAGTTGCGGACAGATGCGGAAGTTTCGTGGTGCATCATCATCTTGATACCTTTGCTCGCTGCGTAACGATGTACTTCTTTTACATCGAAATCCGGATACGGAGTGACGAAGTCGAATACATAGTCCTTGCTATTGCCGAACCAGTCTTCCCAACCTTCATTCCAGCCTTCTACCAATACAGCGTCGAACCCGTTTGCTGCGGCGAAGTCAATATAGCGTTTCACGTTGGCAGTGTTGGCAGAATGTTTGCCGTTCGGTTTGGTTTTAGAGTAATCTGTTTCTCCCAGTTTTACGCTGGTCAGTTCGTCGGTATAAGCCCATGAACCTTTTCCGGTAATCATATCCCACCATACGCCGATATATTTCACAGGCTTCACCCATGAAGCGGCATCTGCGATTTTGCATGGCTCATTCAGGTTCAGAGTGATGCGGGATGCAAGAATATTGCGGGCATCATCGCTGACGATAACGGTACGCCACGGAGTATTACAGGGAGTTTGCAGATAACCTTTGTCTCCTTTAGCATCCGGAGTCAGCCAGGATTCGAATACCATATTTTTGTCGTCCAGATTCAGGTGCATACATGAGTAATCGATGAGAGCAGCTTCGTGAAGATTGATATATAAACCGTCATCCGTTTTCATCATCAGTGCAGTCTGTACGCCTGTCTGTGAGAAAGGAGTCTGAGAAGAGTTCGGAGTAATGGCTTCTTTCATCAAACCTCTGATTTCTGACAGGCGGGAGATAGTGTAATCATATTCCTGAGTGTCATAGTCGCCCGGTATCCAGTAAGCGATGTGGTCGCCTGCCATTGCAAACTGGGAATGTTCTTCTTTGATGATGAAGTAGTTCAGAGATTTCTGCTGCGGGAATTCGTAGCGGAATCCTAAACCATCGTTGAACAACCGGAAACGGATAAGGATAGAACGGTCGTTCATGGGCTGATACAGCGTGGCTGCCAGTTCGTTATAATGATTGTGGATTTCTTTTTCTTCTCCCCATACCGGTTGCCAAGTTTCGTTGAATGTGGAAGTCTTGACGTCTTTCACTTCGAATCCGTTATAAAGATTAGTCTTTGAATCAAGTTTTGTCAGATCCCGGCGGTCTACCCAGTCGAAATCTGTGCGGGTATTATCTTCTTTCTTTAATTCCAGTCCCAGGGTACTTGGTTTGATAACCGTTTTGCCTTTATAAATCAAGTCGTACGTTGGAGCACCTTCTTTGTTAACCTGGAAGGTCATTACTAGATTTCCATCCGGCGAAGTGAGTTTCTGTTGTGCATTCGCTATAAACGAGATACAGAAAAATGCGATAAGCAAAAGATTCTTTTTCATTTTATTTTTATGGTATTAAATTGTGAGCTAACCTATGTTTTTATTCCTTTTGTTTCGGATATTGCAAATGTAGCGACCGTCTGAACTGAGTTTTCCAATTAGAATAAAAATACAAGTTAGTATAAACTTTATTATTTTGATTTATAGCTAAATAACTGCTTGGGTACTTCGGATAAATATAAGTCGTAGTGAACTTCTTTAAAAGGATAAAAGGTATATCCCACGGCTCGGAAGTGTTAAATCCTTTCCTAATTCTACTTTTTTATCTTCCAATACATTGTATGCAGAAGTATCAGGCAGTATTTCCCGGTAAGTATCCAAACTGATAGTCTGTTCCCGGTCTGTTCCATTCAGGAGAACAACGACTGATTTATCACCCTGTTTCCTTTCGTACGCATAGATACCTTTACTCGGTGCGAAGTGTTTCAGTTTTCCTTTGGCTATAACTTCGTTTCCTTTTCTCCATTGGAGCAGTTTCTTCAGATAAGAGAAAGCTTCATTTTGTAGCGGAGTGCGGTTTGCCGCATCGAAGTAATTATGAGTATCATTTTGCCAGCCGCCCGGAAAGTCACAGCGAAGTAATCCGTCACCGTTGGCTTTATCGGCAGCCATCAGGATTTCTGTTCCGTAATATATTTGTGGAATTCCGCGTGTTGTCAGAAGGAACACTAATGCTTGTTTGTATCGGTTTAGGTTTTTAGTATCCGCTTCCGAACGATAAAAACGGGAAGTGTCGTGATTATCCAGGAAAGTCAATAGATTCATCGGGTTGGCAAAGACGATATCTTGCGACAGGTATTCGTAAAGCCGGCACAGTCCGCCGTTCCAGTCGGTTGTTTCTTCATCAAAAGCCCTGTTCATATGTTCCATCAATGGGAAGTCCATGACAGTGGGCAGGTAGGTGTTTTTAGGATAGGTCAGTTTGCTGTCTTTTTGCCAATAAGAGATAAGTACATTGCTGCCTAACCAGGTTTCGCCTACAATATTGAATTTGGGATATTCTTCGTTCACTGCCTTGCACCAATGAGCCATCATGTCAAAGTCTGCATAAGGGTGCGTATCTTGGCGGATTCCGTTAATACCGGCATACTCTATCCACCAGATACTGCTCTGAATCAGATAAGTAGCTACATGGCGGTTCCGTTGGTTGAAATCCGGCATAACCTGGCTGAACCAACCGTCAACTGCTATTTTCTTTTCGTAATCAGAAGCATACGGGTCTAGTTGGGTGGCAGTCTTAAAACTTGTCTGCACATAGTTGCCTTTGAAGTTGAACCAGTCTTTGGATGGCATATCCTTATATAGATAGTTTTCACTACCGCAGTGGTTGAAAATCATATCCATGACTACTTTCATCCCTTTGGCATGTGCCTGGTCTACAAGGTTCCGGAATTCTTCATTATTCCCAAAGCGGCGGTCTGCCTGATAATAATCAGTGATGGCATAACCGTGGTAAGAGCCTTCCTTCATGTCATTCTCCTGAATCGGATTCAGCCATATGCTCGTCACACCTAAGTCTGCGATATAATCCAGATGCTTTTCTATCCCTTTGAAATCACCTCCATGGCGGGCGAAGGAGTCGTTGCGGTCTACTCTGGCTTCCAACATTCCGGAAATTATATCATTAGAAGAATCACCGTTAGCAAAACGATCCGGCATAATGAGATAAAGCACATCGCTAGAGTTGAAACCTTCTATCTGAGAAGAACCCGGCTTTCTTTCTTTGAGTTCATAAGGAATTACAGTCTGTTTTTTACCTTGTTTCAGAATCATGTTGAATGTCTGCGGGGCTGCTTCCGAGATATTCAGATAGACAATCAGATAATTTGGATTTTCTAGCTTGACAACCTCTTGCAAGGTGATGTCTTCGGAAGAGATACTGACTTCTGCAAATGCTATATGTTCTCCATATAGCAAAACCTGCAACTCCGGATTTTTCATACCTGCCCACCAAAAAGCAGGGACTACTTTTTTTATGACAGTTGCGGCATATACCGGGCTGCAACCAAATAGTAGTACAAGTAAGATTACAAATAGAAAATTCTTTTTCATGGTAACATAGATTTTAAATGTTTGCTCGGCGAACCGATGTTGCAAATGTAGGGGGATAGGGGAAAGCATTTGGGGACTAGAATATAAATATAAATACTTGTGATGCTCATTTTGTTGAAAATGAATGCATTGCTTGTGAAAAGACTATGAGAAAATACAAGTAGGAATTAAAATTATTTTGACCGTCTGTTTCATAATCATTACTATATTCATTATATTTGTGACATCTTTAAAAAGTAACCTATGAGAAATATAGCCTATATCTTAGCTTTTCTTTTAGTTTGTCCGACTTTACTGTTTGCGACACAGACGGATGATAATGCGGCAGTCCTTAAAAGACTGGATGATATTATAAATAAGAAAGAGACTTTTCAGGTTCAGAAAGAGAAAGCTATTGATGCGCTGAAAATGCAGCTCGCTCATTCGGTTGCTCCTGCTGATAAATATCGCTTGTATGGTTCTTTGTTCGATGCTTATCTTCATTATCAGGCAGATTCTGCACTTTATTATATAAACAGGAGACAACAGCTTCTCCCCCAACTGACCCGTCCGGAATTGGCAGATGAGATAATAATTGACCGTGCAACAGTATTGGGAGTGATGGGAATGTATATTGAAGCCATGAAAGAACTGGAGAGCATAAATTCGGAGAAGCTGGACAAACAAACATTACTATCCTATTATCAGACTTATCGTGCCTGTTATGGTTGGCTTGCAGACTATACCACTAATAAAGAGGAAAAGAAGAAATACCTGACAAAGACAGATTTATACAGGGACTCTATCATTGGTATAATGCCGCCCGAAATAAACCGTACGATTGTACTGGCTGAGAAATGTATCGTTACAGGTAAGGCTGATACAGCTTTGGTGATGCTCAGCGACGCGTTGAAGGATGCGGTTGACGAACGTCAGAAAGTCTATATCTACTATACGCTGTCCGAAGCATATGGCATGAAAGGCGATATGGAAAAAGAAGTATATTATCTGATATTGACAGCTATTGCCGATTTGGAATCTTCGGTCAGGGAATATGCTTCATTGCAGAAACTGGCACACTTGATGTATGAACTGGGCGATGTAGACCGCGCTTACAAATATCTGAGCTGTTCGATGGAAGACGCCGTAGCTTGCAATGCCCGCCTGCGTTTTATTGAGGTGACGGAGTTCTTTCCTATTATCGACAAGGCTTATAAACTGAAGGAAGAAAAAGAACGTGTGGTTTCACAGGCAATGCTTGTCAGCGTCAGTCTGTTGTCTTTCTTTCTCCTTATTGCTGTTTTCTATTTGTATCGTTGGATGAAGAAACTGTCTGCCATGCGGCGTGACTTAAGCTTGGCGAACAAACAAATGCAGGCAGTAAACAAAGAACTGGAACAGACGGGGAAAATTAAAGAGGTGTATATCGCCCGCTATCTGGACAGATGCGTCAACTATCTGGATAAGCTGGAAACTTACCGTCGTTCACTGGCGAAGCTGGCTATGGCGTCACGTATTGAAGACTTGTTCAAAGCCATCAAGTCCGAGCAGTTTATCCGTGACGAGCGGAATGAATTCTATAATGAGTTTGATAAGTCTTTCCTGAAACTGTTCCCGAACTTTATTACCGCCTTTAATGAACTGCTGGTAGAAGAAGGGCGCATATACCCGAAATCCGATGAACTGCTGACAACGGAACTCCGCATTTTTGCCCTTATTCGCCTGGGAGTGATAGATAGTAACAAGATAGCCCATTTTCTGGGCTACTCTTTGGCGACTATCTATAATTATCGTAGCCGGATGCGTAACAAGGCTGCCGGTGATAAGGACAGGTTTGAGCAAGATGTGATGAATTTGTAATATGGCATCCGGATAATTTCTTCTTTTTTTTCTACCTTTGTAGACAAATAATCTAAAAATAAATATACTAGAGAATGAAAAAGTTAATCTACACATTGTTCTTTGTCTTTATCTCCGTTGTAGCCAACGGGCAGGCAAAGTACGTATTCTATTTCATCGGGGATGGAATGGGAGTCAATCAAGTAAATGGTACGGAGATGTATCAGGCGGAAATTCAAAATGGCCGTATTGGTGTTGAACCTTTGTTATTTACTCAATTCCCGGTTGCTACTATGGCAACTACTTTCTCTGCTAAAAATTCAGTAACCGACTCTGCTGCTGCAGGTACTGCATTAGCAACAGGCAAGAAGACTTATAATCATGCAATTTCTGTGGGAGAGGACAAGAATGCTATTCAGACTGTAGCTGAAAAGGCAAAGAAAGCTGGTAAGAAAGTTGGTGTAACTACTTCTGTTAGTGTAGATCATGCTACTCCTGCCGCATTCTATGCACATCAACCCGATCGTAATAGATATTATGAAATAGCTTTGGATTTGCCAAAAGCAAATTTTGATTTTTATGCAGGTGGTGGTTTTCTTAAACCGACTACATCTTTTGACAAGAAAGAAGCTCCAAGTATTTTCCCTATTTTTGAAGAAGCCGGATATACAGTAGCACGTGGCTACAATGACTATAAGGCAAAAGCAGCAAAAGCAGAAAAGATGATCCTGATTCAGGAAGAAGGTGCTAATCCATCTTGTTTACCTTATGCTATCGATCGTAAAGAAGGTGATTTGACTTTAGCGCAGATTACAGAAAGTGCCATTGATTTTCTTACTAAAGATAATAAGAAAGGGTTTTTCTTGATGGTAGAAGGTGGCAAAATAGACTGGGCGTGTCATGCGAATGATGCTGCTACAGTGTTCAACGAAGTAAAGGATATGGATAATGCTATCAAGGTAGCTTATGAGTTTTATAAAAAGCATCCGAAAGAAACCCTTATTGTCGTTACTGCCGACCATGAAACAGGTGGTATCGTGCTGGGTACAGGAAAATATGAATTGAACCTGAAAGCATTGCAGCATCAGAAACATTCTGCTGACGGACTTTCACAACGTATCAGCGAATTGAGGAAATTAAAAGGCAATAAAGTGACTTGGGAAGATATGAAAACATTCTTGGGCGAAGAAATGGGTTTCTGGAAACAATTCCCTATTTCTTGGGAACAGGAAAAGAAATTACGTGATGAGTTTGAAAAATCATTCGTGAAGAATAAAGTCGTATTTGCTGAAAGTATGTACTCTAAGAGTGAACCGATGGCTGCACGTGCTAAGGAAGTGATGGATGAGATTGCTATGGTAGGTTGGGTAAGTGGCGGTCACTCTGCCGGTTATGTACCTGTATTCGCTATCGGCGCAGGTTCTCAACTGTTTGGAGAAAAGATTGATAACACGGAGATTCCTAAAAGAATTGCGAAAGCAGCCGGATACAAATAAATATCGGTAAAGACATAAAAAAACCGGGAGTCCAAAAACTTCCGGTTTTTTATATATGTTCTTGTCAATTATGCTTTTACACGTCCTACGTAAGAACCATCGCGAGTGTCGATTTCAATTGTTTCACCTTCGTTGATGAACAACGGAACACGTACGGTTGCTCCTGATTCTACAGTGGCAGGTTTCAGCGTGTTGGTAGCTGTATCACCTTTCACGCCCGGTTCTGTATAAGTCACTTTCATTTGAACCTTGATCGGCATATCTGCATAAAGAACAGTTTCTGTAGAAGCGTCAGAAACAACTTCCAATACTGCACCTTCGAGCAGGAAGTCAACACCGTTAATCAAATCGTGAGCGATAGGGTGTTGGTCGAATGTTTCTTGGTTCATGAAGATATAATCTTCTCCTTCTTTATACAAAAATTGGTACGGACGACGTTCTACGCGTACATCTTCCAACTTTTCACCGATGTTGAAACGGCGTTCGAGAACGTAACCGCTGACTACATCTTTCAGTTTAGTACGCATGAAAGTATTACCTTTACCTGGTTTTACATGCAGGAATTCGATACAGAAATAGAGCTTTCCGTCCATACGGATACAAGTTCCGTTTT
>OGJR01001093.1_pt1 | contig 19256 bp, 13 predicted proteins | sample 1572301 | NCBI WGS metagenome assembly OGJR01 (sample SAMEA2582083, study PRJEB24529) | metagenome | biome: Human gut stool | place: China | collected 2011 | reverse complement strand
ATGTTAGCTTATAGTTAAATTTTTTATAATGTTTTTTTCACGGCCACTTCTTCAAAGCTTTCGATGAAATCTCCTGTCTGAATATCGTTGTAATTATTGATGTTCAAACCACACTCGAATCCCTTGGACACTTCTTTCACGTCATCCTTGAAACGTTTTAATGATCCTAGTTCTCCGGTGAAGATCACGATACCGTCCCGAATCACGCGTACTTTTGAAGAACGAGTAATCTTTCCGTCTCTCACGATACATCCGGCAATCGTTCCCACCTTGGTAATCTTAAATGTTTCAAGCACTTCCACGGTAGAGGTGATCTCTTCCTTGAATTCAGGGGATAGCATACCTTCCATGGCGGATTTGATTTCCTCGATAGCCGTGTAGATAATAGAGTAAAGTCGGATGTCGATTTCCTCTTTCTCTGCCAGCTTTCTGGCACCCATGGAGGGACGTACCTGGAATCCGATGATGATAGCGTTCGATGCGGCAGCCAACATGACATCGCCTTCGGAAATTTGCCCCACGGCTTTGTGGATCACGTTCACTTGGATTTCCGGGGTTGACAACTTGATCAAAGAGTCGGACAAAGCTTCGATAGAACCATCCACGTCTCCTTTCACGATGATGTTCAACTCCTGGAAGTTTCCGATGGCAATACGTCTACCGATTTCGTCCAGCGTGATATGTTTCTGGGTACGTAACCCTTGCTCGCGTTGTAACTGTTCTCGTTTGTTAGCCAAAGCACGGGCGTCTTTCTCGTTACCCATGACGTTGAATTTGTCTCCGGCCTGTGGAGCCCCGTTCAAACCGAGTATCAATGCCGGGCAGGATGGTCCAGCCTCTTCCATTTTACTTCCACGTTCGTTGAACATAGCTTTCACGTGTCCGAAATATTGTCCGGCTAGTACCACGTCTCCAATGCGTAACGTTCCGCTTTGTACGAGTACGGTTGCCACGTATCCCCGTCCTTTATCCAGCGAGGACTCGATGATTGAACCGATCGCTTTCCGTTTCGGGTTAGCCTTTAACTCTAGGATTTCTGCCTCAAGTAACACTTTCTCCAGAAGTTCTTCTACGTTCAAGCCTTTTTTGGCTGAGATTTCCTGACATTGGTATTTACCACCCCATTCTTCTACGAGGTAGTTCATGGCAGCCAATTCTTCCCGGATCTTGTCGGGGTTAGCTCCCGGTTTATCAATTTTGTTTATTGCGAATACAATGGGTACTCCTGCCGCACTGGCGTGATTGATTGCCTCAACAGTCTGCGGCATGACGTTATCATCGGCTGCAATGATGATGATGGCAATATCCGTTACTTGGGCACCTCTGGCACGCATGGCGGTAAACGCCTCGTGTCCCGGGGTATCTAGGAATGTCACGGTTCTACCATCAGCAAGTTTCACGCTGTAAGCACCGATGTGTTGGGTGATTCCTCCTGCCTCTCCGGCAATCACGTTTGCTTTACGGATATAGTCCAATAAAGATGTTTTACCGTGGTCAACGTGTCCCATAACAGTCACGATCGGCGGACGGGATTCCACGTGTTCTTCCTGCTCGTCTTCATCCTCGTCAATGGCCTCCTGAATATCCACGCTCACAAATTCGACATCAAATCCGAATTCTTCTGCCACGATATTAATGGTTTCTGCATCCAGACGTTGGTTGATGGACACGAACAAGCCCAAGGACATACAAGTTGAGATAATATCTGCCACGGAAATATCCATCATGGTTGCTAACTCGCTAACCGTAACGAATTCAGTGAGTTTAAGGATACTCTTTTCCAGCTCTGCCTGCTCCATTTCAGCCTGCATCTTCTGGTGTACGGCATCTCGCTTGTCTCTCCGGTGTTTGGAACTCTTGGTTTTTCCCTTGTTCCCCAAACGGGCAAACGTGTCTTTGATTTGCTTTTGTACGTCTTCTTCAGAAATTTCAGCCTTGCTGGCTTTCTTTTTCTTTATCTTCTTTATTTTCTTTTTACTTTCTTCCTGTTTGGCGGTTTTAGAAATTTCAATGTTGATTTTCTCGTCTTTTTTCAGAATACGTTTTCTCTTTTTACGAGTTTCCGATTCATCTGAATCTTCTTCACCTTCGTTTATCACGATATTTTTCTTGATCACGATATCATCCGTACTCTTGGGAGGAACCAAAGATTTTTTCTTGAGTTCCCGTTTGTCCCTTTCTCTTTCCTGTTTACTTTTCTTCGGAGGGCGGGTACGTTGATTGATTGCGTCCAGATCGATTGTCCCGACAACCTTCACGTCTTTAATCGCTGGGGTCGATGATTTGTAGCTCACTTCCCTGTCGGTTCTGTTGGAATAATCTTCAGACGGGGCTTTTTCCTCCTGACGGGTTTCAACTTTCGGTTGCTTGATGATCGTTTTCGGAGTTCTGGCAACAGGAGCCTGTGTTTCTTCCCGTTCTTGCTTTTGTGCAACTATGGGAGTTTCTTTTACTTGAGGTTCTTCCGGTTTTTCTTCTTTCTTTTCCTCGATCTTCACCTCTTTTACCTCCTCAACCTTCTCTTCCGGTTTTTGTTGTTTATTCAGTCTGTTCAGATCGATGTGATCCACGACCTTAATTTTATTTTCCAGTTTAATCTCGTCTTTTATAGATATAAATTCCGAAGCGTGTTCCTCCGTACCATTGTTCATGTTATCAATGGTAACCGTTTCTTTTTTTAACCGTGTATTTTTTAAATCTACCCGATTGGATTCTTTTTTAGCCTCGCTATCGGTAGAAAACTCTTTTGCTACTAAAGAGTACTGGTCATCTGTTAGTTTCGCGTTTGGATCAGATGAAATCTTAATCCCCTTTTCCTGCAGGTAATCCACTATCGTGGACAAACCTACGTTAAATTCTCTAGCAACTTTACTTAGTCTAACTGCCATATTAAGATTTTATTTTACAAGCATTATAACCTTGAGCGTTCCTTATTCAAATTCGGCTCTTAATATTTTGAGAACATCCCTGATGGTCTCTATCTCAAGATCAGTCCTGCTCTCTAATTCTGATTCACTTAACTCTAACACGCTCTTTGCCGTGTCACAACCCACGCGTTTCAGTTCCTCGATTACCCATGGTTCGATCTCGTCGGAGAATTCTTCCAGGTTAACATCTTCTTCCTCTGCGGTTTCAAGTTCACGATAAACATCGATCTCGTAGCCCGTGAGCTGGCTGGCCAGTTTGATATTCAAACCGCCTTTACCGATGGCCAAGGAAACTTCCTCCGGGTTTAGGTAAACGTTCGCTCTCTTGTTTTCCTCGTCCATTTCGATCTTGTTGATCTTGGCCGGGTTCAATGCGCGGGTGATGTATAGTTGGATGTTGTTCGTGTAGTTAATCACGTCTATATTTTCGTTTCTCAGTTCCCGGACGATTCCATGTATACGTGAACCTTTCATTCCGACACAAGCACCCACCGGGTCGATACGGTCATCGTATGATTCAACGGCCACTTTGGCGCGTTCTCCCGGAACACGTACCACGTTTTTAATCGTAATTAAGCCATCAAATATTTCCGGAACCTCGTTCTCGAACAATCTTTCAAGGAATACGGGTGATGTACGGGAAAGGATGATGTACGGGGAGGCGTTTTTCATTTCCACGCGAATAACGACTGCCCGGATAGTATCTCCTTTCTTGAAGAAATCACTGGGGATTTGTTCCTGTTTCGGGAGAATCAACTCGTTGCCTTCGTCATCCAAGACCAAAATTTCTTTTTTCCATACTTGGTAAACCTCCCCGGTCACGATCTGGCCCACTTTCTCTTTGTATTTGGTGAAGATATGATCTTTCTCCAGTTCAAGAATCCGAGCTGAAAGGTTTTGTCTTAAAGCCAGCACGGAACGGCGTCCGAAATCCTTGAATTTTACCTCGTCGGTCACTTCTTCTCCCACCTCGTAGTCGGCATCGATTTTCTTTGCTTCTGTCAGGGAAATTTGGGTATTCGGGTTTTCGAAGGCGTCGTCTTCCACCACGATACGGTTTCTCCAAATTTCCAAGTCACCCTTGTCGATATTTATAATGATGTCAAAATTCTCGTCCGTTCCGTAACGCTTGATAAGCATGTTTCTGAAAATATCTTCCAATACTCTCATCAAGGTTGCCCTGTCAATATTTTTAAGCTCTTTAAATTCTGCGAATGAATCTATCAAATTAATGGCTTCCATTTTTATTTTATGTATTTAGAAAACAACAATATCTTTAACCTCCTTTATGTCTGTAAAATGAATCTCTTTCTCCACTTTGACGATGCTTTTCTTCTTCTTTCCTTCCACGGCCACTTTTTCTTCACATTCGATCACGATTCCCGTGTTGGAATGGGATTTTAATATTCCCTGTAATCTTCCCCCGTTTTGCAGTTTCACCTCCACTTGGTTACCCAAGTTTTTCTCGTATTGCTGGGTTACTTTGAAGGGATAACCGATTCCGGCACTCGAAACGGTTAACTCGAAATCCTCGGTATCTCGATCTAGTTTTGCGTCTAATTGTTTGCTGAGGGTCACGCAGGAATCCACGTTAATGCCCTTCAGAGAGTCGATGTAGACCTCGATCGAGTTGTCCGGAGATACTTTCAAGTCCACCAGAAACAAATCTGTCCCCTGCAGTATTGTTTCGATAATGTCTTTTATTTCCTCTGTACTTTTCATTCTACTCTTTAATCTAAGATAACAGAAGAGGGGACTAATCGCCCCCTCGTTTGTTAATAACCGAGTGCAAAGATACAATTAATTATTTTTAATCCAAAGAGTTCCAGTGGAAAATAGGTGAGAGCGGGATATTTTTTCCGGAGCGAACGTTTTCGGTAAAGAGATTTCATGGCAGTGGAAATCGTGTTGGAAACAAGCCTTTAAGCCTTGATATGTATGGTTTTAAATATTGGTATTGAAACATATTTGTCACATTTTCTATATAGTTCCAAATAAAATTTGTAAGTTTGCCGAAATTTTTTGAATTATGGAGTTTAAAGCAAAGGACATAGCAGCTCTATTAAGCGGGGTTGTTGATGGAGACCCCGAGATTTCTGTAAATAACGTATCTAAAATAGAGGAAGGAAAGCCGGGGACGTTGGCTTTTTTAGCTAATCCTAAATACGAACATTATATCTACACGACGAAAGCATCGATCGTGTTAGTGAATAAAACATTCGAACCCACGCACGAGTATTCCTGTACTTTGATTCGGGTGGAATCGGCTTATGATGCCATTGCAACATTACTGCAAATGTATGATGATATGAAGCCGAAACCAGTAGGAATTGAACAACCTTCTTATATCAGTGATAGTGCCACGATCGGGGAAAAACCTTACATCGGGGCATTTGCATATATAGGGAGAGGTGCGAAAATCGGGAATAACGTGAAAATATATCCTCAGGCCTATATCGGTGACGGTGTGGTTATCGGGGATAACACGATTATTTATGCCGGGGTAAAGATTTACACGGGATGCGTGGTCGGGAAATCCTGTATCCTACATGCCGGAGTGGTACTGGGAGCTGACGGTTTCGGATTCGCTCCGGAAGGGGATCATTACAAGAAAATTCCGCAGATCGGTAACGTGTTGCTGGAAGACGACGTGGAGATCGGGGCGAATACTTGTATCGACCGGGCTACCATGGGATCTACGATTATTAAAAAGGGAGTTAAACTCGATAATTTAGTCCAGATTGCACATAACGTGGTGGTGGGTGGCAACACAGTTATCGCTGCCCAGTCAGGGATTGCCGGGACGACAAAAGTAGGTGAGAATTGCGTGTTCGGCGGGCAAGTGGGTATTGTCGGTCACTTGAATATCGGATCGGGGACGCAGATTGCAGCCCAGAGTGGTATAACTTCCAACATTCCGGAAAAATCTGTCCTGCGCGGATCGCCTGCATTCGATTATCCGAAATACCAAAAATGTTATGTCATGTTCCGTAAATTACCGGAGCTATACGGGCAAATAAAAGATTTAGAGAAAGAAGTAAATAAATTAAAATCAGAATAAAATGTCAGTAAAGCAAAGAACTTTAAAGAGTGAATTTTCTTTGAATGGAAAAGGCTTGCACACCGGGAAACAGGTGACCGCGACCTTTAAACCAGCTGAAGAGAACTTTGGCTATCGAATACGTCGAATGGATTTGGAGGGATCTCCTGAAATTCCAGCTTTGGCTGAATATGTAAAATTAATGGATCGTGCCAGTTGTCTGGAAAAGGACGGCGTGTGCGTGTTCACCATGGAGCATGCGATGGCAGCTCTTTACGGGTGTGGAATTGACAACTGCCTGATCGAGTTAAGCGGGGAAGAATTCCCGATCTTGGACGGTAGTGCTAAATATTACGTGGAAGAGATAGAGAAAGTAGGTTTTGAAGAACAAAAAGCTGATAGACGCTACTTTACAGTGAAAGAGCAAATGGAATTTTGTAGTGAGGACGGGCAGACGAAAATCACGTTATTGCCGGACACCGACTATAATATAAATTTGGTCGTTGCTTACGATTCTCCTTACTTGCAAATGCAGTATGCTACTTATTCTGAAAAAGTAACCGATTTTGCGAAAGAGATTGCCCCGTGTCGGACATTCGTGTTCCTGCGCGAGTTGGAAATGCTTTTGCAGCACAATCTGATCAAAGGCGGAGATTTGGATAATGCGATTGTGATTGTTGATCGTGAAATCTCTCAAGAAGAGGTGAACCGTCTGGCTAAATTGTTCAACCACGATTCTATCGAGGTGAAACAGGGTATTTTGAATAATTTGGACCTGTACTTTGACAATGAACCGGCTCGTCATAAATTGCTGGATGTTATCGGGGATCTGTCTTTATGCGGGCGTTTTATCAAGGGACGTGTTATCGCAGAGAGACCGGGTCATAAAGCGAACACTAGTTTGGCCAAGAAAATGTGTAAGGCTATCACGCAGGCAGAGAGAGAAGATGTTCGTCCCGACGTGGACACGACGGCCGAACCGTTAATGGATGTGAATAAGGTGAGAGCCTTGTTGCCTCATCGTCCTCCTTTCCTGTTGGTTGATAAGATTTACGAGGTGACGGATGACATCGTGATCGGTTGCAAGAATGTCACCATGAACGAACCTTTCTTCGTGGGGCACTTCCCGGAAGAACCGGTAATGCCGGGCGTGCTAATCGTGGAAGCGATGGCGCAATGCGGGGGAATTCTAGTGTTGAATCAGGTGGAAGATCCGGAGAATTATTCCACCTATTTCGTGAAAATAGATGGAATCAAATTCCGTCATAAAGTTGTTCCGGGCGATACGCTAGTCTTTAAGCTGGTGAAGATTGCTCCTATCCGTCGCGGGATCGTGACGATGAGAGGGTACGCTTTTGTCGGTAAAACGTTAGTTTGTGAAGTGGGTGAATTCATGGCCCAGGTTGCAAAAACGAAAAAATAGTGATAAGCTTGTACTTAAAATGTAACTATTATATTGTAATTAAATAAAAAAAACGAATGAAACAACCGTTAGCTTATGTTCATCCTGAAGCTCAGATCGCGGATAACGTGGTGATTGAGCCTTTCGTGACAATTGATAAGAATGTTGTCATTGAGGAGGGAACAAGAATTGGTTCGAATGTCACTATCCTGGAGGGAGCGCATATCGGGAAAAATTGTAAGATTTTTCCGGGGGCTGTTATTTCTGCCATTCCTCAGGATCTTAAATTCAAAGGAGAGAAGACAATCGTCGAGATTGGTGATAACACGACCATTCGGGAGTGTGCGACTATAAATAGAGGTACTGCCGCTAAGGGGGTAACTAAAGTCGGGAGCAATTGTTTGATCATGGCCTACGTGCATATTGCGCATGACTGCGAGATAGGGGATAATTGCATTATCACGAATGCTTGTCAGTTGGCCGGTGAGGTCGTTGTGGATGACTTCGCTATTATCGGTGGAATGTCTGCCGTGCATCAGTTCGTACATATCGGTCGTCACGTGATGATTCAAGGTGGCTCTTTGATTGGTAAGGACGTACCTCCTTACGTGAAGGCCGGAAGATTACCTTTATCTTATGCGGGAGTGAATTCGATCGGTTTGCGCCGTCGCGGGTTCGTGAACGAGAAGATCAACGAGATTCAGGATATATACCGGATACTTTTCCAATCCGGGTTGAATAATTCTGATGCGGTGGAACGAATCGAGGCTGAGATGCCGGCATCCAAAGAACGTGACGAGATCATTATGTTTGTGCGTAACAGCAAACGGGGTGTCATGAAAGGCTATATGGGGTAAAAATCCAAAGCATTAAAATATCTATTCTGGAACCCGGTCCCTGTGTGGCCGGGTTCTGTTTGTTTATTCTTGACAGTTGAAATACGGATGTAAGGGAAGATGTGGTGATGGGAGAGAGAAGGGTAATAAAAAAAAGCACTCCTTGCGAAGTGCTTTTTGCTGTTCTAATCCTGGAATTATAATTTCGGACCTGCGGCAACCAATGCCTTTCCGGCCTCGTTCCCTTCGAACTTCTTGAAGTTCTTGATGAAACGTTCTGATAAGTCTTTTGCTTTGGTTTCCCATTCGCTGGCGTTACTGTATGTGTCGCGAGGATCAAGGATCTTCGGATCAACTCCCGGCAACACGGTCGGAACCTCGAAATTGAAGAACGGGATTGTTTTGGTCGGGGCTTTATCAATAGAGCCATCCAAAATAGCGTCGATAATACCGCGAGTATCTTTAATAGAGATACGTTTACCTGTTCCGTTCCATCCGGTATTTACCAAGTATGCTTTTGCTCCTGTTCTCTCCATTTTCTTAACCAGTTCTTCTGCATATTTTGTCGGGTGCAATGACAGGAATGCAGCTCCGAAACAAGCAGAGAAAGTCGGAGTCGGTTCAGTAATACCGCGTTCCGTTCCGGCCAGTTTTGCCGTGAATCCGGACAAGAAATAGTATTTCGTTTGTTCCGGGGTCAGGATGGATACCGGAGGTAATACTCCAAATGCGTCTGCTGACAAGAAAATAACCTGTTGTGCAGCCGGACCTTTAGAGATCGGTTTCACGATGTTCTTGATATGATAGATCGGGTAAGAAACACGAGTGTTTTCGGTAACAGATTTATCATTGAAGTCGATCTTTCCGTTAGCGTCTACGGTAACATTCTCCAACAAAGCGTCACGTTTGATGGCGTTATAGATGTCCGGTTCTGCTTCCTTGCTCAAGTTGATAACTTTAGCGTAGCATCCGCCTTCGTAGTTGAACACGCCTTCATCATCCCATCCGTGTTCGTCGTCACCGATCAAAAGACGTTTCGGGTCAGTTGATAACGTGGTTTTACCTGTTCCCGACAGCCCGAAGAAGATAGCCGTGTTTTTACCTTCCATATCAGTGTTGGCAGAGCAGTGCATAGATGCGATTCCGCGTAACGGGTTCAGATAGTTCATGATAGAGAAGATACCTTTCTTCATTTCACCACCGTACCAAGTGTTCAAAATTACTTGCTCTTTGGTTTTCAAGTTGAATACGGTAGCTGTTTCGGAGTTCAAGCCTAATTCTTTGAAGTTTTCAACTTTAGCTTTGGCAGCGTTGAAAGAAACGAAATCCGGTTCCCCGTAATTCGCTAGTTCTTCTTCTGTCGGGCGAATGAACATATTCTTCACGAAGTGAGCTTGCCATGCCACTTCCATGATGAAACGAACTTTCAGACGGGTTCCCGCGTTGGCCCCGCAGAACGTGTCAACCACGTACAATTTTTTGCCAGACAATTGTTTCACGGCTTTTGCCTTCAAATCTGTCCATGCTTCTTCTGAACAAGGTTTGTTGTCGTTCTTGTATTCGTCAGAAGTCCACCATACAGAATCCTCGCTGGCCTCGTTCTTTACAAAGAATTTATCTTTCGGTGAACGTCCGGTATAGATTCCGGTCATCACGTTAACTGCGCCAAGCTCGGTCAAATATCCTTTTTCGTACCCTTCCAGTTTCGGGTCTGTTTCTGCCTTGTACAATTCTTCATATGAGGGATTGTGAAGGATCTCTTTCACATCCGTGATTCCATAAATACTTAAATCTAATTTTGCCATAGCAATAAATTTATGTTAGAAATTAATTAATTCTTTTTTTCTTTAATTTGGCACAAAAATAGGAAACATTTTGATATAAAAGAACCAATTTTCCCATTCCCTTGTCCGTTTATGTTTTATTAACACCTTCTTGTTTTTCTATTCTCTCAAACATATGCTTACACGATCGTATACCTTTTGTACGTTCGTATCCGTGAACTTGTTACGATCTATGTTTAGAATGTAACTGTCGGTGAATGGGGAGTTTAGTTTTCGGTCAATCCGACTCCTGCCGATGGCGGTTAGTGCTGCGACTTGAAGATAGGAATGATCGGAATTTAAATATTCATTTACCATTTGTTTCACGTTTTCCAGTTTCGAAAGAACCAATGTTCCGAAATATTCCGCTATCTCGAAGTTGTAACAGTGTTGTAATAATTGGGTAATTTTTTCTGTAATCAACTCTTGAACCGGGAATAAAAAACAGGCAACGATTTGTTCTTCTCGTTTCTTTGTTCCCCACAATAGTTGTGCCAATCTTAAATCGGGTTGGTATTGTCCGGCCAAGTTTTTAAGAGAGAGGTAACTTGCCCCGATCTGTCCTTGCGTGTCGGCTCCTATCCGTTCCATGCTGTCAAGACTTCTTCCGTTTTGTAACCGGAATATTCTTCGGCTGACTTCTTTAAAGAGTTGCTCTGTTTTTTTATCTATCGGGAAAACTTCCATCACCTCGTCCTGTTTATTTAAAGTAAATGAAAAAATCTGCATGTTTATCCATATGCAAAAGTAGCTATAAAAAATGAAATCGTGGCGTCAGGCGTTATGTTTTGTAGCATATTCAAACGTTTGTGTAGAAGATAATTAGTTTAAATAATCTGAATCTGTTAAATATTTATTAAGATTTCGATAGAAAGGTAATCTTTGGGAGGATATAATTAATTTCGCTTTCACAAAGACCAATAGAACAAATTTAAAGGAATAAATGATGATCAAATGTTTTTTATGGTTCGTGCCCTGCCTTTTCGTGTTGGCCGGGTTTGCACAGAATGCCAATTACAAGGAAGCCGAACGTTTTATGCGTGGGAATGCGGAAAAACTGGTAGGATCAACGAAAGTAAGTCCTCACTTTTTGAAGGAAAGCGATAAGTTTTGGTATAGTTACAAAACGGGCGATGGAACCCGTTATTATTTCGTTGACCCGAAGGCAAAGATTCACCGGGAGTTATTCGATCGGGAATTTATGACTGCCGAGATCAGCAAGTATACCCACGGACCGGTGAATTACAAAGAACTACCCGTGCAGGCATTGGCTTTTAAAGAAGATGAGAAGACATTGAAGTTCGAGGTGGATACTTTCCGTTTCGAGTATAACATTTATACCAATCAGTTGGTGAAAATAGATTCTGCCCGAAAGAAATCGGATAAAACTCCCAAGAAATCGAACGGGCTGGAGGGGACGTATTCTCCGGATAGTACTTATATCGTTTACGCTAAAAATCATAACTTGTATATGCTTTCCGTGAAAGATTCCGTGGAAAACCAGATCACTACGGACGGTGAATTAAAATACTCTTATGCCTACGGTGATACGGATACCACGAGTAAACGGGTGTCTGCTCGGGTGACTTGGTTCGAGAATTCGGAACGTTTTTATGTGCGTCGCTCGGACCGGAGAAAGATCAAAACACTTTATGTGGTTAATAATTTGAGTTCCCGTCCGACGTTGAACGAGTATGAATACGTGATGGCCGGGGATCAGGAGGTGCAACACGAGGAGTTGTTTCTGGTGGACACTACCGATAAGAAATTGATCAAAGTGCCGGTTGAGAAATGGCCGGATCAGACATTGAGATTGTTTACCCCGGGAAAAAAGGTCAACAGTCTTTATTTCCTGCGCAAAAAAAGAACTTGTGACGAGATCGATTTTTGTAAGGTGGATTTGAAAACAGGGGAGGTGAAGGTGTTGATTAACGAGATTAGTAAACCTTATTTCAATAATGATTTCTTCCATCTTTCCTTGTTGAACGAAGGGAAAGATATTATCTGGTGGTCGGAGAGAACGGGACACGGGCATTTCTATCATTACGATGGCGAGGGAAATTTGAAGAACGCGATTACTTCCGGGAACTGGACGGCCGGGAAGATGGTTAAGATTGATACTGTGGGACGTACCATTTATTTCGGGGCTTACGGGCAGGAGAAGGGAGCGTGTCCCTACTATGCCCGGGTGAATAAAGCCCGGATTGACGGGAATGGTCAAGTGGAGGTGCTGACACCTGAACAGGCCACTCATGAGGCTTATTTTTCGAAGTCGGGACGTTATTTCGTGGATAATTATTCCCGTGCGGACTTGGAACCCCGGAGCGTGTTGCGGGATAACAAGGGAAAGGTAATTTTGGAATTGGCATCACCCGATTTGACCCGGCTTTACGAGACTGGATGGAAGATGCCGGAGCCTTTCACGGTGAAGGCAGCCGATGGGCATACGGATTTGTACGGTTTTATGTGGAAACCTTTTGACTTCGATTCAACCCGGCGTTACCCGATTATTTCGTATGTTTATCCCGGTCCGCAAACCGAGGCGATTCCGTTGGAGTTTTCCGTGACGGCAGTTTATAATGTCGGGCTGGCACAAGTCGGTTTCGTGGTGGTAACTTTCGGTCACCGGGGAGGTAGTCCGATGCGTGATAAGTGGTATCACACGTTTGGGTATAATAATTTGAGGGATTACCCGTTGGCGGATGATAAATGCGGTATCGAGCAGTTGGCTGATCGTTTTTCTTTTATTGATAAGTCCAAGGTGGGTATTTTCGGACATTCCGGCGGAGGTTTCATGTCTACCGCGGCATTGTGTACTTATCCCGATTTCTACACGGCGGCTGTTTCGTCGGCGGGAAATCATGACAATAATATTTATAACCAATGGTGGGGAGAGACTCATCACGGGGTTCGGGAGGTTAAATCTTTCGAGAAGAAAACCGTGAAAGATTCTATCACGGGTAAGGATACCACGATTTCCGTGGAGAAAATCAAGTTCGAGACGAAAATCCCGACGAATATCGAGCTGGCGAAGAATTTGAAAGGGTATTTGATGCTGGTGACGGGTGACGTGGATAATAACGTGCATCCAGCGAATACCTTGCGCATGGCAGATGCGTTGTTGAAAGCGGGAAAGAATTTTGACTTAGTGATTTTACCGGGACAAGCTCACGGTTTTATGGGCATACAACAGGCTTTCTATCAACGGAAGATGTGGTTCCATTTCGCGAAACACTTGCTGGGGGATTATTCTTCCGATCAGTTCCGGGAGATTGATGCTTATATGCGGTTGTGAGGCAAATGCTAACGCCTTGATTTTATTACATAGGTTATAGGATTAGAAATAATTCCCGAAGAGGGAGAGTTACCCAGCTCTCCCTCTGTTTATAGATGGAATACTCGAAGGGGGGGGTAAATAAGTTGATTACATTGAAATAAACTCCTCCGTCACTTCGTGCTATATTATCCTGTTGGCTATCCTTTGTCTATTGATAGGCTATGACAAGAACACGGCATCTTCACAGCAGGAACATAGCAAGAACAATCTCTTATGTATTTGCTGTGTTCCTGTCTTGTTATTGTTTGGTACTTGTCATAGTCTATCCCTAGTTTACCCGTGGAGCAATCAGGGACGAGCGTCGAGATTGATGCTTGCACGAAGATGCTGTAATAAAAATAGGAAGGGGGAAAATGGATACCCCCTTCCCGCACGAAGTCTTTTCACTGGTTGCAATTGTGAAATGTAAGTCCGGACTTCGTGTTGGTCTGAACCAAGTCAACGATGAAAATTTTAAATTGTCTTATCTGATGTTGGGGTAAAAAGCAACAGAGAAAATAGCCGGATCAATGCAAGTTCCGGCTATTCCTGTTCCTATATCCCGGTCAATGAAAAATCCGGACCGAGCAAGTCAATCCGGAGTATGGCATAACGGCTCGGGATTGACTTAATTCATGGGAGTTGCGTCTGCCATCATGAAAAAAGCAACCCCACGCCGCTATAAGTATAATTCTGAAAAGAATATACGTATAACAAACGTGAGTGTTGCAATCTTCATGGTTTAATGGCTATAAGCCTGGTTCGCAACTCCTAAACCATGTAGGATTTTAACCTCAACATCATAATCGGATTTGTGGCGGCTCTCCGCTCAATCCTCAATACAAAGGTATGATTATTTTTGATTTATTACAAGCTATTATATCGATTTTTAGTTGTTTGTTGTCGTATATAGATATTGTTTCAGAGAATATGGCTGCTTTTTAATATCAGTTTAGTAGCCGATATAATAGAAAAATAAATGCAGATAGGGGGTATATGGATCAAATAAAGACGAGTTCGACTTGGCTTTATCTTGTCTGTAAATCGTCTTTGTCTCGGCTTTAATTACTTAACAGGGAATTATTACGGTAGTTTATGGGTTTGAAATTGAATACTAAGTTGATGTTGGTTTTTGATTTTTTTACATGATTTGTTCTATTTTCTCGATTAGCTGCTTAGCGGAGAGACTCATTTGTTCGACGGCCATCCAGGTCACGATATTTTTCCGGTTGACGAGATAGACTCGGGGAATGGTGCTATTGGCAAAAAGAGCAAAGACTTTTTCGTTCGGGTCAAGGTAGAACGGCATAGTAAAGTTTTGTTCTTTCCAGAAATCGTTGACGACTTCGACTGTTTCTCCGCGGGAGATGGTGACGAGTCGGAAAGTAGGATGGTCTTTCAGTTCATTCCACACGCTGTCAATCTTCGGGAGTTCCCGCTTGCAATCGCCACAGGTGGTAACGAAGAAAACCAACAGGGTTGTGTTGCCCGATAAATTTTCGCTATAAAGTTCTTCTCCGGTTGCGCTTTTCACGGTGAATTCCGGTAATTTGTCGTTTTTTTCGATATAATTTATGACATCTTCTTTTTCGTCTTTAATACAGGAAAGAAGAAGTAAGGTAAATGCGAGTAACGTGACGAATATTGTTTTCATCTTTTACTAATTCAGTTTCAATTAGACCGTGAAATTAGCGAATAACATCGAATTATAAAAATATTACGTATTTTTTGCCTTGTGAAGTAAGTATATATACACAAGTGGGGAGCCTAGAAATCGTGTATGTTTGTATGCGGTAAAAAAGAAGAATAGTATGAATAAGATATTGCAAGAAGATTTTGACTTGGCTCCATGTATGGTTGCCGGATATGAAAGTTTTATGAATGGTTTGTTGAATATCGTGCATTCCGGGCCGATCTGCGAGAGCGTGGGTGAACAGATCAAGTCGTATGTGCTGGATTTTGTTCAAAATCACCCATTGGATTCTTTTGATCGCTTTTCGGATGAGACCTATACGCGGAATTATATCGGCCGGGATACGGAATCCGGCTGGGAGGCTATCGTGATGTCGTGGAAGAAAGGAAACCGTACGGCCATTCATGCTCATCCTCAATTTGCTGGTTACACGTTTGCTGATGGGGAGTTCTTGGTTGAGGTTTTTGAACCTTTTAGAGAGGGGATTCGTCTGGTTCAAGAGATGATAATTAGCGATATTCACGGGTTATATGCTATCGGTGAGGCTGGTAAATTCAACAATCATATTCACCGGATTACCTGTTTAAGCGATACGGCCCACAGTTTACACGTGTATTCGGATGATGCGTTGAAAGGGGAGAAGTTAGATGGACGAATAGTGTATTAATTTTAGATTTTAAATTTTAGATTCTGGTCGCACAAGGCCGATGCTTTTTCATTCTAAATTCTACATTACTTTAAACTTTTCTTTATTTTCAATTGTAAAATATTATTTTTGTCGGCGTGTGTAAATGTTAGTAATAAATTAATAGTATGAGTGTGACAACAAAAAAGAAAGAAAAAGTAAAGTTTAGTAAAGCGTTTTGGGTTGCCAACACGGTAGAATTGTTAGAGCGTGCCGCTTATTATGGGGTGTTCGTCGTGATCACGTTATATTTGAGTAATGTCTTGGGATTCACGGATATTCAGGCGGCCACGATTGCGGGAGTTTTTTCCGCTTGTTTGTATTTATTGCCGACATTTTCGGGTGCGCTTGCCGATAAGATCGGTTTTCGTAAGTCGATGTTATTGGCGTTTACCTTATTGTCGTTAGGTTATCTGGGGTTGGGATTATTCCCGAATTTTCTGGCCTCGACGGGATTGGTTGAGTACGGTTACGTGACAAAGTTTACGGGATTGCAGGAAAGCGGTTATCGCTACGGGATTATTCCGATTATGATTCTGATTATCGTGGGAGGATCATTCATTAAGAGTGTGATTTCCGGTACGGTGGCCAAAGAGACGGATGAAAAAAACCGGGCAAGAGGGTTTGCTATTTTTTACGGAATGGTGAATATCGGAGCTTTCTCCGGGAAGGTTCTTGTCACCCCGTTACGTGATGCTATGGGGCATGAGGGAATGATCGTGTTGAATTATTTCTCCGCGGGAATGACTTTCCTCGCGTTGATTGCGATTTATTTGTTTTACAAGAGTGATAAACACGCCGGAGAAGGAAAGACTTTCGGGCAGATATGGACGGCTTTGGTGAAAGTGTGTACTAACGGACGGTTGATTGTTTTAATCTTGATTATTACTGGGTTCTGGATGGTACAACATCAGTTGTATGCCACGATGCCGAAATACGTGACCCGTTTGGCGGGAGAGGCAAGTGCCATTGGTTGGTATGCTAACGTGAATCCTTTGGTGGTTGTGTTGACCGTGAATTTGGTGACTTCGCTGATGCGTAAAAAGTCAGCTTTGTTCTCTATGACCTGTGGTATGTTTATTATGCCGATCTCGGCTTTATGTATGGCCTCCGGGAATATGTTGGGCGGTGGTGAGATTCTTGGATTACATCCGGTGGCCTTCATGATGATCGTGGGGATCGTGTTCCAGGGATTGGCAGAAGTGTTTATTTCTCCTCGTTTCTTGGAATATTTCTCTTTACAAGCACCGAAGGGAGAAGAGGGAATGTATTTGGGTTTTAGTCATCTACACTCCTTTTTGTCATCCATTTTCGGGTTTGGGTTGTCTGGATTCTTATTGAGTAAATATTGTCCGGCTCGTGAATTATTTAGTAGCGAGGCCGATTGGGTGGCTGCCTCTGCAAATGCGCATTACATCTGGTATTACTTTGCGGCAATTGCTTTGGTGTCAGCTGTGGCTCTGATTATTTACGGGAAAGTAGTACGCCGGTTGGATGCGAAGAAGGCGGCAGTAACACAGTAATATTCATTTTATTAAATAGTAAAATGCCGGTAGGTTTTCCTACTGGCGTTTTTTATTTTACTTTGAATCTGCGATAAATTGAAGGTGTTGTATCTTGGGAGCTCTTAAAGGTTATTGCTTGTAATGAGTGATGTTCGAGTGAGTGTGTATTGTGTGTAAAACCGGGGACATGGAATTCATCCGATTGAAACGTTTCCTTTGACGAGGATACTTGGTTTTGAGTTTTGATATAATTATTTATTGCTATCGTTGTTCCGATAAGGAAAAGAACGATAGCCAAGATTAATGCTCTTATCATAGCTTTCGGTTTTAGGTGAATTTAATCTTACGAGAAATGTGATGATAAGGTTACAATGCAGGTCTTTGGCTGTGTTTACTTCATCAGTTCTTTGATTTTTTGTTTTGTCTGGAATGAAAAGTTATTTACGGTAACGAATGGTCGGTTTTCTTCGTAAGAATTTTCAAATTCTTTGTTAGCTTTGTGGGAATGATGAAAGATATGAAGACGGTTATAGATTTATTTGAAAGAAGTTGCGAAAAGTTTCCGGATAATCCTTATTTATGGGAAAAGAAAAACGGGAAATTTGCGGCTACATCATATATGGAGGTAAAGCGAGAAGTATTGAACTTCGCGGGAGCTTTGTGCCAATTAGGAATGGATAGGGGAGACCGGATTGCATTGTTAAGCGAAGGCTGTAATGCTTGGGTGTACTCGGAATTGGGGATGTTATACGCCGGAGGCGTGAATGTACCGCTATCCATTAAGTTGACGGATAACGAAATTGTTTTTCGGGTGGAACACTCTCAAGCTCGTTTTTTGATTGTGTCCGCAAACTTTTTGAATCGAGTTCGGGGAATTGAGGGGCGAATCGGAGGGGTGGAAAAGATTATAGTGATACATTCAGATATAAATGAAGGTAAATACGTATCCTTTGAGTTATTACAACGAGAAGGGGAGATTTGGCGGGGAGAACACAAGGAGTTACTGAATGACCGGATTCGTGCCGTGACGGAGGATGATCTGGTAAATATTTCTTATACTTCGGGGACGACGGCTGAGCCTAAAGGAATCATGTTGTCCCACCGGAATTATGTGACGAACGTGTTGCAATCAGATTCCTTGATACAAATTCCGGCATATTATCGGATATTATTGTTTTTACCATGGGATCATAGTTTTGCCCATACGGTAGGGCTTTACTCTTTTATGTATAACGGGGCCTCGCTGGTTTCTGTCGATTACGGGCAGTCGGGAATGGAGTATTTGCGTAATATCCCGGTGAATCTGCAGGAAGTGAAGCCTCATATATTATTGAGCGTACCTGCCTTGGCGAAAAATTTTCGAAAGAATATTGAGGCGGGGATCAAAGCGAAAGGACGTTTTACAGATAGATTTTATCATCTGGGATTGAAGATTGCTTATACATATAATGGTTTTGGGGACGATCGAGGACGGGGATGGAAGGTGTTGCTGAAACCTTGGGTGAAGTTATGGGATGCCCTCTTGTTTTCGAAACTTCGGAAGCAGGTATTTGGTGGAAACCTTCGTTTTTTCGTGGGAGGTGGAGCCTTGCTGGATATTGAATTGCAGCGTTACTACGCGGCTTTGGGAATTCCGATGTTTCAAGGGTATGGGTTATCGGAGGCCTCTCCCGTGATCAGTTCGAACACCCCCGGACGTTATCGTTTCGGTTCTTCCGGGATATTGGTAAAACCGATTGATTTGAAAGTTTGTGATGAGGAAGGACAGGAATTACCCCAAGGGCAAAAAGGGGAGTTGTGGATAAGAGGAGGAAACGTGATGGCTGGATACTGGAGAAACGAGAAGAGTACGGCCGAGACGATCGTGGACGGTTGGCTGCATACAGGCGATTTGGGGTATCTGCACCCCGATGGTTGGTTGTACGTGCTGGGGCGTTTCAAATCCTTACTGATTGCGAATGACGGGGAGAAATACAGCCCGGAAGGAATCGAGGAGACCATTGCCGAACAGTCGAAATATATAGATTAT
>OGJR01001090.1_pt1 | contig 19383 bp, 28 predicted proteins | sample 1572301 | NCBI WGS metagenome assembly OGJR01 (sample SAMEA2582083, study PRJEB24529) | metagenome | biome: Human gut stool | place: China | collected 2011 | reverse complement strand
TGCGTTTCTCTTTGGGGTATACGGTATGTATCCATAAAGCGGAATATCTGAAAATGATTCATCCAATAAATAATTAAAATCTTCATTCTCAAATATTTTTTCTAATACTTCAGAAACCGGCTGGCCTGTATATATTCCTCCAGCGAACTCATTACCATCCAATACACCCACTGCATCATGCGCGTCCATATGGTAATCTGTTTTGTTTTTTCTTGCGCCGTTTTTTAGATAAAAATTCCCTATCAACTCTCCATTAAAATACAGTGTAAGCTTCTGCTTTTTTTGCAAATCAAACGGTATATTAGATGTTGTTCTGACCGTAAAATTCAAAGTGTTGATACTTATGCTTTCTGATATGGCATTGATTTCTTGCAAACAGTTTCTTTCCAGCAATTCGTTGTCCAGAAAGTCTCTGTATATTCCATAATCTATTCTGGTGACAAATACCGGCCTGATGGGTTTTGATGTCTGTAAAAATGTGATTTCCAGCTTATTATATCCTCTCACATAATTATTACAAAAATATCGCACTGAATCCGGGTAAAACTCCATATCTGACAATAGGCTATTATCCGAGTACCACTTAATTCTCATTCTGGTGCAATAATCGCCCGACATCATATTAAAAGTAAAAAGCAACCCTACACTAGTAAATTTCTGATTAAATGTCACTGTTAACATGGGGGATTCAATCAACGTTTCAGTTGTTGATTTCGGGTATAAAAACATTCCTGGATGCAAACCCATTTGAGGTTTAAGCCCCTGGCTCTGCTTAACATACCCAAACAATCCCTGCTCATTTGATACTTCCGGGCTTATGTATCCGTAAGGAAGCGGATTATCTGGAAAATTAATATACTTTCCATTTAATAAAGAAAACCGCGGAAAGCATAGAGCGTATCCGGGATAAGAAATATCATCCCGCTTTAATTCCGGGAATTCTTGCTCTGTTATCGTCCCACGCGGATGTAAACCAGGGCCTGGATGAAGCCCTAATCTCGGTCTTAATCCAGGTCTTGTAATGGATGCTGTACTATTTTCTTTGGCATAAGGGGCCAAATCGTCATAAACAATCTTTAATCCCTCAGTGTTCTGTTCTGCGTCAGATAATATGGATTGCTTTAAAAACACATCACGGCCTCCTCTGCGGCTCCATAGCGGTAAAGGTAATAGATAACCCGGTCCAATGGTTACGCTGCCCTTCTTTTCCATTCTTGTTGATTTTTATTTCATCATCCCCGCTTGTTATGTATGCTTCAAACTCTTTGGTTTCCTGTCCGTAAGGAAATACCATATTGTGAGACTCAACCGGGGCAGATATGATTTCGTAGAACGTATCATAGTCAGCCGGATTACTTCTTTCCGCATCAATATCAAGCGTATAATTGAAAAATGTACCAATGATATCCCGGTGCATCCGGTAAGACTGCAAACGGCCAGAATTTTCACTATCTGCGACCGAAAAATTTCGCTTTAAGGATTTTACCCATAGACGGAGGTTGACACCGTCTATGGTAAATACTCCGTTTCCATTCTGCGCCATTATGCACTCCCTTCTGTTACCATCGTTACACCTACACGGTTCTTTTCGTTTTTCCCAAATTTAACCACGAGCTGACCAAACCTTGTACCATCAAGTATTAGCTCTGCTTTGGCAATCTGATTTCCACCAGATATATTGCTTTCTGCCAGTGCTTCTTTAAGGGCTTGCTTCATAGTTGATAGCGGGGATACCACTTCTGTTTCACGGTTATTGTCTCCCAGGATAGCGGCAAACATTCCGGCCCGTGGTGGTACTACTGTACCGGTTGCAAGCATCGGCATTCTATAGGGAACTGCCGCATAGGCAGACATGGGGTAGGCACTTCTTCCCCCATACCCACCAGAATATCCGGCAGATGCAGCACGCTTACCTGCATTAATTGCGATTGTAGCAGCAGCTATTCCGGCGGCTAATGAAGCAGCTACAACACCAGCTCCTACGCCACCAGCCAAAGCGCCCAAAGCAACCGCCAATATTCCTACTGCCGAAGCAGCTGCAAGTATACTTGCTATAACTTTTTCTGTTGGTGACATGTTATTCCAGTTCTTGGCCAACACAGCAATCAGCGATATTATGCCTGATATAGCAAGGACAAGGGGATTTATATTTGATACAGTTCTTGCTAAAAGTGAAATAACACGTTCTCCAATTGCCATGAAACCTCCAAGGTTGCTTATTAATTGTCCTATCCCCAATACAAATTCTGAAAACTTCCATGCTGCAAAAAATGCCAGTACTGCAAGTGTAATATTTTCTACCAATGTCTGGTTTTGACTTACCCAGTCTGAAAATCTAGTGAGCCATTCTACAATTTTTTCTAATGCAGCTATGATAACTCCCCCGGTCCACTCTCCTAATGGCTGTAAAAATTCTTCCCATAACCATATTCCCAAAGGCTTAAGTGCATCAATCACACTATGTATTGCTTTTAATGCTTCCGCAATTAAATCAAATACTGCCGGCAATGCTTGTTCTATTCCCCATTTTGCAATAGGAAGCAATACATTGTTAAGAAACCACAATAATAAATTTCCAACATCTGATACAATGGGTTTTATAGCAATTAAAATCCTATCAAAGCTTTCCAGCAAAGGAGTAAAATCTAAATCCGCAGACCATTCTTTCAAACTTTCTGATGCCTGACGGAAAAATCCTGTTATTTCAAGAATGATATCCCCCAAGTGTCTTAAAATGTTTGTCCCGGTATCGCCAGATACCCATGCCTTATCAAAGTTGGTGACTAAATTTCCGACTGTATCAACCAGATTTGAAAATGTGATTAGTAAATCATCTGTTATTGCTTTCCCATATCCCTCTACGTTCCACACCTGCATGAATGATGCGCCCACATCACTTGCAAGTTGTTTAATAGCCGAGAAAGTATTTTGCAGTGATTTCATTACCTGCGGGCCATTTTCAAGCCATGATTCCTTGAGCGGGTCGAAAAGCTTTCCAAGCGTATTCTTTATTGCTTCTGCCTGCAACTTAATGTCATTGGATACTTCCTCTGTGGTAAACATATCCTCCGGCTTAAGTTCGTTCTTATCTTCTTTCTTTTTCTTCCCAGTTGTTATCTGTATCAGCTTATCAAATGGTGCTAATGCCTTTTCCGTTTCTTTGGCTGCATCTTTGGTTTCATCCTTCGTCTTGTCCAGGCTATCAGCATAATCTTGCTGTACCTTAACCGCTTTAACAAATGTATCCTTTCCGGTTAATGCTGCCAGCAGTTGCGCTGTCCAGGTAACGGCTTGGGATAGCAAATTGATGAACTGAGCCAGGGCCGGAGCTGCATACTCAACCAACGGGGAAAAGGCTGTGGCGAAAGAGTTTTTAAGCTGAGTCATACCGGACATCAGCATGGATAACGCCTTATTGGTATCATCCGAATACTGGGCCAGATTATCCATACCTTCTTTTAATCCGCTTGTTACTGCGGAAATGGAGCGGAATACAGTGCTAAATAAGATAGATGTTGCAAGCATTCGGCCCAACCCCATTCGTGCACCGCGGGATGCTTTCTCAGTACCTTTTAAAGATTTATTGAGCTTACTTCCACTTTTGCTTGCTTTCTTTTGTTCATTATCAACACCGAGCAATTTTTTCTTATAATCCTGCATTGCTTTTTTCGCCCGCTGCAATCCTGCTAATGCTTTGTCGTATGGTGCATCTCCAAGTCCATAACCAGCCTTTTCGGCGTAATACAATGCGTCCTTATACCGGTCCACTTCATCTTGCAAATTGCGTACACTCGGTGTAAGGCTTTGTATAGATTTCGAAGCAGATGAAAATGTATGTTTCATTATGCTTGGTATATCTTTAAAAGCCTGGGGCAGAAGCTTTATGTAATCCATCGTTCCAGACAGAGTTCTTTTAATATCTTCGCTTCCTGTTTTTGCACCATCCGTTTTGATTTTAGTATCTATTAATACAGTTCCATCAGGTTGCAAAAACATCACCTCACTTTAGCAACTCTGCAAAATAATCAAATTCTTCTTTAGATTTGTCAGTGGATTTTTCAAGTTCACATAGCTTTTTATTGTTCTGTAAAAACTCCTGCTCCCACTTTTCTAAGCGCTTCCCTTTTGACAGTTTCTGCCGGATAGAAAGGACCTGAGAAAACAATCCGTCCCCAATTTCCATGAACCATCCGTAGAAAGTCCACCAATGGATTATCTGGCATCCGCGTGTTTCAAACCCTGCAATTCTGTTAATCGCCGGGAAAATAATTCCTGCGTCCTGTTCCCAGTCAATTACACGCGGTGATGGAGTATCTTCATGCACCACACCACAGTCGATAAACCATAATGCTTTTTCTGCCGCTTCTGTCAAATCCTGCGGAGGCGGGATAATGGGCCAGTAAAGAATTTCAAGCATTGCTTGTGTTTTCTCTGGGTCAGATAATTCTTCATCTGCAAAAGCTGATAAAATATCTAATATTGCCCGGAAGTCCTCACGAATTTCATAATTTACCCCATTAACAGAGAGAGAATATGGGAGGGTCCACGCCGCATTCATTTTACGGGAAATGGGTATTTTCCAGGACCGGCATTATACTCTTGTGTATATTTTCCGGCCTTACTTTCCATTTCCGTAAAATTCTTACCAGTTTCCTGCTCTATGATTTTTTTGACACTTTCAAGGATTACCAGCGCCCAAGGGTCGCCGTTTTCCATAGGAGTAAATGGACTGGCGATTTTGAAGAAGCCAGAAGTATCCGCATTAAACAGATAATCAAATTTATCTTGCAAAGACTTTGCATATCTGTTGATTGTCTCTAATGAGAGTTCTTCTTTTTTCTTGCTATCGAGAGTTTCTTTTAATTCCCTCCACATATCCTCAAATGCTTTATACACATTCTGCTGCCGTTCGAATATGTCAAGGTCTGACGGGACAAATTTCAGAGTTGCCAGTATATCTCCGTGCTGGTCTGTGAAATCATAATATTTAACCGGACTTTCGATTTTTATTGGTATATTAGGCATTCTTGTTTCCTCCATTATTCTGATAATGATGCAGGTTCTGCGCTGTCTGCGGTAAATGTCATAGTTGACGGGTCCACTGCTCCAAGCGTCCTATCTCCTACGTAATGGACTGTATGGGTTGCCGAAACGCCTTTAAGTCCTCCGGCAAAATCTCCCAACTCGACCACGCCATCCTGTACCCAGGCACGCATCTTTCCGGTACTGTCGGTTTTGTATCGTTTTACGCAAAGATACTTCAAACGCAAATCAGACAACGTTGCCCTCTCTTCCATTAAGGTATCAATCTTCTGAGAGTACTTATTTTCCCCTGATATGTTGGTTGGGTCTACCGTCATGCTCTCTGCGTATCCGGTAATATCATAGTTATTGTTTCCAAGCACATCCTGACTTTCTTCTGTTTCTGGATTCATTGAAATAGGCATATCTTCTACACCTTTTCCGATAATCTCAATGGTGTCTTTTTTGATTGTTGATGCATTACCATCTGTTACCCAAAACACCATAAAATCTTTTCTTTTTGCCTCTCCTTCGGCGTATGTCCATGTCGCCACTGATTTTCTCCTTTCATGATAAAAAAATAGAGCCATAGCTTAAGGCTCTGCGTCTTAGCGTCTGGCTCTACCATCTTTCAAAATCATATTTATATTCTATCGATACCGGAAGTATCCAATCCTGCACACCACTTTCCTGCGGTTCCAGGCCATAAGAGTTATCACGGGTAACTTTGGTTATCTTCCTTCCCTGGGATAATGTGGGATAATTTGATAATCGTTGCTCACTCACATCAATCACAACCGGCTCCCGGCATAACCACTTTCCAAATGTATCAAGAAATTCCTGTATGCTCATTTTCTGGCGCTCTTTTGTGGATGATGTACGGTATATAATATAGAAAGGATACTGGCAGGTCTGGTGAACTCCTCCAATCACGTCCTCTGTTTCAGAAAAGATTAAAGCTCCGTTATCTGCCGAAAATGCAATTCCGTAATCTTTTTCTAGTTCTTCAAATTTAACAGCTTCATATTCATATAAACCTGGGAATTGATTAAGCAACGCCTTTACCGCGGTCGTTAATACATCATAACCGCTTGCATCTTTCCCGATTGGTTTTCGTTCATCACCCACGTTTTCCACCTCCAGCCGTTTTCTTGGCTTGCTTTATCCATGATTTACCGTCTGCTTTTTTGGCTGCATCAAACCATTTAGCCTGCGCCTTAGGATGCGCTGTTTTTGTATACTGTAAATCCTCTTTTGCTTTGGTTTTTCCTCCATATTGGCTTACTAATACCTTTTTAGTACCCTTTGTAGCCCAGGTACTACCAGTAACAACGCTAACCATAGTTTTACCCTGATATAAAAAACGACCAGCAGGTCCATAGGCAGCATACACTTTTCCAATCCCTTGTATTGCAGCACTTGCGGACCTGGTAACATCCACAAAATCGCCTGTAATCATAGGCATAAAAGGAACCATACTATTCATTACATTTCCGTCAAGTTCATATTGAGCATGCTGAAATTGTTTATCAAACCGGGATAATTTGAGCGTAATCTTTATCTCTCCATCAACAACGGAAAAGCCTTTAAAATGTGTTGTTTTGCTCGCCATATTATTTCCCCAATATCTCAAAGTGAGGAATCACAGAGTATGGACCTCCAACAGAGGATACCAAATATACGAAGTCATACCGATTATTCATATAAGCATAAAAACCTTCACGATAATCTTCATCGTTTACCGGGCCGTTATCCCATACCCCTTCCCAGAAAAAGCAATTATCCGATGCATCAAAGGTAATGGTATCGTCCAGCAAATCATTTACCTGTCTCATCCACTCCTTCGGAGGAAGCCACGGCAATTCTTTACCGTCAGTATCACGGATTATTTGTTTACCATCCTGTAATTCATAAGCTATGTGTAATTCGGCATTATCCGTGCTGTCTGGCCCATACTTTTTTAGTATTGCGCCTTTGTCGGTATTAAGGTCAACGCCTGATAATACATGGGGATACCAAATACCAACGCCAGTTGTGGATGATTCGTAGTAATTAAAAACTGTCACCGTGGCATTGTACATAAGGTATCCCCTCCGTTATTTATTCATCTGCTTATACATCTGGTTAACGCCTGTAGCTGCCAGACCAGACACAGCACCGACCGCCACAGCCGTGATATAGTCCGATGCCGGGAAATCTGGTATAGTTCCCATACCAAGCGCTCCCAGAACGCCACCCACAACAGCCATAATGACCGGTATCCATTCGTCCGGTATCTTCTTTGCCGCTTTGCATCCAAGACCAACCACATAGCTTAAAGCCACAATAGCCACACATGTTCCCAATGTCGTTATATCCATATCTACCCCATTCCGGCGTACAGCAATGGAACGCCATTATTATCTCTTACTCCCATCAGATACACCTTTGCAGTATCATACAGGGGATTATTTGTTTCCTGTTTATTCCCCGCCGCAGAATATATATCACTCCAGGCTTTAGCTCCGTTAGCTATTTCTGACGGGGATGCATAGCTGATTGATTCGGAACCGGATGACTTTGACGTGATAACGCCTGTGGTTGCGCCGCCGGTCCCGCTGGTTATACTTCCCGCGGCGGCAGATAGCGCCTGTTTTTCTGCCAGTTCCAAACCATACAGTTTATCAGCTAATGCACATACGGCTTTCTTGATTTTGGTTTGCACTCGTTCATTATCTGGGAGGCCGTCAACCAATCTGTCAAATGTTATTTTATCAAGGAAGTCGCTTGCCCGTTCTGCCTGCTTATCAAATGATTGGGAATCCGGTATGGAACTGCCGTAGTATTTTGTTGTGTAAAACTCATAGTCTGCATATGCCATGCCGGATTCTCCTTTCTTTAAGAGTGAGACGTTACATCGTCATTTCCAGATTTCAACGCCTTATAGGTATTGTCACACTCAACTACTGTGATATGATTCCCGGTCGTTGCCTTGATATCAGATTTACCGTCCCATGCTGTCCACGTCTTTACATTCTGACCATATTTCACTTCTGGAGCGGAATCAGTTGCCACTTTGTACTTGTACATGTGTCCTGTTTCGAGGGGAGGTTCAACGGTTAATTTTGTGTTTCCTGATGTGCTTCCGGCCGAAGAAGTTACCGTCAGTGTTCCAAGAACGGGATTATCAGTAATATCAACAACTGCGATTCCGTCAATATATTCTGCAAACAAGGTAAGTCCCATGATTGCAAATGCTTCGGAAACAGCGGTATTGTAATTTCCCTGCGTATGGAATCCGATAAGGTTTGTCTCCCCGGCTCCAGTGGTATATACAAGACCCGCCCGTGCAAAATCGCTCTCATTTGGGTCCACATAGTACATTACAATGTTTTCCACCGGTGTAGCTATTACCTTTCCTCTTGCAATCTCCGAATCGGACAGCAGGAAGATTGTGTTGAATCCCATGAAATCCTTAAGATACTGGAAACCAAACTGATTCTGCACGGTGATTTCAGCTGCGCCCAAGTACTGATAAACATCCAGAATATTTACAAATCCAACCACACCTGTAACATTCCGGTGCATCTGCTTGAATTTGTTTTCTACCATTCCTTTTGCCATAGCAAGGGCCATCTGGAATGTAGTTTCCGTTCCAGTAAGTGTACCAGTATTCAGATATGTATAGAATCGTTCTGTTACATTCGACTGAAGCTGGAACAAAAATTCATCGTCTGTCATCTGAACGGCATTTTCATAGCCGTGGTCTTTAATTGCTTCAATGGAAACGGCCTTTGCATACTTCTCTATGGTCATCTCCGCATATGTCTTTTCCTTTACCGTAAATTTGCTGTAAGGGATTTCCTCTCCTTCGCCTACAGCACCGCTCTGTAAAGTTCCTTCTGCATATTTGCTTTTCAGCACCGCGCCCGGTGTTTTCTTGATAGGACGCATAATCCCCAGGATATCCCGGAGGTGCTGCCAGTTCCGTTCAAACCGGGTCACAAAATCAATTTCTCGCGCTGTTACCTGTATGTCCGCGCTTGTGATTATATTGGCTTTTGCTGCCATTACTGTTCTCCTTTACCGAATAAATGTAGGTTACTGGCGATTGCAGACTGGCGCTCAGACGGGTCTTTAATCGCTTCAATATCCTTTCGTGTCATAGTTCCTGGCGTATTCTGCTTACCTACTGGTGCGGTAAACCTCGCCATGTTCTGCTGTACCTGCTGCTGTGCATCATCAACAAAAGCCGAAGCATCTTTTTCTTTCATTTGAGACAAAAGGTCATTCAGCCCCAGAATTTTACCATCTTTCAGTTTTAAACCGGCCTCTTTTACTTCTGCCATAATTGCACGTTTAGCCGCTTCGCTGGAAAACTTAATACCCTCAAATTCCGTTTTCAGAGCGTCCGAAAAGTCACGCGCGTAAAGCTGCTCCTGGGCTTTTTTCTCGGCTTCCGTAGCTTTCTGTTTCCAGTCAGATATTTCCCTCTGCATCGTCTCCAGGTCAACCCCTTCAAAGCCTTTCAGCGTTGCTTCTGCTGCTTCTGCTTTTTCTTTCCAGGTATCCCGGTCCGCGCTCAGATTGTCGTTTTCTTTCTGCAACTTTTTGAGGTCTTTCCCATTTTCAGCCATGACAAAAGATATCTGTTCCTCTGTCAATCCCTGTGCTTTTAATTCTTCGGTTTTCATTGATGATTCTCCTTTTCCGTTATTAGGTTATTTGTAGGTGTGTAACCGTCCACCAACGGTTGCCATTTTGTAGGACTTGACTTGTCCAAAAACGCACATGCCGGAAATTGCATCCGCTTTTCAACCTCCAGGCTGTTCACGCTATGCGCTAGAACCTGTTTCTTTTAAGGACATGTGCTATAGGAGGGAGGTCAATATAAAGAAAGAGCCAAACAAACTCTTGCATCTGTTTGGCTCTGCGTCTGGCGTCTGGCTCTAAAGTTATGTTGCAGGTGATAAACCACTTTTATCTAAATCACTTGCTTTTCCTTTTGCAATATTCATTATGGATGTATTCTTGCATACAGGGCAAAATACGGGAAGGTTTTTCGCAACCGTATCTGGTCGTATTTTAGTCCGAGTTTTATTGTTACATATAGGGCAGTACACCCAACTGTCTTTTACCATGTTTTCACCCTTTTTTCACCCTTTCTGCTTATTCCTACTCCCATTTTACCGTATTCGCAAATAATAATCGTCCCCACATTTTTCAAAGGCGGCAGGATTTTTCCTACCGCCAATGTGTTACACCATATTGCGTAACTTCTCAATATATCTCTTCATGGTTTCTCTTTCTTCCCGGCAGTCAGCATCTTTCGACATTTCGCCTAACTCTTCTGTCAGTTCGTCCATATGCTCTTCCAAGGCTGCAAGCATACGGCGCTTGCAATCTTCATCTTTTCCACCACTTCTGTAGCTCTGCTTCTGATTCATGTAGTCATCATAGGCCGGACCGGTCGCACGGCTGTAGTGTCCTCTGACGTAATGTTTTCCGCGTGTGCCGCGATATGAGCTGTCATTATCATAGTCCTGTGACATTCCATCAGCACGGCTATAACGTCCCATGCTGTCGCGCTTGCGACGCGCTTCGCTGTATTCTCCGCCGTCCATTTCGTCCATTACCTGATTGTAGTACTCTTCTTTGCACTTCCAGTACTCCACATTCTCCATGTCTTTCCACATGTCAATCAGTTTGTATGCGTTTTCAAGGTTGCTGGTGTTAAGGCCCTTCTCCGCAATATTGTCCAGCTCTTCGTGGATTTTTTGCATTAATTTATAACTCATAGCCTTACCTCCTTAACCTATTCTGCTAACAACAAGGTTAGCGTCTGATACTGTCGCCGCTGCGGTTCCAACGTTTTTCACCGACAGGGTAGCACAACATGGCTTGCACACTCGTACTTCTGCAGTTGCTGCTCCATTGATTGTTGCGCCGGCGGCAACTGTGTTCTGGATTCTTGCACCGGGGATGCCTTCGCCGTCCTGCTGCACTTCAAAAATAACGTCACCTGCTGCGGCTGCGGAAAAGTTTCCGTTAAAGCCTACACGGTACAGGCCAGGAAGTAAAACTACTCTCCCAGAAAGTGGCTCATGTCTTATGTTTGGACAATTGCAAGAATATATCCGGTTTGCTGCAAACAAAACACTTGCATTGACTTCAACGGTCTGTGTACCAGCAGTTACAAAATCTGCCATAATAATTCCTCCTTATATGCACAGAAGGGCAAGCCTGTGCCTACCCCTCCATGTGTGTAATACTACTATTCAGTAGACATGTCCTTTTCGGACAAGATACGCAATATGCGGTTGTTCTGGTCGATAATCTTTTCCATGTATTCTTTATTTTGCTGTTGAAGCGCTTCCATAATATCATTATTGGAAGCTTCTCCTAAAAGCAAAAACACATCAATCATTTGTAATGCTGTTGCATATAGGGCAAGATTATCGTAAAACTGCTCGTTCCGATTTAGCATCCGCATCCATTGTTGCATCCACAACCGCAGTTAGATGCGTATGGATATGGTGCAGGGACCGTGTAAGACGGTACAGGCTGCGGCTGACGAAGCTGTGCAACGATAGTGTTACCAACTGCATCAATAAAGCCGTTCTGGGCAGTCTGGCTTGCCTGGAACCTAAGAGTCTGATTTTCTGCCTGGAGGCTGGAAATCTTATCCTGAGTCAGGAAGTCAAGGATAGCCCTGGTGTTGCTGTTATTATTGTCCAGGATATCCCTGGTTGCAGTCTGAATGGTATTTCTGGTGTCGCAAGACTGTGTAGCCAGATTGTAGTTTACGCCATCAATAGCGCGCTGTGTCTGGCAGCAGCAATCCTGGAGCTGATAGCCCATCTGGCATAAGCTACGGTCAACACCGTTAAATCCGCTGGTAATAGTGTTGTTCAGAGCGTATGTGCTGTCACAGATACCTTGCTGGATACCTCTAATTCCGTTTTCTATACCGTTCAAAGCAAAACCCTCATTGATATCTGCTCTGGTTGCAAGACCCTGGAGTCCCGCTCCATTTGCACCGTTGCCGCCGAAGCCATTGCCCCAGCCTCCCCCGGCGAACAGGAAGAGAACGATAATCCAAATCCAATCGCCCCACATACCATCACCATTTCTGTTATTTCCGTTTCCTGTAGCGGCTGCAATGTCCGCTAAAGAGTAACCACTTTCCATAAAATTTACTCCTTTTAAAATATATTTACAAAATCATGCGCATTGATTTATGTACTATTTTTTCATTCCGCCAAGCATCTGCTGAAACTGCTGGGCCATCTGCTGTGCTTGATTAAGCTGGTCCTGGGTAATCTGCCCCGACTGTAGCATTTTCTGTACTTCTTCCTGGGGATTACCTTTAAAGTTGTTTTTAAATTCCATAAATTTCTGAATCATTTGCATTGGGTTATTTCCGCCTCCCATTCCAGGCATCATGCCACCCATTGGTGAACCGCCGCCCAACATGCTAAATAATGGATTCATATATTATTTCCCCTTTCCGCTTGGAGCTGTGCTGGATTCTAAAAGGCCGTACAATTCATCATATTTTGCCTTTAAATCCTGATACTCGTTTCTGGTAACATACTTTTCATCCAGATTTTCAGCCGGTACAGATTCTTTTTTCTGACCATTGACAATCTCTTTATATTCAAAAGTGCGAAGCGTTGGCATTCCTGCCGCATCGGTCGTCTTAATGTAAAAATACTCATTTTCGCTGTCCATCAGCAATATAGATGTGCTGGGCGCTACTAAATATGACTTTGCCCCGGCCTCTCCCTGTACCCATAAGATACCCTGATTCGTCTGAGGAACCTGCGGAACTTGCGTCTGCTGTTGCATCTGATATGGTGCCTGTAGCTGTTGCAATCGGTCCATAGGTGGTTGCATCTGCGGCTGATATGGGTATGCATTTGGATATGTATTCAGATAGTTTGGATTGATAAATGGTTGCGGCATTATATCCCCTCCGTTCTTTTATAATCCAATTATCCCATAAAAAATAAGCCTCTGACAGTTCGTCAAAGACTTATAAAAGTATCATGCAAGTATCAGCATACTCTAATTATTTTATTGTTGACTTTTCGGCTCAATCTCTTGGCTGTGGATACACTTACATTCATTAGTTCAGCGCAATATTCCAAAGGATAATTTTTAGCCCGGTACTCAAACAGCGCCCGTTCTTCATCCGTAAAGTTACAATATGTACGAAAATAATTTAGTTCTGGCACTGTAAAGTCATATACCTTCAAAGCAACGCTCCTTAAATACCCTCTGACAAATGCTTTATCATAGCTTCTTTGGTTTTTTTTAAACCCTCTATGTTGTTACCGGTTATACGATTATCAATTAATGCTATCATTCCCTGGCATAAAAGAGATTGCATATCTCTTATTTCTTGGATAGATTTATAATCCTTTTCCACATTTATTTCTAATTTATCCACTCTGTTTTTTAGCTTAAATGCCGGGTGAAACAATTTATATATTACGGTTCCTGCGCCTCCAAGAGTAATAAGCCAACCACATACAACCATAATAGAGTTTAATGTTTCCATAAGTTATCGCCTTTCCCAGTAGTATATTGGTATCTCCTGCCCACTGTCCCATGTGTCCCAGTAATAACCATCCTGCACACACACCACATGCCCTGTAATTGCTAATATGTATGTTCCCGTAGGATTATCCTGACAAAAATTCTCGACCGTGTATATATCCTGTCCATGGTCATCCACTATGTACCGTTTGAATCCATTCTGCCGCAAGTAGGACCCCCATACATGGTTTGCAGACGGCATATCAGATAAAGCACAGGCGCAAACGGTTACACCTGCAAATACCGTTTCCCAGTCGCTATCTAGGGCTTTGGTTATAGCCCGGATTGGGCAATCCCCCACACGCTGATTGCGTGGATTAGGATTGAATAGTTTCCATCTGCTCATTCTTTTTTTCCTTTCGCATTCTGATACCGCCGCGCTGCGCCCCTAGCCTTTGCCGCCTGCTCCCGGTTCCATCTGGCAATCTGTAACCGTTCTTGCTGGGTGCGCAAGTCGTTCGTTTTACAAAATTCGTTGTATGCCTTATTCTGCCGCTGTAACAGATATGATTTACGGTCAAGTTCAAGCTGCATTTCAAATTTAGCCGGTTCATCCTTGCACTTATCTACTGCCTCTTGCATTCCCATGACTTCACGTTTGGTCTTTCTGATTCGCCGTTCAAGTGTTCTCTGTCGTTTTTCTAATTGCTCAACCTTATAGTTGTCTGCGGTCTGGATGTCTTTGTACGGATTGTTTACCCCGTCCCCGCTTCCAAAACTATGGCGGCAGTTCCATCCACACAACCCTTCACCTGTTCCGTATCCAGTCTGGGAAAATGGAGGAAAGCGCCTATCACTTCCGGTCCTGCTATAAAACTGCCCTTGCCACCATAAATGATTTCCTGGATTCTGACCACCATCCCCCGTTCTGGCTCCGATGTGTGCTGACACCAGTATGATATCCCAGTTCATTTCCTCCATGCGCTTAATCGAGATATCGCCTGTAGCCTGGGCTACCCCGGTGCGTACCGCGCGTGCCGTAGCAGTTTCTATGGTATCTTTGTGTCCCGATGGATATTGTACTATCACTCCACCAGATACTACATTATCAACTGCCTCTTTGACGGCCCGTGAATAGCTTACAGCGCCGCTCAACACCTTATTGTAAGCGAGGTCACATTCGTTCAGAAAAAGCCTCTGTGCGGCCTCTGCGGTGGTTCTGGTGTAATTGTTCCACTCGCCCAGTGTGGCCCTGTAATTCCGCTCCATCAGCCGGATAAGCGCCGGTGATTGTGTCAGCGGCATAGGGGACAAGCCGGCGGCCTCATATATCTTATGGTCGTATTCCAACGCCTTTATGCCGGCCTCCTCCATAGCCGCCTTGATTTCTTTTTCCTGCCGCTTGGTGTATTTGGATAACTCTGCTGTTATATCCTCTAGCAAATATCCTGCATCCTGCAATATCTGTATACGCCATCGGTCAGAGGATGTAAGCAGGTAATCATATCCGCGCCCAATACGTATCATCATGCGGTCTATTATGTGACGGATAATGTATGTATGGAGTTGTGAGGCTATTTCTTCGCTTCCTTCTTCGATTCTTGCAAGGTACTCAGGGCTTAACATTTACTCTTCCTTCTTTCCCTTATGTCTAATCGACCATTCAAATACTTTCGGGGCAAATGGACCAAGTGGTATATTGAATACTATCCAAATTAATAAGCTTCTCAATTTATTCCTCCTCAAACATCCTAGGTCCATCCTTCGGCTGTGCTTCCTTTACCATAGCTTTTGCATCTTCTTCAGATAATCCTTCAAACTTCCGAAAATACATCCAGGCCGGCACCTTTCCCTGCACAACATACTGCCACCATCTTGCCCGGTCCTCTTCACGGTTGTATGTAATGTCCCCAAAATCATATGTTATTTCGTAGTTTCCGGCTGGTGCCAGTCCGTACAGGTCAGCATATACATTGAGCGCATATATTGCCCCGTCAAGACAACTTTCCAGTTTGTCGCGCACATCCTTGATTAGCTGTATGGTTCTCCTGTCGTCAGCCTCTACCTGTGTGGCTGTGACCATTCCTGTTTTTTCATCAAGCACAAAATACCCATTGGAATATCCACACTTAAATCCCACAAATGAGAGTAGGTTGTTTATTCCGGTAATTCTGATATCAGTATTCAACGATGGAACAATCTCCTGATAGAAAGACTCTGTTCCATTTCCAAATACATTTTTAACATAATGAGGAAGCTTTTCATTGCTCATGCCAGCATAACGACCTTTAATGTTTGTACCGCTTCCAAACATCAGCTGGTCGTCTGCCAATATAATCTTCTCACTGTCAAATATTTCACCAACATTTCGGCTGTATGCTATATCAAGGTCTTTTAATTCCTCGATTGCTTCTGCGAACATTGGTAATCCCAAAGGTGATGAAATATCCACATTGTTAGCCTGTGGAGTACGGAGTACGCCAAACATGGGACCATCCAGTTTTCCTCTGTTTGATTTTAAAATTGGCGGGGTTTCCGACATAAGGTCGGCCCATTTAGTTCTGTTTAATGGAATAGGTTCGCCTAAACTGTTTGCCGAACTTGAAACATAGGCTTTATTGGATATGTAATAGGGGTAATAGTTATTGTCTCCATCTTTGACCTCAACAAACCTATGATATTCAAACCGGGTGTAATATTTCTTGTTTTCGCTGTAGCTATCCTTAAACACAATCCCATAGATACCATCATTGTCGCAGTCTGTAATAATAAAATTTTGCGGTGTGAATATGTCCAGTCCCTTACCATTGGGTTTGAGTATGATTGTGCCGTAGGCCATACCATATTCTACCCAGTGCCTAATCTGGAAATATATCTTATCAATCTGCTCCTGGAGCCATGTCGCCCGCGCACTCCCATCAATCTGTATCCCAATAGCCAACGTGGCAAGCCGGGCCGTCTCGGAGCATATAGCCTTTGCAAAATTGATTGTCTTAACGTTATCGTCAGCATTCACCCAATAGGGAGTACCCCGGTAGATATTGGCGCACTCTGCAATCTTGCTTTCCATCTCCCGGGATACCACTGATTCAACATTAAAATCCTCTTCTGCCTGTCGTTTGAATATCATTCCTATCACCTTTTTAGCCCATGTTATTAGTCCCATTTACTCACCTTATAACTTGCTTTAACTTTTCTATGCACTTTTTGCAGAAATGTATATCTCCCGCAATATCGGTTGCACATTTGCTACATATGCTCTTGTCGCATGTATTAGTAAACCACCTAAAGCTATTTTCATAATCAGTACTTCCATCTTCATTTTTCAAATGGAATGTTCTCATTCTTCCTGTCGGCATATCACAAAGGAATTCCGCTTTATTCTTACGGCATATCTGGCATCGTTCATTTGCTGGAAGTATTTTTACAATTTCACTCACTATTAATACCCGCCCTCGTTCTCGCAAAACCATTCTTTCAATTCAACATGCGCTTTTGCAAAACACAATTCCATATCACAATCCTGCACGTTCAATATTTCAATGTCTTTTCCACTTTCTCCACACCCTTTTTTCCAAATGTGAATACCCCAATCTGTAATTTTTGAATAATATATATTCATATGCATAGGATACTTGTTTACTTTATCATCGAAAAACTTTAAAAAATCACTCATTATGCACTGTTCCCCCTTCTCATTGACAACGGGCTTGTGGCATAACGAAGAGCGTCAATCCAGTGATTATCGTGGTCCGGGTAATTGTCAATTGCTTCTCCGTTTTTATCCACATCATGTTCATATTCCACAAATTCTTTATACGCTTTTGGCGTTCTTGCAGGGTCTATAACAATAGTTCTGCATTGTAGCCATTCAAATGTACGCCTTACACTTCCAGGTCCTACGATAGCCATTCTGGCGGGTAATCCTGCATCTCTAAAATCATTTGTATGTTCTTTTTCATCAGCTCCACAGTAAATGGTATAATCATCATATCCTGCATCTAAAATCTTTTGCGCCATTTCTGACACACGAATAAGCGGACCTCCCATTTCGTCAATGAGCATAATTTTTTCTGTTGCATGACTATATGAACATCGTATAAAGGCTTTTGGGTCTGGCTCCCATCCCCAGTCTTGTCCTTGGTATATCTTTTCTTGCCTTTTAATTTCTTCGTCTGTTATGGTTCTTATTTCTAAATACTTAAATATCTCTGTTCCAAGTCCAATAGGTATCCCAAGATATTCATGTTTATATGCTTCTGGCTTTGCTTCTTTAAGATGCTCTGCTTCTTCTATAAACGGCTTTTCAAGCCAGTCCTTCGGCACACTTAAATATGTACTGTGATGTACAATCCTGTTTTCCTTTGGTTCCGCTGCATAGTTATTAGCCCAATTTGATTTACTAATTGGAGGATTAAATGATTCAAACATAAATCCAAGTTTTCCACCTCTTAAGGCAGACTGTCGAATACTTCTCATTTCTTCCGGTCCGTCAAATTGGTCTAATTCTTCTAGCCACAGACAGCCAATATATCCAAATTCTGGCGTAATTGATTTTATCTTTGTAGGGTCGTCTGCACCACGAAAATATATTTTTTGTTTTGTGGACTTAAGTGTAATTTCATACGGGCTAACTGTAGAATTAAATTCTGCATCAAGCCCTTGCTTCTGTATAGCCCACTTTATTTTTGCATATACACTATCCTTTATAGTTCCATATACCTTACGGCATACAAGCGCGTGAACATCGTGATTATTCTTTAAAATCTCAATAATCATCATTGCAATTACTGATGATTTGGCTCCTCCACGTCCACCCTTAAAAGTAAATTCTGTGTATTCTTGGTTTCTTATTTTTCTAACAGTAGGATGAAAGTTATCCGGTATATTATGTAAATCAAGATGATAATTTTTTGCATTTCTTGCTGCTTCTTCTTGTTTTTTACGTTCATCCTCGGCTTCTTTTATTCGTAATGCTTTTTCCAGGTCACTTGCAGCCTTAAGCTTATCTATCGTTGCTACATCAAGGTCAAACTGGTCCTTTTCTTCTCCTCTTACAATCCTACTACGAAACTCTTGTATTTCTTTAATAGAGCATATACGTTCGGAGTCAATTTGTGATTGGCGTTGAGCTATATAAGCAGAAACGTCTGGTTTCTTCAAGTTCTCGCTGCCTATTTTTGCTGCTGTCTTTTTGCTATATCCAGCTTTGACAGCAGCTTCAGTTACTTTCCCGCACTCTATGTAATAATCTGCAAACGCTTTCTGCTTCGGTGTAAGCTCCACTTAATCGCCATCCTGTTCTATATCACTTTCAAGCCATCCAATTAATTGTTCTTTTGTCCATGCGACAGATGCACTTTCTCCAATATTCATAATTATATCGGCAGCTGATTCTATATCGGAACATATTTTATCAAAATTAGTTTTTATTATTTTTCCCATCCCTTCACCGCCTCCCATATCTCCTGCAAGCACTTCACAATCTCAATCCCCGATGCACTCCGCAGTATTTCATAATCCCTTGTTTTCCACTCCCCATGCTTATCCTGCTGCAGCACAGGGGTGGTTAATATCCATATGGTTATCATGCGCCCCTGTTCCTCGCTGTAGAATTGATTGGTGGATATCTTGATTACAAGTCTGGTCTGCAATATGGCACGCTGGAGCTTTTTCATAATCGAATTAAGATTCATCTTTTCTTTTTGCCTCACGGTATTCTTTACATACTTCCATATGTGAACACCATACGGTTGCTGTTGTTTTTCTCGTAATATTAGAATCCATCATGTTTCTATATAATTCAGTTTCATTTTCGGCTTTTGCATTAATATGAAT
>OGJR01001053.1_pt1 | contig 19909 bp, 23 predicted proteins | sample 1572301 | NCBI WGS metagenome assembly OGJR01 (sample SAMEA2582083, study PRJEB24529) | metagenome | biome: Human gut stool | place: China | collected 2011 | reverse complement strand
GTGGCATTTATGCATATAAATATATGATAAATGATTACCGCATTTGGGCAATTCCGTTTCCTGAATTTGAAAAAGGAAAAATGAAGTCATTAAAACTTATTTGTTGGGATACTGATGGAGATAATTCCAATTGGAAACTGATTCCTGCATATTCAAAAATATATGGCAAGCCATTTTATATAGAAAAAAAGGATGTATGTTACTGGTATAGCAAAGGACTTGAAATTTGCTTGAAAGACGAAATAGTAAATAATGACCCATATCCTTCTCAATCAACAGGGGTATTATATTATAATGAGATAAAATAAAATGGAACTTCACGAACGAATATCAGATTTCATAGCATATAGAGCCGAAAACAAAAAAGACTTTGCAGAGCTTTTAGGCTGGTCTCCGCAGTATCTTTCAAAGATTCTATCTGGAAAAGAAATAGGTCTAACCCCTATCCTTGCAATCCTGAGAACCTTTCCTGAACTTAACGCTCGATGGCTTTTGTTGGGTGAAGGTGTCATGTTGAGTGAAAACCATATATCAGAAGTTAGGCAGTTGGTACAAGACAATATCAGCCGTATGCTTGAATTCGAGAAATATATTCCTGTGATGACCGGAGATGAACTAAAAACTTTCACCAAGGCAGTAACCGGAAAGAAAAACGCCACCTTCGGAACTGAAACTATCGAGGAATGGAAAGAGCGTCTTTCAGAGAGAGGGAATAGAAATCAAGCAATCATTCAGGAAGCAATGAATAAATCTAAAGAGATATGCAAAACGAGAAAAGCCAGAAAATAAACAAAAGGTTCTTTGAAGCTCTTGACGCTCTCATAGCTCAGAAGAAATTAAGAGGAAAGAAAACATTCGCTACTCTATACGAAATAAATTGGGGGACGTTCTATAAACTCAGGAAAGAGCCTGAAAGGGAGTTTCAACTCTCATTCCTCACTATATTAGTTACCGACTTCGGAGTTTCAGCAGATTGGCTACTCACCGGAAAAGGGAAGATGTTCAAAGAATAACCCTCTTCCCTTTCACTCTCTGCTATTCAAAAATATTCGGTATCATTGCTACTGCCTCCTGTTTTTTCTTATCGAGTATTTTTGCATAAACCATTGTGCTTTTAATATTTTTATGCCCCATCAACTTTTGCAGGGTAAAAATATCTGTTCCCAAATCAAGCATCATCACAGCGAAAGTATGCCTACCGGAATGGAAAGTAATGTGCTTATCTACTCCGGCACGCAAACACCACCTTTGTAAATCAGTATTAACGGTATCGTGATACTTCATACCAAATACAAGCTCACTCGGATTATTTGAAGATGATTTACCCATAAGTTCAGCCGCTTGATTGTTCAAATCCATATACTCAAGACCGTTCGTTTTCTCCTGCTTGAAAATGATTCGAGTTTTACCGTTAAAATCCTGAACCTCTCCCCATGTCAAAGTGCTAACATCTGACCACCGGAGACCAGTCAGGCAACTAAATAAAAACATTCTTTTGAGAACCGGTAACCGGCATTCGGCTACTGCTAACTTTTTAACCTCATCCAATGTTAAGTATTCCCGTTTTGATTCCTCTTTCTCATAGACCGGAACTCCAAGAGCCGGATTTTTAGGGATGATACCGTCTAACATGGCTTGCGTTACTACGGTTCTGAATTTGCCGAAATAGGTATTCTTTGTATTCTGAGATAACGGCTCACCAAATTTAGTCTTAGCCTTATTATCGAGATAATCCTTGAAGCCCTGAATGAATCTCCTATCTACATTCTTAAACTTGAGACTTGCCGGACAATACTTCTTCACATGAGCAAAACAACTCTTATATGAATCAAGTGTTGACTCTTCCATCTTTCTTGTATTCATTACTGCCTCATAGTAATCAACGAAAAGAATATCTTTTGAGATTGGAGTAGAGAATCCGTATTTGTTATTCTGTATCTCTATCTGGCGTTGAGCTTTGATAGATTGAGCAAGCTGGAGAGTTTTCTTGTTTTTCTCTCTATCAGCCGGAGATGTACCTTTTATGAGGTACAATTTCAAAAACTCATACTCTCTCATTCCATTATAGTAAATATCCAGATACAAACTGATATTTCCGTTCTTCAAAGGCTTCTGCCTCAGCTTGACAGGTTCTTTGTCCGTTTTGATTCTTCCCATTGTTGCTGCATTTTTGTTACTCGTTACTCAGAAATAACAAAGTAACAACAAATAAATGAGAAATAACAGATAAACAAGTGGAATTTTAATATTTTTAAATCAGATATTTAGACACAAAAATATCACCTGACAATACTTGACTTCCTATATTTTTAGCTATATTTGCAGCATTAATTTATAGCCCAAATATAGCATAAATGATTGATAAACAAAAAGAAATAGAATACCATCCGCTTGAACCGTTCCTACCCTTCAATACAAAGGTATTAATGCTCGGAAGTTTCCCACCTCCAAAGGCTCGTTGGAGCATGGACTTTTATTATCCGAACCTGAACAATGATATGTGGCGCATTGTCGGACTCTTGTTTTTCGGAGATAAAGATCACTTTCTGAACGATACGCGGAAAGCATTCTGCCGGGAACAGATTATTGACTTCCTGAATGAAAAAGGAATCGCCCTGTTCGATACAGCCTCATCTATCCGGCGTCTGCAGGATAACGCTTCGGACAAATTTCTGGAAGTGGTGCAGCCGACGGACATTGCCGCATTACTCCGCCAACTTCCCGAATGCAGAGCAATCGTCACCACCGGACAGAAGGCAACGGATACGCTCCGTGCACAACTGGAAGTGGAAGAACCGAAAGTAGGAGACTATGCCGAATTTGTGTTTGAAGGACGGGCGATGAGACTCTACCGGATGCCTTCTTCCTCACGGGCGTACCCGCTTGCATTAGATAAAAAAGCCGCCGCCTATCGGATTATGTATCAGGATTTGCAGATGGTTATTTAGGTAATAGGTAATAGGTATTAAGTAATAAGTATTAGGTATTAATCGATAAATAGTATATAGTATGACACCTTTATTTTTGCAATATCCGGCGTGCAGTACATGCCAGAAAGCTAAGAAATGGCTAATCGAAAATAACATTGAGTATACTAACCGGTTCATTGTGGAAGATAACCCTACAGTGGAAGAGTTGAAAGCGTGGATTCCACGAAGCGGATTGCCAATAAAGAAATTCTTCAACACAAGTGGTTTGGTATATAAAGAGCTGAAACTGAGCGAGAAGCTGCCTTCCATGACTGAGGAAGAACAAATCGCATTGCTGGCAACGAACGGTAAGCTGGTGAAACGCCCGTTAGTAGTGACAGACAGCTTCGTTCTGGTAGGTTTTAAGCCCGATGAGTGGGAAAAATTAAAATAATTCAAAACTTATTTACCCGAATGTTTGGAGATTCAGAAGTTTCTACTACCTTTGCAGCCGCAAACACGGGAGTAGCTCAGTTGGTAGAGCACCGGTCTCCAAAACCGGGTGTCGGGAGTTCGAGCCTCTCCTCCCGTGCAGAAGTAAACCGCAGGTAATCGTCGATTATCTGCGGTTTCTCTTTTATAGTCCATAGCTTAGTAATTGCATTGCAGATTCTATTTAAAATTTATGCAAATCCTAATTCGTTCCACCTAGGTTATCTTTTAGTTCGACCCAGGTGATCGTTTAGTCCCACCTAGGTCGAACGAAAGGGAAACGTATATGGAACGAACTAATCAATGCGAAACCATACATTGATCTATGCTAATCATCCTTTTAATTAACCTATACTATTACTTCTTTTCCGCTATCTCCCGTTTCATCCCTTTGGCAGTTTCTACCAGACGGATAAATTCTCTTCTGTATCCTTTTTCATCATTATTCAGTCCCTGTTTGGCAAGGCCGATCACTTTATCATAGCTTGCCGCTCCTTTAAAGTCAGAGTCCCGAAGCAGCTGACCGAACATAGCCACGGCAGAAGCGAAACGGAAATCGGAAGAAACATTATTTCCTTTATTATCCACAAAGGGAACTTCCATCTTTTTGCTGACGTCCTTATCCGGAGCTTTATAGCGCAGTTTCACGGTCAGCAATTCATTAGAACCGATCGGCTGCACCGTCTCTTTTTGTTTCTTCTGATATTTCAGATCATCTACCTTTCCTACGTAATCATTCTTCACGCCTACGGGAATCACTTCATAGAAAGCTGTCACCGTATGTCCGGCTCCCAATTCTCCGGCATCTTTGGCGTCATTATTAAAGTCTTCGTCTTTCAGCAAACGGCTCTCATAACCAACCAGACGATATGCCTGCACCTGAGCCGGATTAAATTCCACTTGCAGTTTCACGTCCTTTGCTACCGTATGAAGCGTAGCGCCAAACTCACCCACCAGGACACGATTGGCTTCCTGCAAATTATCGATATAAGCATGATTTCCATTTCCTTTTTCTGCTAAAGCCTGACCTTTATTGTCTTTATAGTTACCCATTCCATAACCTAGCACACTCAGGAATACTCCGCTCTTACGTTCCTTTTCTATCAGCTGTTCCAAACCTTCCACAGAAGAAACACCTACATTGAAATCTCCATCGGAACAAAGAATAATCCGATTGTTTCCTTTAGGAAGGAAGTTCTGTTTAGCCACTTTATAAGCCAGTTGGATACCTGCTCCGCCGGCCGTAGAGCCACCGGATGTCAGTTCATCTATCGCATCACGTATTTTCTGTTTGTCACTGCCCGGAGTAGATTCCAGTTTTACGCTGGCGTTGCCTGCATACACAACGATGGCTACTTTATCTTTTTCACGCAGGTTATTAACTAATAGCTTCAGAGATGACTTCACCAAATCCAGACGGGTAGGTCCCCACATAGAACCGGATACATCAATCAAGAATACCAGATTAGATTCCGGAAGTTTGTCAGTCGGAATCTCCCTTGCTTTCAGTCCGATACGTACCAGACGATGATCAACATTCCAGGGGCAAACACCAGCCTCCATTGTAATCTTCACCGGATCACTTCCGGTCGGCTTCGCATAATCGTAGGAGAAATAATTCACTAACTCTTCCGTACGGATTGCATCGGCCACCGGCAAGGTACCACTGTTGATCATACGACGCATATTACTGTAAGAAGCGGCATCCACATCAATAGAGAAAGTAGAAAGCGGAGACTCTCCCACCTGCTTGAAACCATTTTCACTGATCGATTTATATTCTTCCGTATTTACTGCATCCATACGTACGGACGGGTGTCTGAGACTTGCCAGATTGACGGTTGATATGGCGCCGGTAACAGCTACCTTTCGCTGGCTGCCGTATCCGACGACAACACATTCTTCCAAAACATCAGAACTAGCCATAAGGCTTACGTCCATCTTTGCAGAGAATATGATTTTTTCCACTTTCTCAAAACCAATATAGCTGAAGATAAGAGTTTCCCCCTTGTTTGCTTCAATCCTGTACTGCCCTTGTAGGTTCGTAACAGCTCCACGGGATGTTCCCTTCACCGTCACCGCACATCCTACCAACGGCGAACCGTCTGATCCGTCCGTCACCGTTCCCTTTACGATCAAAGGCTGTGCCCATACCGTACCACCCAATGTAGTAATCACTAACATCACCGTGAGCATCATTGCTCTGAGTTGATTTGTCTTCATAACTTTATCTTTTTAAAATGTTACAATTAATCCGCTTTTACTATAGAGATGCAGATTCCACACGGATTCCATAAACCAACAGAAGTTTTTTTTATTTTCATAGAAAAGAGCATGCTTTTCAAAATAATCCTTCATTCTTTTGCCGCTTCTAAGATGATGTGTATATTTGCGAACAATAAACATTCATAAAAATGAAACATGAAGTCGACGGAAGGCGGGAAATAGCCTCACGAAACACCGCTTGGGCTAACATTATCGCCCGTAAACTAACCGGTTGGGGCATCACTCCCAACCAGATTTCAATGATGAGTGTATTCTTCGCTTTGGTTGGTTGCCTTCTGCTGACAGGCACTGTTATCTATCCCGATTTCAATAAATACGTCGCTTATATTCTGTTCATTGTCTGTATGCAGTCGCGGTTACTATGCAATCTGTTTGACGGAATGGTGGCTATAGAAGGAGGAAAGAAAAGTGCCAACGGAGATTTATACAATGATATGCCCGACCGATTCGCCGATGCCTTGTTTATCATTCCTGTAGGCTATGTAGCCGGAGGATTCGGGATAGAACTGGGATGGCTTGCCGCCCTGCTTGCCGTAATGACCGCTTATTTCCGCTGGATAGGAGCTTACAAGACACAACAGCATTTCTTTAACGGCCCGATGGCGAAGCAACATCGTATGGCTTTACTGACACTGTGCTTTGTGATTGCCACCTGCACCATTCATTGGGGATATGAACAGATCGTGTGCCTCATTACTCTTATACTAATGAATATCGGTCTGATCGCCACTCTTATACACCGTTTATATCTTATGTCTCACACAAACAACGAAGCGAAATGAAACAACTGTTGGACAAATTATTCCCTACGCTAAGCGATGAGTTGATTATTGTAATCACCCTTATTATCTGTTTGCTGGTGACGGCAAGCATCGCTCTCTTTCTGGTAAAAAAGCTGTCGCCGAAAACCAATATCAGCGAACTGGTTGCCCGTACCCGCTCATGGTGGATTATGGCGGCAATGTTTATCGGTGCCGTTTTCATCAGCTACGACATTTCTTATTTTTTTCTTGCATTTCTCTCTTTTATAGCATTCAGAGAACTTTATTCGGTATTAGGATTCAGAGAGGCAGACCGCCGTGCACTGTTCTGGGGCATATTGGCTATTCCTATCCAATACTATCTTGCTTATATCGCGTGGTATGGAGCATACATCATATTCATCCCCGTAGTTATGTTCCTGTTATTGCCATTACGACTGGTATTGAAAGGCGATACACACGGAATCACTAAATCCATCGCTTTGCTGCAATGGATTCTGATGCTTTCTGTATTTGGTATCAGCCACCTCGCTTATCTTCTCTCGTTACCCGAATTGCCGGGCTTCAATGCGGGAGGACGCGGACTGCTGATGTTCCTCGTGTTCCTTACAGAAATCAACGATATCATGCAGTTCGTCTGGGGAAAACTCTTCGGACGTCACAAAATTCTGCCCAAAGTGAGTCCCAACAAAACATGGGAAGGCTTTTTGGGAGGTGTCGTCAGCACTACGGTTATAGGATACTTTCTGGGATTCCTCACTCCGCTCTCCACGCCCAACGTAATTCTAGTCAGCGCCCTCATTGCCATTGCCGGATTTGCGGGAGATGTAGTCATCTCGGCCATCAAACGTGATAAAGGCATCAAAGACATGGGAGATAGCATCCCTGGTCATGGTGGAGTATTCGACCGCATAGACTCTCTGTCCTATACAGCTCCGGTGTTCTTCCACCTCGTTTATTATATAGCTTATTAGCCGGCATACTATGAAAAAAAGATTCATGCAGTCTGCCATAATGCAGATACTATATAAAGGTATATTCCGGTGGTTTCTGAAACTGATCGTAGGAGTCCAGTTCCCCGATACCCGATTCCTTAGAAAAGAAGGACAATTCATCATCCTTGCCAATCACAACAGCCATCTGGATACACTCAGCCTGCTTTCTTCCCTACCCGGCAACCTTTTGTGGAAAGTAAAACCTGTAGCCGCGGAAGATTACTTCGGAAGAACCCGATTTCAGGCCGCTTTCAGCAATTACTTCATCAATACCCTTCTCATTAGAAGAAAAGGAGAAAAGGACTCGGAACACGACCCACTCCGGAAAATGCTTGATGCCATCGATGAAGGATACTCGCTGATTCTTTTTCCCGAAGGTACAAGAGGGAAGCCCGAACAAATGGGAAAAATAAAGTCCGGCATAGCCCGTATCTTGTCTCTGCGACCGGAACTGAAATATATTCCGGTTTTCATGACCGGCATGGGACGTTCACTCCCCAAAGGAGAATTAATCTTATTGCCTTACAAGGCATCCATCTTTTATGGAACGCCTACCGTAGCCGGAAGCACAGACGTTCATGAGATTCTAAAACAGATAACGGATGATTTTGAGATGATGAAAGATAAATATCAGGTAGTAACAGAAGACGACGAATAGAGAAAGTGCTGTTCAATGTACGAAACATATCGAAGCTATCGGACGAGGAACTATTGACCTATTATATAAAGTCCGGGGATACGGAATATTTCGGTGAACTATACAACCGTTATATCCCGCTGACGTACGGACTTTGCCTGAAATATCTGCAAGATGAAGACCAAGCGCAGGAAGCGGTGATGCAGATGTTTGAAGACCTGTTATCTAAAATCAGCAATTATGAAATAAAAGCATTCAAGCCGTGGCTCTATCGGGTGGCGAAGAACCATTGCCTGCAACTGTTACGAAAGGAAAACAAAGAAATTCCGCTGGATTATACCATTAATATTATGGAATCCGATGAATTTCTGCATCTATTAAGTGAAGAGGAAAGTTCGGAAGAGCAGCTGAAAGCATTGCACCACTGTCTGGAAAAGCTGCCCGAAGAACAAAGGACCAGCATTACACGTTTCTTCCTGGAAGAAATGTCGTATGCGGATATTGTCGAACAAACCGGATTTACCTTGAATAACGTGAAAAGCTATATCCAGAACGGAAAGCGAAACTTAAAAAATTGTATTAAGAAACAAGCCCTATGAAACTATTGGACTACATACGAGGACTCCGCAAAGGGAAAGAGGCACATCGACTGGAAAAAGAGTCGATGAAAGACCCTTTTCTGGCTGACGCTATGGATGGGTACCACCAAGTAGAAGGGGACCACGATGAACAGATTAATAAATTGCGGATGAAGGTAAACGCCCATTCGGCAAAGAAAAGAAATACGTATGCCGTCACCTGGAGCATTGCCGCCTGTCTGATTATAGGAATCGGAATCAGCAGTTACTTCCTGTTTCTGAAACAGAACGTTGGAGAGGATATGTTTATAGCTAAGGAGCAGCCCTCTGCCACTGCAACTGTTCCTGCTCACAAAGAAGACACTTCCCTATCCGCTCCAAAGATGGAACCGGATTCCGGTCGCCCTTCTGTCACAAAGGAAACGGTCGGAAAAGATATAATCGCCAAGACAAGGCAGGATTCTCCATCCCAAAGTACACCTTCGGGGGCTCCTTCCGCAACGGTTCCTAAAGCAGTGGCTTCTAAAGCAGCGACTCCCCAAGCAACGCCTGCCGGAACTCCGATAATGGAAGAAATGGTTGCTCCGGCAGAAGAGCTGGAAGAAGCGGCTATCACAACGGTTACAGATACTTCTTTCCTGGATGCCAACAGGAAAAAGATGAAAGCAGCTCAATTGACCACCCAAATGAACAACATGATCAAAGGGAAAGTGACGGACGACAAAGGAGAACCACTCATCGGAGCTAACGTCACTTACAAAGGAGCAACGTATGGAGCGATAACGGATATCAACGGAGAATTCTCCTTGCCCAAAAAGGAAGGTAATGAAATATTAACTGCACATTATATTGGCTATAATCCGGTTAGTATACCAGCAGACACCAGTAAGAATATGCTTATAGCCATGAGTGAAAATAAAACAACACTGGATGAAGTCGTAGTAACAGGATATGGCGCACAGAAAAAGGTAGCTGTGACGGGAGCCATTTCTACCGTATCAATCAAAGATTTGAAAAAAGCTTCGGGTGCATTGCAGAAATCAGATACATTAAAAGATGCTGCTATCTCCCAAAAGGCCAATAGTTTACAGGGTCTTGTCGTTCCGGAGCCCGTGACAGGAATGAAGCAATATAAAAAGTATCTGAAAAAGAATCTGGCATACCCTGCGGACGATGCTTGCGCAGAAGTCAAAGGCAAGGTTACCTTGACTTTCTTTGTTAACAAAGAAGGGCGTCCCTTCGACATTAAAGTCAAGGAAAGTCTTTGCAAGTCTCTGGATAAGGAGGCCATACGCCTGATTCAAGAAGGTCCGGACTGGACTTACGGAAACCAATCGGCAGAAATCACAGTGAAATTCCACAAGTAATGTGGCCGGCAGAGTTCTTATGAGAGCTGACTTTTTATGAATTAGCTTTCTTATGAATGATGAATACAACAAGAATTATACTCACTTTAATAAGAAAAAGTTCTCAAGCCCATGAGAAAAGATTCTCATAGGCTTGAGAATTATTTCTCATCGCAATGAGTATTTTTTCTCATGGGCTTGAGAATTTTTTCTCATTGCGATGAGAATGGTTTGAGAATAATAAGCGCCCGTCAGTCGTTATAAGATTCTAAATCCAAGTTCCTTTACGCCAAAGGAATTCCAACGGTCCTTGCTTATGACGGGCAAGCCACCAGCGGCTGAATATCAACTGAATAGTGAAGATAAGCAATGCAATCAGCAGGCTTCCCGTTGCTCCCGCATACTTGTACATTGACAGTCCGAATCCGTAATAGATGGTTACTCCCATGATTGACTGGGAGATATAATTTGTCAGACTCATGCGACCGTAAGGAATCAGCAGACTTTGCCAGCTATATCCTGTATCCTTCTTAAACCAAAGCAAGGTAAAGACAGAAACAAGAATGACCATAAAAGCAAAGTTGGCATAAGACGGAACAGCAATCTTATACGGAACCATTATAGACGGGTTTGTAATCAAAGCGGGTATAAAAGTTTTCAGGCAATAGAGAGGGATAAATGCAAGGATGGCACCTGTCAGCATCTTCTTCCAGAAACGCAAAGACTCTTCGCTTTTCATAAAATACTTCCGGCGTCCTAAAAGCATTCCGAACATGAATAAAGCTGCCGTCTGGAACAGGCGACCGTTTTCTACTTGCCAAATATTGCTATACATCTGCCCGTCAGTGATATTAGAACGGAGTACTTCAAAGAAACTGCCATTGGATGTCACTTCCTGAGCAAGTTTATAATAAGGAATAAAATGCCCTGTTGACGGTACATACTCCGGATTGATCATTGCATAGATGGCACGCCCCCATTCGTAAGGTTGCAAAAGTAAGATGGCAGCAATCCAAAAGACCGTCTTATCTTTGAGCTTGCAAACAGGAATCAAGGCAAAGCCGACTACTGCATAAAGCAAAAGAATATCCCCGTTGTAGAACAAGGCATGTAACTGTGCAAACAGGAAAAGCAGGCACATCCGCCACGCAAATCGTCCACGGAAATCTGTTCCGCGCTTTTCCGCATTATGAAACTGGATATAGAAACTAAATCCGAACAACAAAGAGAACGTAGCATATGCCTTCCCTGCAAACAGGAAGAACATGGTATCCCACGCATACTTATCTATGGTCTGCAACCATGCCGGCAACGTATAATCCAGCGGTAAAAACAGATTATAGTGTTCAAGGTTGTGCAACAATACAATAGCCAGCAGGGCAAATCCGCGCAGAGCATCTACTACTCCGAGCCGTTCAGTCGTTTTAAGTGTTTGAGTCATCAGATATGTTTATTCATGATTACTAATTAGGCAGTAAAAATAGTAGAAATATCTGAAGTACAAAAGTTTATAAATATTAATTATATCAACTCATAGCTTGCCATTTGTATCGGCATATCCAGATTATGAAGCACTTTTTCCAGCAGAATACCTTCCCGGTTGTCATACTCATAGCCGAAAGTTGCCCGAATTCCTTGCAGAATAAACTGGGTAGCACGGTCCAACGCCATCGGAAGACTGTCTCCCTGCATCAAGGAGCCGGTGATCACACTTGTGAATGTATCCCCTGTGCCCGGATAGTGGGCAGGCAGATAAGGGCAAGTCACTTTCCAGTAGCGGTTTCCCTGACGATTATAGGCATATACGGAAGTCTTATGAGGCTCATCGTGCACCGGAACACTGGTGATAATAACCACCTGCGGACCTTTGTCGGACAGGAGACGGAGATATTCTTTCAGTTCCTCATCCGTACTATCCGCTTTATACGGTTCGTCCAGCAAATAAAACAGTTCTGTCAGATTCGGTGTGATCACATCCGCTTTGGTTATCAGATGACGCATTTCTTTCACCATCTCCATATCAAAGTTGGTATAAAGCCGGCCGTTATCACCCAGCACCGGATCGGCTACTATCAGACTATCCGGCTGACGGAAATCCTTGATGAAATCGGAAACAATCTGAATCTGCCTCGGGGAACCCAGATAACCGGTATAAATAGCGTCAAACTGAACTTCCAGCTTCTTCCATTCGGCTATGATCTTCGGCATTTCATCCGTCAGGTCCAGAAAGGAGAAGCCGGGATACTGCGTATGGTTGGACAATACCGCCGTAGGAAGCGGACAAACCTGAAAACCCATAGAAGATAAGATAGGAATAACGACTGTCAGAGAAACACGTCCCATCCCCGAAAGGTCATGAACGGCAGCTATCTTCTTTACTTTATTTGCATACATACTGTTTTTATTATTTAGACGATTATAGTTCTTTCCATGGATGAGACAGAAAACAGAGGCTCTATATATCAACAACAAAGGCTCTGTTTCCTATCAACAGAGCCTTTGTTTATCTTATACAGAAGCTCCATTTTTCTTTGTCCTAACAAAACTAAGCTTCTATTGTTTTAAATCCAAATTTATTTTAGAATAATAAAGCGGAGTTACGTCAATATGACCAAAACCTCCCGTGCTCCATGCGCTCCCATGACCAATGCCTGTTCGATGTCCGCCGTCTTTGACGGGCCGGAAATAAAGGTACCGAACTGATATTCCTGTCCGTCCAGTTTGCGATAAGCGTCGTACATGGTATCCACAATCTTATTCCGGTCGATCAGAATCACCAGTTTCTCCGAAATAAAATAAATCGCTTTGTACTTCACAGTTTGCGGTATCCAGACAGCACCGTTCTCCGCTACTCCGATCTCTCCCTGAATAACGGCTACCTCGGTTCCGTCCAGTTCTTTCGGGTCGTCCACCATATCCGGATTGAAAGTTGCGCAAGATATATCCGGCAATACGGAAGCAATGCGCATCGCATCCGGATACGTCCGGCGAATGACGGCATTCACATCTTCGCCTTCACCCAATACCACTGCCGTACCGCCTACCGCACGGCTGATAGCGCAAAACTGCTCTATTTTGTCCGGATACGTCAAACGTTTCATATCTGCTATATCCGGTTTTTCGTAGCGTGTCTGCGTATGCTTACGGATGCTCGCCAATATTTCTTCTCTGCTGCTCATTTTGATTCCTCCTTTCCCTGTACCTCGTTTTTCTTCCACATTTCGTTGAATGACTCTTTAGCAAATTCCGGCAGTTCGCGTCCTTTGCCCCAATCGTCAAAGTCATTGTATTTCATAAAGCGTGGCAGGCCGTTCACCATCGGAGCCGCCCACAAAGCCGCATTGAACAATGCAGGACGCTCCATCAGGAACTTCATGCCACCGGACATTATCTTCTTTCCGGTATTCGCCTTTCCCAATCCGTCAAGGTCCTGACGCCACTTGTAAATCTGTTCTGCCAAATCCACTTTTACCGGACAGACATCGGAACAGGACATACACAAGGAGCAGGCGGAAAGATTATCATAATACTTCTCCGGATCATGAGCCATCCCCAGATTGATACCGATAGGGCCGGGTATAAAGTAAGTGTAGGAGTATCCCCCACTCCGGCGATAGACCGGACAGGTATTCATACAGGCACCGCAACGGATACAGTTTAATGTCTTGATATGGTCGGGCTTGGAAAGGATCGTACTCCGGCCGTTATCCACAATAATAATATGATATTCGCCACCTTCACGCGGACGGCGGTAATGAGAAGTATAGGTAGTCACCGGCTGTCCGGTTGCTGAACGTGCCAGCAGACGAGTGAACACACCCAGCGCATCCAGATCCGGCACGATCTTCTCCACGCCGAAAGCGGCTATATTCAGTTTGGGATAAGAAGTACCCATATCGGCATTCCCTTCATTGGTGCAGACTACAATGTCTCCGGTAGAGGCTACGGCAAAGTTAGCGCCCGTCATGGCGGCTTCCGCATTCAGAAAGAGGTGGCGCAGATTCTTGCGTGCGGCATGAGTAAGATAGGTCGGGTCGAAGTTTCCTTTTTCCGTCCCCATTTCCTTTTCAAACAGTTCTCCCACTTGCTCCCGTTTGATGTGGATAGCAGGAAGAACGATATGACTCGGTTCGAGATGCATCAATTGCAAAATACGTTCGCCCAAGTCGGACTCTACCACGTCTATTCCGCGTTCCATCAAGAAGGGATTCAACCCGCACTCTTCGGCAAGCATCGACTTGCTCTTGGTGAAATGATGTACATTATGCTCATTCAGTATTTCGTACACAATGGCACAATATTCGTCCGCATCTTTTGCCCAGTGCACAATCGCTCCATTAGCAGTAGCGTTCTTTTCAAACTCTTGCAAAAGCTCTTCGAGATGGCTGTTGGAATACAGTTTCAGTTCACAAGCCTTGTTGCGAAGCTCTTCCCATTCGGGAACTTCCTTGCTCATCTTGTCCCTTTTGGCTCGGACCATCCAAAGGGTTTCATTATGCCATGCTGCCATCTTGCTGTCCTGCAAGAACTTTTCGGCAGCCTTTGAATGTTTGGTACTCATGATTGCGACGCTAATATTTCTACAATATGGATAATTTGAATTGGCAGATGCTCCCGTTTGATCACACCTTGCATGTGCATCAGGCAGGAACTGTCCGCTCCGACAATGTATTCGGCTCCGGTAGCCATGTGGTCTTTCACCTTATCACGCCCCATGCACACGGATACCGCCTGCTCTTCTACGGCAAACATACCGCCAAACCCGCAACATTCGTCTATATGGCTGGGCTCGAAAACTTCGATGCCTTCGACCATATCGAGCAGATCGCGCAATTTATTGTAATAAGGGATATTTAACTCGCTGGGAGCGGAAATCAAGAGTTCACGCACACCGTGGCAACTGTTGTGGATGCTGACTTTATGCGGGAAGCGTGCGGGTATCTTCGTCGGTTTAAGCACATCATGGATAAACTCGCAGATATCATAAATCTTCCCCGCACTCTGGCAGACGTGCCCTTCTTTTTCAAGGATACCGGGATGATTCTCTTTCACAAATGCCACACAACTGGCGGAAGGGCCGACAATGTAATCGTACTCCCGGAACAGATCGTCAAAACGGAGCGCCAGCTTCATCGATTCATCTTCAAAACCGGCATTCGCCATCGGTTGTCCGCAACAGGTCTGATCCAACGGATAATCGACATCTACTCCTAAACTTTTCAATAGTTTATACGACGCTACCCCCACATTGGGATAAATAGCATTGATATAACAAGGAATAAATAAACCTACTTTCATAATTATATTACGTAAAATTTAGATGCATCCTCTGCTACTACATCCGTTTTATCTGCTTACCGGATGTCGATTAGTTTGTGCGTTTGCAGGCTTAGTCTCCATTTAGGATGTCGCATTACACAGTCCACTGTCAAAGCAGTGTTATTACAAGAACAAGGCTGGAGGAAAAAATGTTCAGCGGGAAGCAATTCATAAATACTTATATCTTGCCCTTCGTAGACAACTTTCACTTCATCCATCCGGGTAATCCCTAATTTGACACCCTGCTTGGGCGAACAGGTCACCCAGTCGACGGACTCCGGCAGCGGTCGTGTGCCGTTGGTTTCGATACAAACATATTTACCCGCTTCGTGCAGACGGTCGATCAGTGCGTCGTCTATCCAGAGCGAAGGTTCTCCCCCTGTGAGGATAACGGTAACGGCGGGATATTTGCTGACTTCGGCTATGATTTCGTCGTCAGTCATCAAGATGCCTGCTTCGTGTTGTGTGTCGCAAAAGCTGCATTTCAGGTTGCATCCGGAGAAACGGATGAAGACTGCCGGAGTACCTGTGTGATAGCCTTCACCCTGTAGACTGTAAAAGATTTCATTAATCTTTCTCATCATTTGAGTTGTTCTTAAATTTCTATTGTCTATTCTGTCTCTCCTGCTGCCGGAGTTTTCTCGTTTGCCGCAGCATCTTTCTCGTAGATGACAATGTTTCCTTCGGACTCCTGCACTTCTACTTTATAACATTGCGGAATCTGCTTGCAAACCCATCGGGCAATGTTTTCTGCTGTCGGATTAAATGGAAGTACTTCATTCAGATTCTGATGGTCCAGTTTCTCCGTGACCACTTCTTTGATTCGGGTAAAATCCACCACCATTCCTTCGGAATTGAGCCGTGAGGAACGGCAATAGACAGTGATAATCCAGTTGTGACCGTGTAGACTGGCGCATTTACTGCGATACGGGAGTACCAGCTTGTGAGAAGCTGATATCTCCATGCGTTTGATTACTGTAAACATGGCTGTATGTATTTATTATAGTTACATGCATCTAATGTCACCTCGATGCAAGGACAAAGGTAATATAAAAAGAGCTTTCATCCAGCAAACCCGATTATTTTTTCCTGTTTTTACACTATCTTTGCCGAATGAAAACTCTTTATATTGTTTTAGGAAGCATATCTCTCGGACTCGGCATTCTCGGCATCTTTCTGCCGTTACTGCCCACTACCCCTTTTCTGTTACTGACCGCCGCGCTTTATTTCAAAGGGTCGCCACGATTATATAACTGGTTGCTGAATCACCGGCACTTCGGTCCATATATCCGCAATTTCCGGGAAAACAAGGCAATACCGCTCCGCGCCAAGATTATCTCCCTTGTACTGATGTGGGGAACGATGCTCTATTGCATCTTCTTCCTGATTCCACTTCTATGGGTGAAAATCCTTCTGGGACTGATAGCGGCAGGAGTCACCTATCATATTCTTTCTTTCAAGACATTGAAATAGTTCGAAAGTCCCTGACGAGCGTCGGCAAGTTTGTCCTCCCAATGTTTCACGGAGTTTTGTCCGATAATGTCGGTCACGTACTTCACAGAAACAAAAGGAATCTCTTTGGAACGGCAGACGAAGGCTTGCGCATACGCCTCCATGTCGACGACATCTCCGCTTACGTGAGTCAGCTCCGTCAGGAAACCATCTCCCGTATTACAGATTCCCTCTTCCGTCCAATGCTTGCAGAAGCCTTTTGTTTCAAGCAAAGCGGAAGAATCTATTTCGCATTCCAAACCTAGTCCGGCTAGTTTCTGCATATCGCGGTCTATAAATTTGCGGCAGACAAAGATATCCCCTACCTGATGATTGACTGTTCCTGCACTTCCGAGATTCAAAACGAGATCGGGCTGCACCTGGCGGATCGCTTCTGCCAGATGAAAGGCGGACTTCACTTTTCCGATCCCCGTACGGATGTAATAAGGCTCTACATCGGGCCACTTTATCTCTACAAATTCGCCTTGAACGGCATACGTTACTAATATTTTCAGCATAAGTTTTCTGTATAAATAGACATTATCAGATGCAAAAATAAGCATTTATACTCGAAATGGTCAGAGATTGTTCTAAAATGATCAGTTTTTAATGATGGTTGCTTCCACAGTTCGCTAACTTTGCCTACATAACTTAAAAACAAAATATCATGACTCAAAACTCTATTGCGGACAACCGGATGGTCTGGCTGGATGTTGTCCGTTGCGTCGCCATGCTAATGGTAATCGGCGTACATTGCATTGACCCTTTTTACATTTCTCCTACGATGCGCGTTATTCCCGAGTACACACATTGGGCAGCCATCTACGGTTCGCTTCTCCGCCCTTCGGTTCCCTTATTCGTAATGATGACCGGATTACTGCTGCTACCGGTCAGGCAACAGCCTTTAGGCACTTTTTATAAGAAGCGCATCTTCCGCGTACTTTTCCCGTTCCTCATCTGGTCGGTGCTTTATAGTATGTTCCCCTGGTTCACGGGGCTGCTGGGGCTGCCCAAAGAAATCATCGGCGACTTCTTCTGCTATACTCAGGGACATGAGTCGCAAAGCCTCATCGATTCTCTGAAAGATGTGGCCATGATACCGTTCAACTTCAGCCATAAGGAGAACCATATGTGGTATATCTATCTGCTCATCGGATTGTATCTTTATATGCCTTTCTTCTCTGCATGGGTAGAGCGGGCAAGCAATAAAACCAAACAAATATTCCTTTTCATCTGGATTGTTTCCCTGTTTATCCCGTATATCCGCGAATATGTAGCCAATATGCTTTTCGACCGGAGCGGCTATGTATTCGGCACTGACACGTGGAACGAGTTCAATATGTTCTACTACTTTGCCGGATTCAACGGCTACCTGCTGTTGGGACATTATCTGAAAGAAGGCGGCAACGGAAATGCACTAAAAATTTTCTGGCCCTTTAGTGGTTCGTCGAAAGATGATCGTCTTACTAATGATTGGAGTGTTTGGAAGACATTCCTCATTTGTGCCGTGATGTTTGCCATTGGATATTATGTGACGTACACAGGGTTCAGCACAACTGCCGCCAACCCGAATGCTACGGAGACTGAGATGGAACTTTACTTCACATTCTGTAGTCCGAACGTGTTGCTGATGACTTTAGCTATGTTCCTGATGTTGCAGAAAGTAGTAATCAATACACCTGTTATCGTCAAAGCATTAGCCAACATGACCCAATGCGGTTTTGGAATTTATATGGTACACTACTTTGTAGTAGGTCCGTTCTTTCTGCTGATAGGTCCTTCGGAAATTCCAATTCCGTTGCAGGTTCCGTTGATGGCAGTTTGTATTTTCCTTTGCAGCTGGGCATTCACCGCACTACTATATAAGCTGATGCCTCACAAGGCAAAGTATATAATGGGATAAAGAAACTAAAAAAGATATACGATGAAAATTAAAGTTGGTCTTATTGGATTCGGTCGAATGGGACGATTTTATTTGAAAGAAATGCAGAAAAGCGGAAGATGGGAAGTCGCATACATTTGCGACATTAATCCCGACTGCCGCGAATTGGCAAAGCAATTATCTCCCGAATCGAAAATACTCGAAAACGAACAGGAAATGTTCGATGATGAAAGTGTGCAGGTAGTGGGACTCTTCGCGTTGGCAGACTCAAGGCTTGACCGGATTGAAAAGGCTATCAAATACGGGAAACATATCATCTCCGAGAAACCGGTATCAGACACCATAGACAAAGAATGGAAAGTAGTGGACATCACGGAGAAAGCCAGTTGTTTTTCAACCGTCAATTTGTATCTCCGCAACGCCTGGTATCATCAGGCTATCAAACAGTTTATCGATCAGGGCGAGATCGGCGAACTTGCCATTCTGCGAATCTGCCACATGACTCCGGGTCTCGCACCGGGCGAAGGTCACGAATATGAAGGCCCCGCCTTCCATGACTGCGGAATGCATTATGTAGACATTGCACGCTGGTATGCCGGATGCGAATACAAGACATGGCATGCACAGGGCGTCAATATGTGGAGTTATAAAGACCCTTGGTGGGTACAGTGTCACGGGACATTCCAGAACGGTGTTGTTTTTGATATCACTCAGGGGTTTGTGTACGGACAATTATCCAAAGATCAGACTCATAACTCATACGTGGATATCATCGGTACCAAAGGTATCGCCCGAATGACACATGACTTCAAGACAGCTGTCGTCGATCTGCGTGGAGTGACACAGACCCATCATATAGAGAAGCCGTTCGGTGGAAAAAACATCGATGTGCTGTGCGACTTATTCGCCGACTCCATAGAGACCGGAATCAGAAATCCCAAACTACCGCTCATACGTGATTCAGCCATCGCATCGGAATATGCATGGACCTTTTTGCACGATGCCCGCACGCATGACCTTCCTGCCATCGGTGAATTGAAAACACTTGAGCAAATATGGGAAAGAAGAAGAAATATGAAAAATGGATACGGATTACTCCGAAAACCATAACGAACATTCAATAAAACAAGAAACTGAAATCAATTATTAACTCTTAAAAATAAAACCATGTCAGACTTTTCAAGAAGAAAATTTCTTAAAACGGGAGCCGCTG
>OGJR01001022.1_pt1 | contig 20376 bp, 23 predicted proteins | sample 1572301 | NCBI WGS metagenome assembly OGJR01 (sample SAMEA2582083, study PRJEB24529) | metagenome | biome: Human gut stool | place: China | collected 2011 | reverse complement strand
GTTCCTTAGGTTGTTCCGGTTCCTTAGGTTGTTCCGGTTCCTTAGGTTGTTCCGGTTCTGTCTTTACTTCCGGCGCGGCTTTCGTTCTACGTCCGGCGGGTTTTTTAGGTTCTTCCTTCTCGGCCGATAGTTGTTCCTTGACGGCTGCAATTGATTCGGCAATACTTTCCTTTTTGAAGTCATTTTGCGGCTCTGTAACAGGCTCTTTCCCTTTGGGCGAATACTCTATTAACTCAGGTTCCAAAATCCCGTGTGCGGGTTCTGTTGCGGTCCCTGCATTGATGTTTGCAAGGTTGTTGAGATACGCGGCGGTTGCCTGTAACATACTCGGGTTCTCGTTCTCGGTGTTCAGTTCAAAATTAATTCTCATTTTTCTTCAAATTTTAAAAGTTTATCTAATACTTCGTTACGTGATATACGTATTTTCCCTGCTGCATTTTCAAACCTTGTCAGATTTCCGATTTGCAGCTGATAACGGATAGCGTTTTCGGTGTAGCCTGATAGCTGCGCCGCCTGTGCTACAGTCAGCAATTTGTTTTCTTCTTTGGTCTCCATTCTCTTTTTTTAGTTCTAAATTCTCCTTTTCTTGAAAAAAGATAGTCGCTAAAGGCCTTTTGGCGCGCTTGCTCATAAACGGTTAGGTACTTGTCGGCGTTCGGAATGATAAAGCCGCGGATATTATATTCAAACTTTTTTCCGCCTTCTTCTTCCTTTAGTTCCTTCGAGAATACCTCCGCTATGGTAACCGCGCCAGGGCGGCCGTATAGCTCGTTTATCTCTTTCAAATTAATACATTCAAAGATTCGCTTTTTTACCGTATCATAGAAAAACTTCTCTAATCGGTAGATTTTTAAATATCCCATATCTAGTAATTATTAGCCCGATTCTCCGGCCCTTCCGGAATAGTGCGATAAAGTTTAGTATGGCTTACAGTTCTTTTGCGAAAAGGATTCCGGCTTTATAGCTTCAATTAAGCGGATACCGCACCGGATTTTCAAATGAATTGGGATACCGTCCATATTTCCCTTCTGGCCCCTTTTGGTTACGATTGGCGGGGTTCTCATTTCCTTATCGACACTACAAAGATACGGCTTATTTTTGAACTACAAAACATTTTGAGAGAAAACTTCGTGAATTTAACTACACTTAACGTTTCGGGGTGGGGCGTCACACGCGAAAACAAACGTCGCAGGGATAGATGTACACTTAATGTGCTATGACACAGCGAATTAGGCCAAAACGTCACAGAATAACAGATTAAACTGATGTTTCCTATATAGTATATATAAAAAGGTACTAGTATATAAAGTATAAAGGTACCATTATTATCTCTATAGAATATATCTATTATATCTATTACATTAGTACTAACTATAAGTAAATCAGCGAGTTGGGAGTCACAGTAAAAAATCCTTAATCAATGCTGCAAAAAGTTTGTAGTCTGATTATCAACGACTTAACCGTTATAAATGAGCTTAACAGATGATTTTTATTGTAAACATTTTTAGTCGAAAGTGGCTGAAAACCGTACTTTCACATCGGAACGCGGATTTTTGTTAGATACGGTTGTGTACAGTTTAGGCCGTCCGATTCTAAAAAACAAGAATTTCTTTTGCTTCGCATGAGTAACCACATCTAATGTATCGGTACTATGTATGGCTATCTTGGTGCTATCCGGAAGGCTCTCCACGTTGATAACGTTCCAACCGTCATTGTAATCAGCGGTTCGCCGCACGCCGGAAGAGTCTATAACGGTCTTAACTACCGTGTCTATCTTCGTAATCGTCTCGGTCCGCGTTACGCCCTGTAATTCCTTGTTCTTTATTCCTAGCTCGCGTACCTTATTATTAAGGTCTGCATTGAATAACTCTAGTTCGGACTTCTCTAGGGACAATCTGCGCGCCTGCTCGGCATAGTCTCCCGCGGTTGTCCTGTACTGCCGCGCCTCGGTATTGATAGCCTCTATATTGCTGTCCAGGCGGGCCATTTCTTTCTTCTGCTGCCGTACCTTTCGCGCGGAGAAGAATAACAATATAGCCGCCAATGAGACGGCTAATATTAATGCTTGGTTTAATTTGCTCATAAGTGTAATACTTGTTTTTTAATGTTATTCTTATCGTATGAGATATGCACCCACTTGTATCGCTTCTCGTCAATGAGTTGACAAAATGGTAGGTTCAGTTCCCGCGCCAGGTCAAACAACCGCTTGTTTTCTTCCGGGCTTCCCGCGGTTATGTCTGCGGCCTGCCCTTTTTGGTGCTGGGACGTTTTTACGCCCCCCACAGAGGCGTTCAGCCTCGGCGACCTATAACCGCTAGTTACCGTTATCGGCTTCCCGTACGCCTTCCGTAATGGGTCCAATACTTTATTTATCAACTCCGTCAGATTCGATTCCGCTTCCTTCGTCGGTGTGTTGTCTATCTTCCGGGCTTCCGCCGTCGCCGACCTTGTCAGCTCCCTTATTGTGAAAAACTCCATTCTTTAATTTTTTAATAAATTCTACGTACCTAGTGTTAATCAGCATATCAAGCACCATTATAAACTCGTTATCCGGCTGTATCAGTTTGAAATTACGGATAATGTTCTTCGCATACACGAGCGCAAACAGCGTTGTCAATAACCGTAATATATATGTATAGTCCCCTCCCGGCTGTATCAGCCTCGCCGCCGCCGCTGTGAATGTTATCACTATCGCGGCTATCGCATACTCAAAAAATGCATGGAAGGCTTTCCGGTGTGAGTAAGGTTTTCCCGCTCTGAGGTCCGCCACAAGGCCCACAAGGAAATTTAGCGTTCCGAAAAGTACAATGAGTACAAAAAATGTCGTAACGTCGTTGGTTACTGACATGATAAAGGCAAATGCCGATATTCGCGCCGCGTCTAGTACTCCGTCCATTATTACCTTATTAAACATATTCTACTCTGTACTCGGTTACAATCACGTGCACCCTCCAATAGACCGTCTTTCTGCAACCTTGCCAAAAGCGGCTCTATAAATTGGTCCGCCTTCCCCCGTTCCGCCTCGAATCTTTTCGCCTTGTTAACGTCCGGAAGTACATAGCTACCCAGATAGTTCTGTATCTTAACCCCGCTCGCTGTGCTGTTCTGCTCGCTCGTCTGCACGTAGCGCGCGAAAGCATAATAGCATATAACGGTGTCAAGTCCCGTATACTCGTCATTATCCGGCTTGTATTCTGCCGGGGTAGCCTCGTATGTCATGCATAGTTGAGGCTTGACATCTAGCCGGTCGGCCTCATAAAATGCCTTTTCCAAGTCGGCGTCCTTCACATCAGCCGCCAGGGAAAACAATGTTCTTAATCTTGCAATAGGATAAGCCATACTTATATAGTTTGTTCACCCGGGTCGGTAGCTGCTGTATCCACCGCGGCGCCTTCCAGGTTGTTATTAATATTAGTCGTTGCAGTATCAACGTCAAAAATATATGCCAGGTCGCGCGATATTCGTTCTCTAACGCGGGAAAGCGAACGCCTGTATACTTTTTGCATCTCCTTGACAACTTCGCCGGACGCGTTCGCAAAATTGATTAGCGACGAGTCAATTAACGGGATTGGAATGGTGTAGCAGGCTATCGCGATATCTTTCCGTAATGGTTCGCTGTACTTCTCGTACAGGTCCGCATCGATAGGTGTGCCTACCTGTTCAACTCGTATAAAGGGCTTGTCTGTTATCCCTACGGCGGTGTCTCTTACCGTCAGTACGGCCCCGGTACCCTCTACGCCCATCATATTTGTAATCGCTTCCCGGAATTCGTCTTGTTCGCGGTCTGATTCAAAATCTCCATGCGTCACAATGCTACACGCGTGGAACCCTCTGGATAATACATTCTCAACGTACAGCGCATTCCCTCGTTCCGCCGCCATTTCCGGCTGTACCGCGTGGAACGGGCTAATAGGATAAGGTACACGGTTAGACAAGTTGCTGTAATACAGTTGTCCCGGGTGGTTCTCGATACCTCCGTATTCCTCACATTCCGCCGCGAAATTATCCGGGTTGAACGTGGGGTATATGGTGCCCTTCTTGCTGTTGGTGTCCTTAAGTGTGGAACGATCCCAATTATCGAATACCAGCCACTTGTCAACGCGGCTATTATCCTTATAGTTTTTGTTGAGTACTGCACGGACATAACCGAACGGAACCGGATACACCGCTTTCGGCTTGAAGTCACCACCGTATTGTACAATCATCGCAAATCCTCTGTACTTGGGGATATCCTCGCCAATAAACTCTAATATGTCGTTCATATCCTGCCCGTGGTCGTTTGTCATACGCGCGAACGCCTCAACGGCGAACCCTTCGCAGACAATATTCTCCATGGCTTTCGCCACGCACGCCGTAGCGGTCTTACTAGCGTCGATAAGATTAGCTATCCTTTGCGGGTATAAGTTATCCGCGTCATAGCTAACAACCCCCTCCGACTGTCTCGGAAGGAGGTTTATTGCTTTTCGGACCGCTAGATATATTCTTTTTCCGTATATCATGTCCTTTATATTAGTTATTCGAATTCTGAAATGTCGGCTGCTGCCGCTTCCGCTTCCGCTGCTGCCTTCTTGGCGGCTCTAGTAGCTGCGGCCTTTTTCGCTGCCTCGCTACGTTTTGCGGCTGCTTCCGCTTCTGCGATTTCTTCCGGTGTCGGCTCGCTCTGCTCCGGCTCGCTCTGCTCCGGCTCGCTCTGCTCCGGCTCGCTCTGCTCCGGCTCGCTCTGCTCCGGCGCGTCCAGGTCAATAAAGTAATCTTTATAGTCCGGGTTCGCCTCCATTAGTTCAGTGGCCTTAGCATCGCTGCAATTAAATGCGCGGTATACCTTCCCGTCCTCGTAGGATGTAATCGACAAGTCCGGTTTCATCACATAACGAATGTGTTTCCCGGTCAAGTACTCATTCTCATACCATTGTGCGGCGAACTGTCTGTCAAAACCGCACGAGGCCTCTAACTTTAAGTTAGTCATGCTCACACACAGCGCTAAAATCTGTCCAATATCTTGTAATCTTTCCATTTGTAATTAAATTTTAATTTATTGTTACGCTTTCTGTACCTTTAGTCCGTCATACGCGCCCTGTGTAAGGGCCGCCAACCGATCGCCCCCCGCCGCATCGGGTGTTTTCAAAGTAACGGATACAATTCCGTCCGTTGCTGAGTCCCCCACGATTTCGGAGCACTCTAAACCGGACATAAGCCCGTATACAAAGTGGTGACCCAAAGTTGTTTTCGTGAGTGCCACAAACGTCCCCATTTGCAAGGCGTTAAGTAGGTTCGATAATTCGCTAGCGCCCAATGTCCACGTGTTGTCAATCAATTTAACAACTACCGAATGCTCCTGCGCGGGTGCCATAATGTCGTTCACTTTTGCGGCAATCGTGGTGGACACGGAGTTCCCTACGCTAGATACCACGTAGCCCTTAGTCCCCCTCTTCATCGTTATAGTCGCCAACCCCGTAGCATCTACGGAATAATTACTTATATCGTCATAATTGACTAATATAAGTTCTTCTACACCGCGCATTGGGGTAGGTTCGGCCGCGTTTGCGCAATCATATGTAATGTTCCGATCTAACTTTTTAATACATGCCATAATTACCTCCTTTACGCTACAATAGCGCCTGTTCTTAACGTTGTATATGTTGTCGGGTCGAAGTGTGCGCGCTGCTCACCTATCACGTTTTCCGGCGTTGATAACGTTATTGTTGTAAACCCACCGTTTGCATTGGCTTCTTCTGCGTAGGCGGACATATTAAGCCCGTACACTAGCCCATACACACGGTATATATTTTTCTCTTTCATCTTAGCGACTGCCACGAACCGACCATTTAAGATACGGTTCACAATATCCGCGCTATTTTCATCCTTTCCGTAAATCGTAAAGGTCACGGAATCAGCAAGGGCGGCAGGCGCATTGTCATTTACGCGCGCCTCGGAAGACGCGTTAACGCCCTTCTTATTAGACTCCACTAGGATAGCTTTGCCCCCGGCAGAGAGCGCTAACGTAGCTTGTCCGGCGGATAGGACTTTAGACGCGATTTCTGAATAGTTGATTAGCAACAATTCTTCGATGCCCGTGGCGCCCGCGTCGCAGTCCACTAAAATAGCTTTATTTAATTTTGATATACATCCCATAGTTATGTAAGTTTAGCGTTAACTATTGTAACCCAGGGTTCCGAACCTATTAGTGTCCGTCTCTCCCCTTTCGCATCGTCCGGCGTCTTTAGCGTGATAGTGGTAAAGCCCCCGTTCGCGCTGCTGTCTGTCTGAATGTCGGAAATTTCCAAACCGCAAAGAGCGCCTAACATATTCCGGTTAGCATTGAGGTCCTTATACGATACCGCCGCCATAAACCGCCCGTTCATCAGGGCGTCAACGATTACCGTACCCTTAATGGTCTTGTCATACAGTGTAATGGTCAATGTTTGGTCTATTCCGTTAGACACGTCAGTAGCCTTCATTGCCTCCAACACCTTAACGCCGTTTTTAACCGCATCGACGGGAACTGTCTTAGCTCCCGTCTTTAAGGTTATGGCTGTTATCATATTCTCGGTTGATACAGTCATAGCGGTAATGTCGGCGAAGTTGATAAGATATAACTCCTTTAAACCAACCGCGCCCAATTCGCAATTATACTGTATCGCATAGTTTAATTTCTTTATACAAGCCATAAATAGTTGTTTTTTAATTGGTTAAACTGTTGCCGCTGTACACAGTTTCATGTACTGTGGAACGGCTAGCATAGCATCAGCAGCAAATACAGTAGTACTGTAATACTTGCGGTCCTTCGCATCCTGGATAAATGGCGCGATAGTCAGACTAGAGTCTTCCAAGGCCAACTGAATGTTTGTTTTCGGAGTGAACGCAATGAATGATTGCACGGTTAATGCATCACCTTTCGCACTGTTGGATACGTGGCGTAACTCGTTGATTTTGTAACCTTCGAAGTAGTACGCCGGTTTTCCGTCTTCCATGTTAGCCTGTGCCAGGTGGTTGTCTTTCGACTGCACGATATTCTTGTACGCGCGCATAACGTTGCTAGACACGAAAAATTCGGAGTCGTTCAGTTGGTCCGGGCGTTGGTTGTCGATACACCATTTCAGACAGTCCAATACGCTATCCTGGTCGGCGGGTGTCAATGCCTTGATAGTCTCGGTTGAGGCCTGCATCTGCTTGATAATACCACCGTTTTTGAATACTGTGTATTCGCCTGCGGTATCGGAAGCTTTCAAGCCGTCCAACCATACGAGACGCAACATATCGGCCTCCAACACTTTCAAAATCTCGCTCTGCATGAATGCGGCCAACTGTGTCTGGTCGAAACTGTCGGAAAGGTGCACACCCTTCGCCACCATTTTACCCCACAGGTCTTGCAGACATACCACAATAGGCAACTCTATCTGCGCATGGTCGTAATACTTAACTTTGTCCTGCACCGCGCTGTACTTGTACTCGCTGTCGCAACCTGCTGAGCGTCTTACTGCCTTGTCGGTCGCTGTGAATGTAAGAATAGGTTTTCCCTTCTCAATGCCGGCAAGCACTGTTACGCCTGTGGAAAGTTCTCCTTCCAGACCAAGCGTCAAGGAGATAACCTCGGATAAACTGTCAATGTTCAGTTTGTTTAAATCACTAAATGTAAATGCCATAATTTCAAGTTTTTTTAGTTGTTAATTAATTATTTAGCGCCATTTTTTGCGGTTCTCCAAGAATGCCTTTTGAACGGCTTCACGGCTTAATTTTGTTTCTCCCTTGTTTTCCTCGGTCGTAACCTCGGTCTTTGCGGGTTTCGGAGTTCCGGACTTGCGGCTTAACTGTGTTTTCAGTGCGGAAATTTCCACCTTCAACGCGGTTACTTCTGCCTGGACTGCTGACAGTTCTTCCGGTGTCGGTGTTTTCTTCTCCTCTTTGTTCTCTTTGTCCTCGGGCTTTTCGGTATCTTCCGCGAGTTCTTCCGGCTCTTCTACTTCGATATCCTTAACCCCTGCAATTACGCCGCCCTCAACGACCAGGATAATATCCCCGTCCGGCGTGGTAATTTGGTAGTCCCCGTCCGGCGCCGGGTTCCCGTCCGCCAATGTAACGGCATCGCCTACCTGCACCTCGTCACTAGCAGAAGATACCGTAATCTCGGTGCCGTCTGATGTGGTGAACGTTTCCGTGGCTAGCTTCGTTTTTGAAAGCATAGACACCAAACCTTTGAATGAAAATTTGCTCATCGTTTTTGAATTTTTAAAGTTATTGCTAAAAAGTGAACTAGTCGCGGCGGGAAGCCCCACCAAATCAGCGCTAAAAAATGCAGTCACCTCCGTAACTGTTGCCGTTCCCGTCTCATCATCGAACTTTTTAACGTCCATTTGGTTGACAGATACACCTAACAACTCCGGTTCCTTCTCAATCATGTTAACCATGAATGCGAATTCAGAGGGGTACGCGGTTTCCAAGGCTTCCGACATAACAAGGTCGGCGTATACCGCCGTGTCATCGCTCGTGAAGTTCTTGAAGTAGCCTATATACCCGTCCAACAAATCTGTACCGTTATGTGTCCGGCGTGCGTGAATCGGTCGTTCGTTTCCAAGCGCTACAAGGGAAGGGAAGCTTTCGGCGGAAATAACTAATTTATAGTCTTTCCCGTTCTCCTCGATAACGTTTTTTGTTTCGCCCGCTTCGATTATTCGTAATTTTTCGAATGTTTTCATATAATTATATTAATTACGTGACAAAGTTATGATATTAAACTACATTTAAGGGGTTTTTTGCCTATCAATTAAATGCCCGCTGCCACCTGCACGCTCTGCGTGCGCTCGGTCTCCTCGTTTATGTCCGTTACTGCGACCTGTGGCGCCGGAACGCGTGCGACTGAATCGTACATTATAGCGGCTAGCTTGTACAGACTGTCATCAGACAAGGCAAAATTAGACGGCATTTTTACGGTACCGTTGGACCCTACCGATATCTTGCCACCATTTGCGTAACGGTACACGCCGGAATTGCCAAATGAGCGCCCGCCATACTCCATATTAAGCGCTGATAGCGCGTTTATCGCTCCGGAAGCCTTCCGGTTAAGTATGTACATGTTCTCGCCTCCTTCGGCCTCAAACCGTTGTCCATTGGAGCCTACGAACGTTACACCCCCGGCGGAATGGCTAGGGCCGTGAATCTGCCCGCCCTTCGCGTACTTCGCAGCCGGTTTGCGTACCTTAGTATCCGGTTCTTTCGTTTTCGTGATACTCATCACTTGTTTCATCCCGGCAGCTATCACGATTGCGGCCTGCGCTACGCCTAATATACCGCCTTGTGCCAATGCCTTCGAAGCGCCTAGGTACGTGTTTATCGTGGCTTGCACCACTGCGGCGGCTTTACCCGCTGCGGATTCCTCGCCTAACAGCGTTGAGAGTTGCCCGGCTACATCGCCCGCCAGGGCTATCTTCGCGTTCGCTGCGGCCTTTTCCCGCTGTGCCTTGATTAGCTCGTAGCGCTCGTATATGCTGTCCGTCTCGGCTCCTATAGCTTCGGCGGCTGCTACCTCCATATCCCTCTGCGCGTCCAGGCGCGTTAACTCGGCTTCCAGGGAATTGCCCAACTTAGTATCCTCTAATAGTCTTTGGTTCTCGGCCTCCATTGCCTGGCGGTCCGTTTCGGCCTGTGCGCGGGCGTCTGTTTCCGCCTTCGCTGCCGCGGCGAACTCGAGTTGTAGCGCCTTGACGTTATTGAGGTATTCTTGTTCTCCGATAAGATTCTGTTCCCTCTTGTACTTCTCGGCCTCTATTTGCGCATTGATAACCCGCTGTTGCTCCTCGAGTGTGGCGGCGCCGTTCTTTAGCTCGTTCTCGGCAATTTGCAATCGCATCGCCTCGACTGCATCAGCGTATTGCTTTAACACGGCTTGTTGCGCTTTCGTCCGGGCGTCTGCCGCCCTCTGTGCCGCTTCTACTTCCGCCTTTTCCGCGTCTTCCGCCGCTTTGCGCCGCGCGTCTAGTGCTGCCTTTATATTGGCCTGCTTCGCGGCTGCGTCCGCCTTCTCATATCCGGTTAACTGCCCGTATATTTCTTTCTCCTGCGTGGCGTATTTGGCGCGGGCCTGCTCAAGTGTTGCCAGGGCTTCCTGTTCCTTCCGGGCGTCCTCGTCTGATGTGTATCCGAGTTCGTTTTGCGCCTTTATCTGCTTGTACTTCGCGTCAAGTATCGATACTTCCATGTCCCTGATAGCGTGGAGTTTCTCGGTAGCCTGCTCTAGCAGTTTCCGGCGTTCCTCCGCGGACTTGTTTTGGTCTGCCGCCAAGGTCTTTAATTCCTCCATTTCGCGTTTCATGCGGGCCATTGGTACAAGCATATCGGTTTCCGCCTTATAAATGCGCTGTATCTCCTTCTCCAGGGCGCTGGCAGATTTTGCCGCCTCTAGTGTAGCGTCTGATATAAGCCCTATCTTGTTGAGTAGCCAGGTTATTTTTTCGGCTAGCCACTCAAAGGCCTTTGCAAGCGCCGTGAACATTTCCGTAATGTAGTCCAACAACCGCCCTAGAATCGTTTGGAAGGGCGCAAAAGCCGCCTTTAGGCTCGTTGCCAGTTCGCTGTTCCTCTTTATCATCTTCTCGATAGCTCCGATAAGAGTTAACACGACCGTCACGATAAATAATATAGGGTTCGCCTTCAATGCGGCGTTAAACGCCTGCACGCCCGATATACCGCTTTTCATCGCGCCGACAAGTGCGCCCGTTCCGCCGGATAGCCCCTGTGTTTGCAGGATCCCGTCCTTGACACTTTCCGCATAGTTACCCACGTTCCGGCGGTTATCGCCTACGGACTTCTCTAGCTCTTTCAATTTGTCGGATAGGGCTTTAGTCTGCTCGGTGAGTTCTACGCCTTCCTTGCTGGTGTTGCGCTGCGCCTCGGACATCTTGTTAAGTTCCGTGGTATTCTGCGCCAACTGTGCACGGAGCGCGTTAACGCTCGTGGTCTCGCTATCAAGCAAGGTTTTTGTGCTCTTGATTTCGGCGTTATTCTCCTTCTGCGCGTTCGCATTGTCTAACAAGGCTTTTTTCGTCTCTATCATCTCCTTGTTTAACTTCCGTACAGATGCTTCGTACTTGTCTTGTGATACAAGTCCGTCCGCATAATTTTGGTTCAACGCGTCAAGCGCTGATTTTTCCGTAGTATAAGCCGCTTGTAAATCTTTTTTGGTCTTTGCAAGCGCTATACTTTTCGCTATCAGAGCGTCGAGGCCCTTTTCAGCCTCTGACGTTCCGAAATTTAAGTCTAATAATGTTACTTGGTCTGCCATATAGTTAGCTCATTAAGTCTAATTTGTACAAAGATAGCTTGCAATCGCCTTTAGTTACGTCATATTCACCCAAAGATTTGAGGTAAAACCACCCGCCCAACTGCGAAAAGTAATACGCGCGGTCCAACTTGAGGTTAATAACGTCGTTATAATCTAGTCGGGCCTTGATTTTAATCAGCATTCTAGGCGCAAATAGCTTAAAGTGTCTCTTTATGTAAGAGCGATAAATGTCCTCTAGTGCAGTCACATACGTAGCTGTTCCCCCCGTCGTAAACTTAGACGTTAACGCCACTTTTGGAAACGCCATAAAGTTATATGCGAACGGAAGTCCGGACTTATACGCGTCCTTTACGGGCGTGAGCGTTCCGGGGCCTATCGAGTAGCTGTACTTAACGTCCCCCACTTGCGTAACGAGTTGGTCCGCGAATTCATCGGGCGTCTCGATAGTGTCCACGCTAATAAACTTACTGCTCCAATCCTCTAGGAATTGGTGCCTGTTCCCCGTCTTGTCCCGTATATTGATATTGATGATTGGTTCAATGCTCAATGTATTGTTGCGCCACTGTTTACGCCAATGGAACGCCGTACACAAGTCATCAACCAATTTCCGAACGTCCGAGTAGGGGAAGCCTGTACCCGTTACCACCGTCCCGGATGCGGGCCTGTACGCGCTTAATACTTCCGCGGCGCCGTCGCCCAAATCAATGAGTTCTTCCGGTGCATATCCGTCCGGGAATTTGAAACACGATACCTTGCTACCACCTATAAGACCCTTCACTATCATATACTTGTCTTTTGTCGGCGTAACGAAAACCACGTCATTAAGTGACGACCCGTACAGCCAAATACGGTCGGTCAGTCTTGAACGCGGGTACAATTTACCTCCGGTTAGGTTAGTACTTTCCCCCACTATATGCAGTTCCGGTAGCGGGTTGGGAATTGTAGCGCCCGTGTACTCCACTATCATACGGATATCCCGCCCTACCCCGGAACGGAGATTGAACCCTGGGTTTTGTCCGTTTGGGGCCAGGCCGAACAATGTGGCGTATAGTGCTTTCATCGTGTCGGATATGACAACCTGTGCGATACTAGGATAGATATACCCCCCGCGGCCCTTCGTATATTCATTGGGAACTAGTGTCATGTTACCGGACGCTACATCATTATCCCACACGATAGACGAACGGAAAATCATAATAGTAGGCTTTAACAGGGCCGCGTCTATCGGTTCAGGAATAGAGGCACCCTCGTTATTCTTCGGTGTCAACTTCGGGAACGTGCCTTCCTTCCATGTGACATGGTCGTTGATAACCTTTTCCAGGTTGACAACCCTAGTAGCGTTCAGCCACCCCGCAAACATCTGTTCCACTTGTACAAGAGGGTGTTGCAATCTTATCTCCTCGTCGCTCCACCTCTCCGTATTCTCGACTAGTGATATGTTGTAATTTCCGCCGTTGTACGTTACTTTGGCATAGAACTCCACGTCATACCCCATGTATTGAAATGGAAGGCTGTGAACGAATAATTTACAGTCGTAAAATACACACTCGTGGAACCCCTGTTGTAGGTTCTTGAATATGCAGTCATTGTTGGCGCTTCTCGGCACCTTGATAGTAGCCGAGAATGCCACACTGTCACCTGTCATTGTGACGGGTGATATATTGTTCACCGTGAGTTTTACGGAGGACCTCGTGAGGCCCTCAACGTAATTTCCATTAATCCTTAATTGTACTATATCCATATTAACCTGATTGTTCGATTCTTATAATTATATCCGTTAGCCCCGGTCTTTGGAACCTAATTTCCGTAGCCCGTGCCGCTACGAAATAGCCGCGGGTGAGTCCGGCAGTACGGGCGAAATGTAGTTATCTTGCAACTCCATTGTACGGAATCTCACCTGCTGTCTGTACGTGCGCGTGTTGCCTGACCACCGTGCGCCGGAATCGCTGGCCACTTCCGCGCGGAATACTTTGTACCGGTCTTGGTTTATGCCTGGTATATTCAGTTCCATAAGAATCTGCGATGATGTCATCAACTGCTGGTATACCGCGTACTTGTCCGGGCCGTACTCCATGTTAACCGTAACATCTGCCTGCTCCGTGGCACCGCCCAGGCCGCGCAGATACGTGAAGTTGTTCGACCAAAAGAAGTTCTTGAACGCGTCCCAAAACCATTCGCCGTTCTGCATGTTCCACCGGACACGGAGCGCGCACAATAACGCGTCGTCCTCATTGGCGCGGTTCCAATTGCGGTTCTCATACTCTATAACGTGGTCTAGGCCCGTACCCCATACGCCTTTTATAGTCAATTTCTTGAGGTACCGCACATCTATCGTCTTTCCGAGTTCGTACACTGTCGGCATAATAGCCGCTGCGGGCGCGTCATCGGCGCGTTCGGCCACTACCGGGAACGTTACGCCAGGCGCCGTCGCAAAGGGGTAGTATATGTCTACCTCTTGTCCGGGCATCTTTATTTTAGGCGGCTCGGGTAATGATGCCTGGTTGCCCGGTATCGTGTGCCAGTAGGTCAGGTCACAATGGAATACGCCCAAATCAATAAGATGAATGCCCGCACTCGTACGGCCATAGAACGCTATACTGGAAGCCGCAAATATCTCGGTGGACTTTTGACGGTCCGCGCGCGTCAGCAGGGGGCAGACAAAAGACATATCAAAGTCTATCACCTCCTCATACGGCAGTTCAAATGTATATGCCGCGGTGCCCTGGCGGTTCACTGCGACGGTTATGTCTTGCCCTACGCCGGAAATCTTGTCCGGGTATATCTTAATCATCATAGGGCGGGTAGGCCATACGGGTAACTGCTTAGTGTAAACTACACTCTGATTCGTTATGCCCTGCAATTCCACGCCCGCAACGGGTATTTCTATTCTCATAATTACTTGATGTTTAAAGTGTCAATAATCGCATATCGTATTATAGTGATGATATCTTTTTGGAGCGCCAGCACCCTTGCAGGGTTAAGTACATCCGACACCACGCCGCCCGGGTTGTGGTCGTTGGGGACCTTTATGCCCTCTTCGCCTATCATCTTGGCGATAGGATACGCCGCTTCAATCGGTATGTTAGCCCCTTGGCGGTTCTTGTCCTCAATCCACCGTTTGATAACGGATAACGGCGGCCGCCTTCCGGGCACCCGTCCGCCTTCCATTGCACCGACATAGCGCGGTGCGGTTATCTTCGCGTTGTTGCCCCTTACAGTAAGTTTCAGTTCGCGACCGAAATTACCGGAAGCAACCAGGCCCTTCTGTATGTACGACTGCTCGATATCATCCCTTAACTTAGTTAATAGGACTTCTATCTGTGTTATCGGATTCGCTGCCATTACTCGGATATATTAAGAGTTATCTCCCACCCCGATTTGGGACTATCGTATATATTCTGTCTCTTAACCACATTTGCAGCCCCGTTAACGTAGTTACAGCCCGCCTGCCTGGCAATGTCTGTAATAACGGTGAAAGTCCTATCTAGGACCTCTATTTCCGCCGTATCGTCACGTAGGTAGTGGGACGTCCCTAGCACCTGGATAAGTACGTTAATTCCGAACGGCTCGGGCGCCAAGTCGGAATAGGTCTGCACGCCCCCGGGCATATCGACAAAGACGAAATCGCCTGTTATCGTATTGGCCAGTACGTTGCGTGTGTACTCATCACCGAAAAACACGGGTAGGCCGTGTCGGCCCGCCCATGTTGCTACATTGTCTAATATCCCTTTAAAGGTCATATTTTGATTTTACATTATTATCGTATTCCGGCTCGTTTACATCTGTAATGGTCCGTTTGCCTATCCACGTTTTTATTACGTTACCCTTGTAATTACCCGCTAGTGTAATAGCCCCGATAACGGTTGTGACCGCCTCGATACTAGCGTTATCCTTCATAACCAGCACCCCGCGGCAACCTGCCGCTATTTGCCCGGTTGCCGTAACTTTGGAGTTTCCCGACATAACCACACCCGAACGTGTATTAGAGATCCCCTCAATAATAGCGTTGTTCCCCATGATGAACGAAAGTTCTGTACTAGGTCTAGTAACCGATCCGATAAACTTTGCGTTGCCCTCCATGTGAATAAGCGCACACGCCCCGGTTATTGCTGTTGGCGCGAATACCGCGTTGCCCTTCATGTGAACCGTGCCGGTTAAGTCCAGTGATGCCCAAACAGTGGGATTATAGTAAATTACGGAATTATCACCAAAATAGCCCGTTCCGGTAACGCTAGCGTTGACGAGTGTAGCGTTATCCTCTACGCGGATATTTCCCTTCATGCTTAACGCTGTTGCGCCTGTGTTCACGATCTTACAACCGTTGTACACCGTTATGGTCGTATCGCCCAGTTCGTCCGGCGTAATCGCCGCGTCTCCGGTCTTACTGAAGATAACGAACGCGTAGGTATACGCGGCATACGTGGTGAAATCCGTATTTGCCGATACAACGCTGCTAGCGCCTTCGATAACGTTATGTTCAGTCACGACCACGATTTGCGCCTTTATTCCTGCGGGCATGTTCTTTACTGAAATACCCTTTCCGGAATTGATACGGTATCTTATTGGCGTAACTACGCGGGTATCCGAGGGCGCAACTCCTGTAACGGTTTCCCCAACGACTACGGTGTTCAGCGTACCCTGCATTACTCTAGGCTTCGCCTTTAGTTCCACCGCTCTAGGGTGCCCCGGTACCTTGTTACCGAATACATTGGTTCCGGCAAACTCAAATTTACCGTTGAAATACGCGTCCCTGTAGATTGTGGTATTGTAGGATGCCGAACCCATAGAAGTAAGTCCCGCTACACTATCGTAGGCCTCAACCAGGCACCCGTATGCATTGTTTACTGTGTCGTACATTCGGTACATACCTTCAACCTCGGAGCTGGCTAACTCGTAAGCCGTTCCGGATATAGTTTTCCTCGGGTCTACGCTAGCCCTCGCAAAGTCGATATCTGTATATGTATTCTTCACTTTGGCGTTGTGGTAGAATCTTCCGCCCGGTACATTGCATCGGGTAAAGATGAACGGCATGTTAGCAGGTGCCGCACCAAGGGCTGATGTCGGTAGTACTGTTTCCGACTGTACGAATGTATAGCAATCGCGGACACTGATTTTGTTTTTCGCCGCGTTCGACGCTGCGAATGAGTACGAACCGTCATTTACTAGCCTTCCAATGTTGTAAAAATTACCAATAAGCAGGCTATTAGCAGAAACCAACCGCCATTCTACGTTACACTTAATCACTTCCGCGAATATGTTAGCCTTGAATGCGCCGTTGCCCGTCTTACTGATAATAACATTGCTCGTGTCAATGACTGATTTATAAACGCCTACCAAAGTCGTGTTTGCTAGGTTAACCTTAGTTGCAACCGTCATTGCGCTAGTGTACTGAAACTCTATGCGGCTGTCGTTGAGGCTTAGCGCGCTTTCCGTCACGGGCTCCGATACTACCACCGCGGCGGTTGTAATGTCGGCTACCGCAATATTGCCCCCTGCTGTCTTTTTCACGAGAACCGCGTAATAGTAACAATCTTCGGTAGTCACGGCGATATCCGGACCTCCTGTTACCCAATTCGGGGACACGGAAAACAACAGCCCGTTAACATCGTAGCTGAGTACTTTAATCTGGTAGTCCGGGCTAGTTATCTTAACTGTCGCTTTCGTTCCTCCGCGGTATAAAGTAGCTTTCACCCGTAGTGCCGTCGGGTCCGCTTCCTTGCTTTCCTCGTATGTCTTGCCTACTATGGCACTTGTGCCGCCTACTTCCATATCAGAGGGGGTCAATGTCTTTGTAGCAGAAGCCTTACCCGTCACAAAGTCATGCGCCCCGATAAGTGCGGAAGCCCCTGTAATGCTAACGAATGGTCTCGGGTCGGTTACATCGGCCTCGTATCCGTTCGTGTCTACAATGCTATCGCCCGATACACGGATAGACTGATAGTTCAGGTTACCGCTGAATATCCAGCAGTTACCCTCCTGTGACAGTGTGTTCTCGTCATACACAATGCCGCCCACGTCCCCTATATTGACGTAGCGCCCTTGTACGTGAAAGGAGCGTAAAGCCTTGATACGCTTTTTGCCCCCGTCATTAATTATCTCATACTTTTTAATCATAAATCATTTGTTAAAATGTTTCTTTATCTCCGCCTTTTCCTTTTCAATATCTTCATGCCTTTTCGCCAGTGCTAAAATAGCGTCCAGGTAATTAACTTTTTTGGCTTCTGCAAACGAGCAGTTGAACGCCTCGGCCGTAGCCTGTACCAAAGTCAATATGTTCTTCGCCTCCTTCAGTTCGTCCGCCTCTGTGTCCGGGCCTCCTGCGCCCTGTGGGAACAACCGTTTTTCAAGCGCATCCGCCGCTTCTATCTGCTCCTTGATGTACTTCATTGTAGCCAGCAGGTGATAGATGTTATCCGGCGAATACTCGGCGGGCCGGTCCTCTACGGGCGTGCACCACTTCGTAACCTTCTCCGTTGCCGTCTCGGCCCTTCGCGTCTCTATCAATTGCCATAGCGTTACCTGCTCAATGCCCGGCAGCGCGTACACCACGCGGCGGTTTTTGGTTACGAACCGGTCGGCCTGTACGTACTCCGAGACCTTCTCCAATAACTTACTTTGCTCGGAAGTCAGCCGACCTTCGTAACACGGGTGCAAGTTACATATAAATTCCAATTGTTTGGCGTTATTATACCGACAAAGTGCATAGTAGATGCGCATTAGCGCACGTTTCATGCGGCCCTTCACGGTATTCGGGCACGACATCAATACGATATCCTCAAGCCCTTTAAATCTAATCTTATTCATATTCATCGAATTCTAGTTGTTCCACTTGTTCGTAAAATAACCACTCTTGTTCATCGGTCCCGTCGTACTGTACCACGACACCCAATACATCGGACTCCAATACCGTTCCGGTCCTTCCGTCCTCGGTAACCTGCACACGCTCGTATATCTGTATCATTGTGCGGCGGCTTTAGGTCTGTACTTCCGGATAAGGAAATCAACGCCGTAACGGATAGCGTCCCATGCGTGGTTAAAGTTATCTATCGGCTCGTTCGTGAACGTGTCGGTCATCTCGTCCTTGACGTAGGAATAGTTATCCGCCTCATCCAGGATATCCGCGCTACGCTTCGTCACGTGCAACTTGAACTGCCGCACCTGCTGAACGCCCGCCTTGACAGAACCTTTGCCTTTGACACATGGAATTGTCTTGCAGCCGTGCTGCCGTATCTCCACGATACTTTTCTGCTCGGCGCTGTCGCATACGGTATAGATGTTTTGCAGCCCGTAGTCCTTTAGCGTGTCCGCTATCGTGCGGTTAAGCATCTTGGTTCGGTAGCACACTTCGTCTATGTACAGGTCCCAACCTCTCATGTAGATATCGACAATTGCGGTAGGGTCGTTCTGAAAGCCGAAATCAAGCCCTACACAGCGTTTTGTATCCTCACCCGATAAGAAGTCCGGCAACGTCTCGATAACCTCAATTTCGGGATATACCAGGCCCTCAAGCCCGCCCGTTTGTCCTTCTCCGTATACGCGCCACCAATTAGGGTCCTTCGCGTTCCGTTCGATAGCCTCAATTTGTTGCTCCGTCAAGAACGGGTTGTCCTTGTAAGTCGAGTGGATAGTAACGTACTTGGCCCCTGTGAAATCGGTCTCACCCCAAAAGCGGCGGACCGGGTTAAAGTCGATAATCACCTTAAGGCGGGTACGTACATCCAATTGGCGGAAAATCTCCCTGGGTATCCTTTGCGCCTCGTTGATGAACAATATATCGCGCGCCGGACCGTGGACCTTGGCCGCACTGTCGCACCCGAAAAACTCGATATAAACGCCTTCCTTGACGGTGTATATCATATCGGACTTGTTGAACGCGCTGTCCTCCCATACGCCTTCGTCTATCAGCATGTTAGTGAAGTCACGGAGCATGCCTCGCTTGACCGCCGGCAGTGTGTCTGTAACGCAACTAATCATTAACGGCTCGGGACTTTCCCGCGCTATCAGGTAAAGCAGTTGTAAGGTGCTCCACGTCTTCGAGGAACGCGTACCGCCCTTACTTGCTATTCCGCGAATGCCGGGATTCATTAGCGGCTCTATCATTTTATCGAATACATATGTACACTTCATTTAACCCCCTTTTCCTTCGTTTTCCGAGCCTTTGTGCTCTTTCTTGAACTCCTTTAGCTTTTGCACCCTTGAGACCGTCCTAGGGTCTGAAACCTGTATTGTGAGGCCTCCCTTAATCTCTTTGCCTCCTGTGGTGTAATCGAGTGCGGTTTTGTGCCCTCTCAATGCGCGAATGTAATTCGGGTCGAATACCTGCGCGGCCGCGCCGGCGTCCATATCCTGGAATATCATTTGCCGGATATTGTCGATTGCCTCGGCGAACGCCCTCGACGCCTCTAGTCCGAACTCCTTATAGTTGTCCTCGTATATCCGGCGACGGTCCGCCAAATAGTTAGGTGCCGCGCCAAGGAACGCGCAAAAGTCCGTTTCAGTCATAAGGCGCTTCCGGGGAATATTCAGGAGCGTGCCCGCCATGTTACCGGACTTAACGACGTCAACCGCTATAATAGGGTGTCTATCTATCCAATCCTGGTACATATTAAACGCGGCAAGGAGGTCCTCCGGTTCTTGCCATATAGGAACCTTACCCCACCGGCGGCGGCATATCTGGAACACGCTGTTGCAACCGTTTTCGTCGGCCGGGTCTAGGCGCGTGCGGGATTTCTCGAGTCGCGCCTGCGAAACCACGTTTATTGCCACTCCGTCCGGCCCGCGTTCCACCAACGGAGCGGTCGCCTTCTCGTTCTTATCTTCTTTTGAATTTTTCATACATTAAAATTGCTTCTCATTTATTGACAACAAATATACGGCTTTCCCGTCTCAAAATAGGGCTAAATGCCTATAATTACCGTCCGTTGGGCTTAATTATCTGATTATCAGGCTACTAAGTTTTGGCTGCACCGATAGAAAATTCTGTCTATTTCCCCTAACGCTCTATGATACAGCGAGTTAACGCCAAACGTCATAGAGTAACAGATTAAATTGATGTTTCCTATATAGTATATATAAAAAGGTATTAGTATAAAGGGTATAAA